>Ga0099848_1001795_pt1 | contig 10045 bp, 6 predicted proteins | sample CB_VirMetaG_3_FD_78179 | JGI IMG/M metagenome (GOLD analysis project Ga0099848, IMG submission 78179) | Freshwater to marine saline gradient viral communities from Chesapeake Bay - CB_1508_1S Viral MetaG | ecosystem: Environmental > Aquatic > Marine > Coastal | place: USA: Chesapeake Bay... | reverse complement strand
TTAAGTCCTTGAAGACCTTGAAGTCCTTGAGCACCTTGACTACCTTGTGTACCCTGATGACTTAGACCTTGAGTACCTTGGAGTCCCTGATTACCTTGAAGTCCCTGATTACCTTGAAGTCCTTGAGTACCCTGATGACTGAGTCCTTGAGTACCTTGTGCACCTTGAGTACCTTGTGCACCTTGAGTACCCTGAAGACCTTGATTTCCTTGTAGACCCTGATTACCTTGTAGTCCTTGAGATCCTTGGAGACCTTGTGATCCTTGGAGACCTTGTGATCCTTGGAGACCTTGTGATCCAACACCTTGATTACCTTGGAGACCTTGGTTACCTTGAAGTCCTTGGTTACCTTGGAGTCCCTGATTACCTTGAAGACCCTGAGCACCTTGGAGTCCCTGATTACCTTGAAGACCTTGAGTACCTTGATGACTGAGTCCTTGAGTACCTTGTGTACCTTGGTTACCTTGAGTACCCTGAAGACCTTGTACACCCTGATGACTTAATCCTTGTACACCCTGATTACCTTGAGTACCCTGAAGACCCTGATTACCTTGGAGACCTTGATTACCCTGAAGTCCTTGGTTACCTTGGAGACCTTGATTACCTTGGAGTCCTTGATTACCTTGGAGTCCTTGATTACCTTGTAGTCCTTGGTTACCCTGGAGACCTTGAGTTCCCTGATCTCCCTGGAGACCTTGAGTTCCCTGAAAATTACTTAAAGGACCTTGAATACCTTGATTTCCCTGAAGTCCTTGAGTACCTTGAAGTCCTTGGAGACCTTGAGTACCCTGATGACTTAAACCCTGAGTACCTTGAAGTCCTTGAGTACCTTGAAGTCCTTGGTTACCTTGGAGACCTTGAGTTCCTTGGAAGTTACTTAGGGGTCCAACAATACCCTGAACACCTTGTGATCCAACGCCCTGCAGTCCTTGGAGACCTTGAGTTCCTTGTGCTCCTTGTGTTCCTTGGAAGTTACTTAGGGGTCCATCGGTACCCTGAGTACCTTGAAGACCAGTACCAGTACCACCACCGCCACCACTTCCAGTACCATATTTTTCACCAGTCTCAGCATTTATAGCATCACCATATACAACAATTCCTTTCCAGAAAGTTGCCTTTTCATTAAAATGCGCTTCTTTTCCAAATATTGTAGATTTATCGGGATCTGGTATCTGAGGTGTTTCTGCCATATTACTTATCCGTCACAATATTGGAAATAGACTCTTTAAGGTCTGAAGCACTTTTCATTACATGTATCGCATCATCAACATCAATTGGAATACCTGCTGCATCTAAAGCAGCATCTGCAGCACCTGCAATCAGACTTCCAACACCACCAGATAAGGCTCCACTTGCAGCACCCATAGCAATATCCGCTGCTGTTCCTAAAACATTTGGAACACCTGGTATTAGACCACTTATTCCAGACAGAAAATCTGGTCCAACAAAACTTCCTTCGAAAACGCTCATACCAAATTGTTGTGGATCTGGAATTAAATTTCCCATCAGTCCTTTCACTTCACATCTACTAGATTTTAATAATACCCTTTGCTTAGAATCAAGATTTATATTTCTTCCCGCTTTTATATCTACATCTTCATCAGCTTCTATGACTATATTTTTGCCCTTAATTTTAACCGCACCATTTCTCATTGCTGTAATGGTAATATCGCCACTCATACCAGCAATAACTATATCAACCCCATCGGAAGCATCTTTATTTCCACCAATAAATTCAATAGTCTTATCACACCAAACTCTGTAAGTTCCACCTTCAGTCAATCCAGTCAAACAAATATCATTATTATCAGTTACTGCATAAAAATCATAAACATTACTTCCATTACCACCAATTTGTGGATTATTTGTATCTATTCTAAATTTTGGTCCTATACTAAGGATATCCCTTCGTTCCCAATTTTTTTCTTTTGCCATATTATTCTATACAATCTTTTACGAAACTTACGCTTCTTAATGTCTGTTCCCCAGTTATAATTTCATTTGGCAACTTGTCTAGGATTGGTTGTAAAATTGCACCAACTCCAGTGTCTGATTGTATTGTGATTTCAACAAGATCTTGAACTGGAATATAATTATTTATTATTCTTTCAGGAGTAGATATGACATTTTCTGGAGTTGTAGAATTAACAGTTGCTCCAATTATAGATCCATCTTCAATAATTAAACTATAAGTATTACCAACATCATCAGATGCAGTATCACCTTGTTCGTATCCATATCCTGGTTTTAGAACTGCAACGCCACTAACATAGTTTGGAATATTTGATGGATTAGATTCTGATACTTGTTCCCCAGTGTTAACATTTGGATTTCCAATCGGATAATTTTCTCCAGGTGAAATTATATAAAAATTTTCAATGCTTCCATTGTCATCAATGTTGCATCCAATTACCGCACCATATCCCTGTTCACATTCATCTTCGACTTGAACAAATGGTGGATATTTGTAATTTTTACCCTTTTTTTTAACTTTTACACCTATAATTCCTGCAGTAGTTTCTCCATTTGCAGTGACAAAGTTTCCTAATATAACTTCACCATCTCCATCTTTTCCAGATCCACCAAATAATTTAATTTTTGGTGGACTAGTGCAACTCACAATAGGTCCACTATAACAACGTCCTTTTTTCTTTCTAATTTTTGGATCCTTAGTTGCTGAGGTAAAAATATCATATCCCGCCTTTACTGCATCTTTTACATTTTTTGCAGAAGCAGATGCATTATTCATACTATCCAATATATTCTTAAATTGTAAAACTTTATCTGCAGTATTTTTAGCACCAACGCCAATAACCCATAGATCTGTATTATTTGCACTCTTATTTTTATTTTGATTTTTGTCAAATAAACCACTTATTCCACGTATTGCTGCAACACCACTGGTTAAGAAATTCGCTACACTAAAACCTGCACTCAATATCTTACTAACACCTCCAAGTACACCAGAAAGACCACTTTGAATCTTATTAATAATTTCTTTTATGACTGCAGCAGCAAATTGAGTTGACACACAAGAAGATGGTCTTTTTACATTATTAACTACATCAGTCAACATCCCCTTGACAGTTCCAAATAAATTGTTAATAACAATTCCTGGTATTTTTGGAATAAAACCTTGCAATAAGGATACTGGAATTGCCATGGCTTTTTGTGCGGCAATGCCTGCTGCATGGGCAATAGCAGGATTTCCAGTTGCTGAAAGAACAGCAGCATAAACTGCTTTGTATAATGCTTTTAGTCCAGCTTGAAGAATTTTTATTAGACCAGTATATAATGCATCAGTACACTGTCCAACTATTCCTTCAGCAATTCCCATTATTTTTTCAACGGATCTGCTGATTTCAGAAGCTTTTTTTAATATTTTATTAGTTGGATCATTAACTTTCTGTAGTAGATTGTGAACTTCTACACCAATATTTTTTGCACTATTATCATTTCCAGAATCTGCTAAAGATATTTGCTTCCCGACTCCTGAAAAGAAATACCTTTCATCTTTATTTTCACTCTTAGAATTTAATTTATCAACAGTGTCTGGTGGCAGTGATCTTGGAGACTTTTGTGCAGTAGAATTTCCTTCACTTGACTGAGATTCATATAAAGTTCCATTTGGTTTTTTAACTCTATTAGTATATCCAGTAAATGGTATGAAAGCACCTTTAAATTCTTTACTAGGAACTTGATCAGTTCTACCAAAACATCCCATAATAACAGGAACTTGGGCACTATCCCCATCTAAAAAGAATCCTACTACAATATCACCTTGTCTAAGTTTTGGATTAACTGCATAATTTGCAGAACCACTTCCACTGTTTGTTGACATCATTACCTGAGCCCAGGGAAGATCTTCATCAGGAAGTTCTACTGTACTATATGGATGATATCCCAATATTCTTACTTTTTTTCTATTCCCCCAACCCTTTCCATTTGCCTGACCTTTCTCAGATTCTACTGGAGGAATTTGACCTATCCACCATCTAAATCCATCTCTCCCAATAAAATTACTTTTGAGTATTGAGTCGTCTATCATTTTTTCTGTCCGTAACTATCTCTTACCAATTTTAAAGATGTATAAGAATTTTTTACATCAAAATGGTGACATAATTCCTTTATCATATATAGACCACTTGTTTCCTTATCAAACTCTTGCTCGTCTGAGGAACTTGCTCTTGGAAAATTACATTCAACTAAATCTCCAGCACTTAAATTTGTGTTTAATGGAACCATCATATTAATTCTTTGTGTCATTAATGTGTTGTATCTCATTAATGCTTGAGATTGATACTTTTGAGGATCTGAATTTTCATCAGTTGAAACCCCTTTCTCCATAGTTCCAATATCTAAAACTTGAGTGATCATTCTTGATGGTATGTCACCTAAAGTTTTATCAGATCCATCTCCAATTTTTGGTAGTTTTAATCTGTCTCCAAGATTTTCAGTCTTTTTATCATAGTCTCCGTGTTTAAATAATCCTTTTTCTGGAGATGTGAAAGAAAAATCTAAGGGGTTAAAATACATTCTTTGTGTTGCATATGTCCCAAGTCTTAATTTTTCTAACAAATCTGAATTTCTATCGACGAAGTAATTTAAAATTTTAAAATCATTATCTACTTTTTTACCATCAGGACTAAAAGTTTCATTTTTTTCGGTATATGTATAAACTGCCTTTGCTTCCTGCTTATTCAATTCATCAATAGATCTAAATTGAAAACCAGATTTCGTTTGATAAAATAAAAATCCAGCAGTTCCATCTCCAGATGTTACTGGGACACCTTTTGATGCTAACCAAGTCAATACTGTAAATGGTTTTCTCATATTTCCAATAAAACCATACTTATTGGATGTTTTATCAATAGTCCCTATTTTTTTAGTATGTAGAACCTCCTCCAATATCTTTTCCACAGAACCATCTATACTCAATGAAGTTGGATATTTTTTTACTACTCTAGAAGTTTCATTTGTAATTGCTTCTCTTGATACCAATTGTAGTGTAAAAGATTCTTTGTCCTGCTCAGAAATGACATCACTTACAGAAGAAACATAAAAGTAATCTTCAACCTTTGCGGAAAAATCTAAATCAACATTTGATGTCGTGTTTGCTCTTACCTTTATCGAAACTCTTTCACCACCTCTTAATGGAAGTCCATTATAAATTGATTGTTTTACACCATCTTTTTCTATACTATCACCAGTATTCACAACTTTAATTCTCGCAGTAATTACTGGAGAAAAGATATCTTCAAAGTATTCAAAGGCAATTGTTCCCTTACTTATATCAACAGATTGACTTTGATCATTTGATTCTAAAATAATTTCATCATATTCCGATTTTTTAGTTGCATCCATTATAGGTAACTTAGGTCGAGCATTAGTTTTTGTTTCATAAAGTTATTTAACATAGATAGGAAGTTTTGTTCTCTTCCACCACTGTCTTTGGATTTACCTGCAGATGGTTGGGGCATTTGTGGTGCTCCACCACCCCCACTATCAACAACGACTGTCTTACCTCTTCTATCTGGAGTAATACTTCTATCCATTGAAGATTGGGAAGATGCTTTTGCTGAAGTCATCTGTGGAGAAGATGCTGCTTTTTGTGCTTCTGGTAAAAACTGTTTATGCATTCCCTTGGTAAATGCTTCCCAGGCAGTAATTCCTTGACTATCATAAACCATTTTTGCTGCTTTAGCATTTGTTAGAGGATCTTTAAGTTGTTCTGCCGAAGTTATTCCAATTTTTGCTAGAGCAGCGCGATGGGTTGGAAACTGAATTTGCCAAAGACCATAAACTTCAGTGTCAGATCGGGAAACAGATGATTGTCCACTAGATTCTGCCATAGCAACTGCACCCATAAGAACATCCAAAGGTCCCTTATACCCCGCCACATTAACTTGCTTAGTCATTCCAACTTGTCGTGCAAGAGAAACTAACTGAGCAATTGATAAAGTTCCACCTTTTGGTGTTGGTTGGCCCATCATTGTTTGTTGTGGTTGTGATGTTGGTGGTGGGGGTGCAGGTTGACTAGTTTTTACTTTCTTTACGTCTTTTCCTTTTACAAGAGCTCCACTATTAATTAGTGATGCTGGATTCATAGTTCCAATTGCAGCGGCACTGGATGGATCATAACCAGTAGAGTAATCTAAGTGTAAGTGAGGACCAGTTGACAATCCAGTATCCCCACTGAATCCAAGAACTTTTGCAGTTCCATTTGGACCAGTTCCAGCACCAACCTTTTCTCCAACTCTAACATTTACGGAATTTAAGTGCGCTAATTTTATATAATTACCATTCTCTAATTGAACTACAACAAATTTACCATATCCACCACCTTTAGCAACATTTGTTTCAACATCAACCACTTTACCACCCATTAATAGTGTTAATGGTGTTCCAACAGGCATTTCATAATCTTCACCAGTATGCCCTCTTTCTTTTCCATCGGCACTATGGATGCGTGATTTTCCTCTTGATCCGCGAGCACCTGGTATATATTGTCCATAATCCTTACCACCAGGATCAGTTATCTTTTCTCCACCCTCAGATGTATACTGAGGAAACCCACCTTCATTTATCCGTTGTTCAGTTTCTGCTACTGTCTCATCAGTTGAGGGAATATCAACACCTGTCGGTTCTGTAAATGCCCCCGTAGCATCTTGGAACGATTTTGTCAGTGCATCCCAATTTGCTCCCAATTCCTCAGTTGCTTCATAAACTCTTTTTGATGAATCAAATAAATCAAGTGAAAAAAGATTATCTTTATATGCAGTCAATACTTTTCCAAAACTTCTATAAATTGATAATATTTGTCCAGGAATTCTTTGTAAAGCATCTCTCAATTTATTCACTCTAATTATAAAATCTCTACCCATTGCTTCCCAAGTAGGAAAGTTTTCAACTAACCATCCCAGTGCAGTCCAACCTATAAATTTTAATATTCTTTCGAAAAAACTACCTCCAGCACTTTGAATTGTTTTTGCACCGGGAATTGGTACTCCAGATTTAGCCCCAGATGCTTCAATTTGTGCTTCTTTTTCTCCCCTTATTTTTTGCTCATCTCTTCTAAATTTCAAAAACTGAGTTCTTTTTATAATTGCATCTCTAGTTTTGGTTTTATTTTGCAACGATGATTTAATTGACCCAATCGTAGTTTCTACCTGAGATGTAGAAGAACCAATCCCCCCAATAGAAGACCTTATATTACTAATACTAGATTGTTGCCTAATTGATGCTGATACTGTTGGAAATTCTGCCATATTATACTACCACATTATAAGAATGTAATGAATATAATGTATAGAAGTTTTCTGGATTTGAAGATGAAATCAAAGGAATATCTGTTATTGACTCATCAGATCCAGGAATACTAACTGGCATTGGACTTTGTGATCCACCAGAATTCATACTTACTACTTGAACTGGTGGTTCTTTTAATTCTGGTAAAGGATTTACTTCTTTTGGTGGTGCTTGCATATTTTCGGCACTTGCAACAACTGGAGGAGCATTTATATTTTTTTCCGCTTCAATATATCGTGCAGCATCAGATGAATCAGGATCTTTCTGTGCATTCACTTCTGGAGAACTTTGTTCAGATGCACCTACATTTGGAAGTGCTTTTTCTTGAGGTTCTACTGATGGTTTTTCTGTAGATGATTGTGAAGAATCACTCGACGATGAAGAAAATAATGATTTTGTATCAAACCCAAATATATTTCCTTTTTCAGAATCATCTTTATTAAATAAAGCACTAGTATTAATTGTGGAGGGAGTACTACTAGAACTTTCTTCCTTATCATCCTCTTTTAATTCTTTAAAATCTGCTTTAGCGGGATTTGCTTCCACTTTAACTTCATCACCTGCAGTATCAGGTTTAGTCATATCTGCCATTTCACCACCTGCAGTATCAGGTTTAGTCATTGTGGCAGCTTCTTCAGATTCTTTTTTGGGTTTTTCAGATTCATTTCCTAAAAATCCTTTCCCAAACATATCAAGTACTTGTTCACCCCAAAAAGCAGTCTTAGCAATTTTTCCTGGCCAACCAGGAAGAAATGCTGCTGCACCAAGACCTGCCTCTACATAATTCCCAGTTAAAGCTTCTGCACCTGCAGAAAGAAAAGTTCCAAATCCACCTGCAGGTTTAGGTCCTTTAGGTTTAGGACCTTTTGGTTTCGATTCTCCTGGTGTAGGAGGTGCTGTAGGATTAGAATTTCTTCCAGTAAATCTATCAACAATTGATGATCCTAAGTTCCTCAAAGCTTCAAAAGGTTTTTTAACTAAAAACGACAATACATTTTTAGAAAAATTGAGAATCTTACTAATTATTTTTGAAAATCCATTGCTAACTAATATAAATGAATTGAGGAAACTTTTAGATCCCTCAACAATTTGCGTTTTTATTTGTTGAACTAAATCTACATTATCTTTACCTTCTGCTTCTAGTAAGTCAGCATATCTATTTGCTATCCAACCACCAAAAAGATAAAGAATAGCCTGACCGACTCTATCAAATAAACTTCTAACTTTAGTAGATACCCTAGAAGCTGCTGAACTAAATGCAGCATCAATCTTTTTCTCAATTACACTTTCTTTTCCAGTTCTTACTTCCTGTTCAGATAATATTCGTTCTCTTTCCTGTTCATTTAGTAATAATCTTTGTTCACTAGCGGCGTCATTTTGTATTAATGTCGATATTTCAACTAAACCATTATTTAAAGAATTAATATCTTGCCTAACTCCATTTAAACCAAAATTAATGCCATTTAAAATTTCTTGATTCTGCTCAGTTACTTGCAGAGTTTTGATATCTTCAGCACTTACTCTCTGTTGAGGAGTTGTAAATGCTGCTGCCGATGCACCTACTCCCTGAAATCCCGCACCACCAGCTCCAACAATACTTTGTCTGGATTGTTGACTTAATGGTGAACTTGAAGTCCATGGATCTGGAATGTTAGGTGCCATTGCCGTTCTTTAAATTTTCTTCTTCAATATATTGTTGAAGTAGAGAAACATATATTTCCCTTTCCCAAGGAATCATATTTTCTAAATCCGTCAATGAATATTTATGGTGTTGAATCAAGGAAAAGTTTATTTTATAATATGACACAAGATTTTCATGTGTCATCGCTAGGCGAAAAAAGACGTTAATCCCTCCATTACTATTTCATTTTCAACACCAGTATTTGGATTTAATACTTTAATTACATGCCTCAATTTTGGCATGGTATCAAAAAACTTTTCAATCTGTTTAAACTGCTTCGAACTTAAGGATTCAATAAACTCAATAAGTTCTTTTTTACTGCAATCTTTTGCAGACCAAGATTCCTCTTCATTGTAAATTTGTTCAATACATGAAGAAATTACAGAGAATGTATCATCTACAGTAATATCGGATTTATTAGTAAAATTATTTTTAATAAATTCATTCATAGATGGATATCTCATTCGCACACTTAAGTCATCATCCAACTTAATATCTCTAGTGTGATCATCACTAACTTCAACTTTAATATCATCTAGATCAATACTCATGGGAACTTGTGTTTTTCCATCATCTGGACATGTAATTAAAACATCTGCGGTTTCACCAACAGACTTACCTCTAATATTTAAAAATAGATACTCAATATCAAAAGTTGCAAGAGAATCAACTTTAATTCCTCTTGTTAGAATACAATTTCCAATAACATCCTTTACAGCAGATGCAATTTGCTTAGGATCATCACTTTCCATAGCAATGATTAGTATTTTTTCTTCCTTGACAAGAAATGGTCTGTACTTAATATTCTTTTTTAACGAAGGAATTTCCAACTCATATGTTGGCGTAGATACTTTTGGTAAAGGCATAATATTTTATAATATGTAAAGTTATTTAGATTGCTTTCGTATCACCATGCAAAGATGTATATAATTCACCCTGCACTATAGCCTCTGTTGCTGACAGGTTTGCAGGTCTAAACACAACTCCACTCGTTCCAGATTGTCCTGGAGACATAGGTATTCTTCTCGGTCTGTTTATTGGATCTTTATTTTCATC
>Ga0099848_1001792_pt1 | contig 10058 bp, 6 predicted proteins | sample CB_VirMetaG_3_FD_78179 | JGI IMG/M metagenome (GOLD analysis project Ga0099848, IMG submission 78179) | Freshwater to marine saline gradient viral communities from Chesapeake Bay - CB_1508_1S Viral MetaG | ecosystem: Environmental > Aquatic > Marine > Coastal | place: USA: Chesapeake Bay... | reverse complement strand
TGCTATTCCAGTCGTTGCTGTTAACCAGGATGACAGATTTCGGCCATATCTGTTCAGCGTTCTGGAATTTTTCCTCGACTTGAAATAGGCCATTAGTAATCAGGATTTTGGTTTCTTCAGCTGCGAGGAACTTTTTGAGGCTCGCGAGGCTCGTGTCGTCTTTGTAGGCGATGTCGCTGAGGGCTGCGGCTTTGAGTCCGAAACGATCTTCAGTGGACTTGAAGGTGTGGGTGACGAAACCACAGTAAGAGAGGGCCGCAGTGAGTCCGTTGAAGAGGGTTGACTTTCCGAGTCCTGCGTCCTTTCCAACAATAACTCCAGCCATGCGGGCAGTGTGGTCGACGGGTTCGGATCTTCCAGGTGGTTGATGATTTGCTCGACCAACGCCAACTCGTCCGAGGATAAGGCGAAGCATTTCCTGCTCAGCCTCAGGGAAGATTGTAAAGACGTCGGCAAAAGTAACCTTGCGAAGCGCAGGGTCAAACCAATCCCGATCAGGAACCCAGATACGAGGGCTGAGCACAACCTCGCCACCCCAGCGACCAGCTGGGTCAAACGTGTGTCCATACTCTAGTGTTTGATGAATGTTTTTTGCTTGATTCACCCGCTTCATCTTAAGCAGGCGTTCAGTGAAACTGAGCAGGTCGCTGTCACCTGCCTTGGGTCGAAACAACGGTGTCCAGAACTCTCGGACCGCTTCTTCACAGACGTCGGGGTGGAAAGCTGCTTCGATCGCCTCGAAGTCAAGGTCGGTGGAAATGTCCTGGAGAGGATTGAATGTGTGCGGATACTTGATGCCCTTGACCATTGGTGGCGGGGCAGGTTTCAGAATCCTGTGATTGATGTGATCTCCACCTTCTTCAAGTTCAACGGTGAACCCTCGGGACTTCAGTAGAGCAAGTCCGGCGTTGTACAGTTCACTGACTCGAGCTGGGGCTTTCTTTTCCTCTTTTCCTTTCTTCGAGGAGTTGAAGTTTCGTGCTTTCTTGCGGTCATTGACTTTGCCCAGGATGTCCACTTCTTGTTTTGTAGTTCCTGTGGCGCCACTAAACGGATCAGGCATTTTAGTTTGAAGAGTTGTTTTCGACTAATTATAGCAGAAAGGGGACAGGAGTAAGCCCCGTCCCCGTGATGCCGACTAGATTAGATCATCAGAAGTCCAGAGCAAAAGACTCGGGATCTTCAGCAAAGGCTTGGCACTTGAGCAGAACCTTTGCGGTGGGGAATCCGTTGTATTCGGAGTGCTCAATCACACGAAGTGTTGCCGGATTTTCCCGGTCAATCACAGGCTCTGCAGCCAGTGTTTTCTTGAGAGCATTGTTGGGCTTGACGATTGCCCAATCCATAACTTCGGTTTCCACGTCAGTCCACTCGCCGTCAACTTGAGTGCGGACAGGGGCAGTGAAGGGTTCGTCAATCTTCACCTGAAGGAAATAGTCAGTGCCGTACTGACCGCCTTCTTTGACACGGTAAGTGGTTACGGTGTATTCGCCAAGAGGCAGATGAGCGACTTTGACGAAGGGACCTTGCATCCGCTCGCCGGAACCAGCGTTTTCACCTCGCTTGGACATGTCCGAGGCCACTTGCACTTTTTCGGCAATGGCTTCAGGATTTTCATCCAGCAGCAGGTCGAGAAGGTCAGCAGAGACCTTGTCCTCGTAGTCTGCGGAGCGAATCGGAATCGGCAGAGAGTAGAGAGTTCCGTCAGCAGAGACAGAGACTGCCAGGACGGGCTCAGTGTATTTGCCAATCGTTTCTTCCTTGAAGGCAAACTTGGTGCCTTTCGGAGCGCCAGCAACCGTAATCTTGCCAGGGCTCATTTGGAGGGGGATGTCTTGGTCACCCCAACGAATCACCAGACCTTTCTCCTCGGTTGAGAAGACGGTTGGGGAGTAGAGGCGCTTGAAGACCCCGTTGGCATCAGCACGCACCGTAAAGGTGGAACCTTCGCCGCTAAACTCATCGCCGGTCAGGGCGGTGTAGATAGCACCGAGACCTTTCTGATAAGACTCAGGCAGGGCGCGGTTGGGGATGTCGGTGTAAGCGCGAGAGTAGGTTTTGCTCTCAAGACGTGCACGATTGCGGTCGTCCAGTGCAGGAGAGATCTTGTAAGTTGCAGCCATTTGAATTGTAAGCTATGGAAAGTCAGGCGCGACTCCCCGGCTGATTCCGGGGCACCTGAACACATTGATTATACCCGTTCAGCTGGCCGGTAAACTCAGTTGGCGAAGGAGGTCGCCCTTTCATTTCCAGTGAGACGTGTGTTCTTCTCACTGAACAGGTCTTCTTCGGTCGCTGGCGAACCGGTCGCACTGCTGGCCTGACCGGGCAAACCCCAGGCGTAGGAATCCCAGTTCTCGAGGCTGGCGTTGGGTCCGATCAAGCCCTTGTCCTTGGCGTATTGCAGGAACGTGTCGTAAGCAGTTTTGTTCATCGGACCACTGGTGGCAAAGGTCCGAGTTGCCGAGATGTTTATATTAACTTGGCCGTTGCTCTGCGTGTAACCCACGCTCTTGACCTCCCAGTCTTCCATGAACTTCCCGGTGAGACTCGGAACGAAAAGAATGTCGTTGGGTTTGACACCTACAAGGACAGGGCACATCAGAGTGTCGCACGTAAGTTTTGAAACATTCTCTTGATTCAGTGCGTTCTGCCTGTCGGGACCGTAGGGATTGTCAACATTGCCCACGCCAGGGTTGGCACGACCGTTTGCCGTCCCCAGCGGTGAGGAAGTTGCCTTTGCTGTATTTTGTGCTGCTGCTTGCTGAGCGGTTGGCGGGTTTTGAGGAGCGATAGACTTCGATCCGTCCTTGGCCGTGACGAACTGCTGAGTGTTGGGTGTGTTCGTGTTGGTTTTCTGCGGAGGTGGCAGAGAACTTTCTCGTGTGATTGATTTGATGAGGGATGGGCCGAGAATGTATCCGTAACGGTTTTTTGCCTCAGGACACTTTCCGGCACCTATTTCCGCACCGTTGAGCACCTCGGGTTCTTTCTTTGTTTTCGGATCTTTCCAGCTGTAGGGGGACATTACGACAAGGCCGGATCCGCAAATGTTATTCGCTGTAACCTTGTCCCCAGTTTGTTTGGCAACCTGATTGACAGCGGCTCCGAACGTAGTGTCGTTGGCGTAAAACGTGTCCATCTTGACTTGCTTCCAGTAGTCAAGTGTGGGTTGGCTGAACTGTACGATGTTTTTGAACCTTTCCACCCCGAACTGTTCTTTGAACTTGTTGATAATGTTTTGAGGTTCGGTGCCTTTCTTCTCGTCGTATGCCTGCGCAACATTGCGAGGGTTGGCATTGACCAGACCCGCCAACTCTGACTGCAACTTGACGGTGATCGTCATGTCGTTGCCGTAGCTGATCGCCTGCCCTGCCCACACGAAGAAGAACACGATCTTTTTGCCACGGGGATAGAAAAACTCCACCGTGATTTGTTTCTTCATGTACTCTTCGTTTGTGGCAAACCATTCGTACAAAGCACCACCGGGACCCGTTGGGTCCCACTTCATGCTGCCGGTTCCACCTTCGGACTGGTCGGAAGAGTTGACTTCCACGTCGTAGACAACGGGAGTGTCTTTTGGAAAGTCTTGGTCGCCGTTGTAGGCACTCAGGTTGATGTCCCCCCAAAAAACTCGGACTCGGGGCAGACTCAGAAATCCTCCTTGTGACATTGCTATCTCCTTTGTTTAGACGAGAATGTTTGAGTTGGTTGCGTCGGTGACCGCTGCTTGAATGCGCTCGGCAACCATGTAAGCGAGTTGATCCGGGTCGCTGACACTTGCGGCATTGACGACGACGTTGATGGACCCGACGCTGCTTCCGAACGGTCTGTACCCATTAGCTGCGCTTCTGAACTTCACGTTGCCAGGCGTGTAACCCTTGGCTGCAGGGATGATGGTTTCGGAACTGTTGGCAATGACAATGTCGCTGCCGGCGGGTTTGTTCTTAATCTCGTTGGCAAGGGCGTCGCCGAGACTGCCCTTGGCACTCCATTGGTAAAAAGTACTAACATTGCCTGCCTGACGACCGCGAGTATCAGATCCCTTATAACCCCCCTTGGTCTCTCTGTATCCTGCTTCAAACCCTCTCCCAAGCCCGCTAAACCAAGAACCTATGTTGGAGATCGCCCCTTTAACCCCGTTTATGATTGCTTGCGCCAAGCTCGCCCAATTGGAAGGATTAGAGAGCCACTCAGCCGATTTCTGGAGAAACCCTTGGGCACCTCTAATCAAAGAGTCAACCCACTGATCAAACTTGGGACCTAAGGACTGCCACCACGAGCTAAAGTTGTTCAAACTCATCTCAAGGTTGGCCAGAGCTTGTCCAACGGCATAGCCAAGGGTTACCGGGAGGTTGATGAACCACACCTTTAAGCTCTCCCAGGCCGCGCTTAACTTGGATGGTAAAGAGGCAAAGAACGGAGCGATGTTTTCGCCTATCCACCCGCCAATTATCGACCCCAAAACTCCACCCACAACCGTGCCCACGACTGGGATCGGGATTGCTGAGCCGAGAGCCGCGCCGATCGCGCCACCAGTTCCTGCACCGATTGCACCGCCTGCGGCTTTAGCGGTGTCTTGACCTTCCGCTTTGCGCAGCGCAAAGTCCAGTCCGGTGAAGGCAAGTCCGAGTACGGGGATGTTTTTCCCCAAACTTGTTACTGCCTTGCCCGCTTTTGCCAAAAGTGGTGCTTTGTTGGATAGGGAGAGCATGGCTGCGGAGATCATGCCCACTCCCTTGGATTTCCCTCCCTGGAGCACCTTGGCAACGGGGCCGAGGTTTTTTGTAACGTCTCCGGTGATTTTTGGTGCCCTCTTTGGAATTGCTGGGGCAATGTGGGGGCCAGTAACCCCTCCGATTCCTGTATCTTTTCCAGGAAGCGCAATGTAAGGAAACCCGGGTACTCGGGAGGCAAATGGGCGGAAAGCAACGCTGCTGGCTGCTCCCCTCCGAGTATTGGCACCTGCCGCCGCCCCTGTCGGTACTCGAGTGTTTTTCGTTATTTTCTTTGTAACGTCTCCGGTGATTTTTGCGCCTCCCTTTCCGAAGGGGTTTGGCACTTTGAGTCCAGTGGCTGTTCTCCACAAAGCGGTTGAGATCTTCCAACCAATCAGCTGTGCAACAGCGGGCACCGCAAGAGTAATTGCCGCAAAGGCCCCTACCTCAAGAGGGGCTTTGGTGATAACCTTCCATGCCAGGTTAAGAATAATCTTCCAAACATCTAAGAAGATATTAGCCATTGCCGCAGCACCCCCTGCGGCATCAAAACCTTTCCTGAGTCCATCAAATAACTTGTTTGAGTTCTTTAGTCGACCTGCAACAAAACCTGTCACCCCGGCGACTTCGGAAATTACTGTACCAACTACGCTACCAATCATCTCTCCGATATTTCCGGCAATGTCAGAGTTGAGAACCTTGTCAATCAAGGTCTTCATCATTGCCCCGATGTCTAGGTCCTTGGACCCAATCATTCCCATCAGAGACTTGAACTCACCTGTGTCAATTACATCGAACTGTTTCAGTAGGTTGGTAATTGCGGCAAAGGACGCCCGAATGTCCAGAGTGTCGAGCAAAAATCCTTTGCCCGACTCTTTGGCCATTAGTTTCAAACCTTCCCGGTACTGGTTGAAAGTACGGTTGAACTCAGCAGCATAGTGCCGAGCGTCCATGAGCGAGTCAGCGACCTTTTTGAGGGGATCGAAGACTAGGGAGATGTTTTCAATAAACGGACCAAGAGACTGCCCCAGGTTGGAAAAAATGTCAGCAAGAATCTCAAAAAGACCCAGGTCGGCTGAAGCTGCTTTGTTTATGTCATCAACCGCCTTTCCTGCCTCATCTACGTATTGTCCGTAGGCGTTCAGTTTCTTTCCGATGCCCTTGAACTGGCGGCTGAGACCAAACAGACCGGAGTCTGGGTCCAGGATTGCCGACTTCAGGCCTTGGTAAATACCATCAACGCTAATTCTGAGTTTTTCAACGAGTTCGGGTGTGACGATCTCACTCATCATCTTTCGAACCGCTTCCAGACGCTCTGGTCCTGCGGCGGTTGTTGCATTGATTGCCTCAATGTTTCGTGTCAGGGCGTCGGCAATCGCAGGGTCACCAAACACAGAGGCGTACCTCTGGAATTTGCCCATTGAGACTTGGTCTTCGTTCAGAACTCGCTCAATAATTCCCGGCAAACCGTAAGCACCGGAGACACCCCCAGCACCCGTTCGACCACCCATACCCGCAAGAGTCGTGGTCTTCGTCAAGTCACCGAGAATAGTTTTTATAACTTCTTTGCGCTGTTCAGCCGGAGTTCCGGTAATCTCTCCCCCATAGAACTTCCTCCCCTCTTCAGTAGCCCGGATGTCCTGAGCAATCTTCAAAGTTCCCTCAAAGTTTTTTTCAACGATTCGAGCAGCGGTGTCACTCAGTCTCTTACCGGCCTGAACGTAGTCGTTGGTGACGCCAGGAAGGGCGCCAGCCATCTTTGCAAAAGTTTCGTTTGTATCTTGCTGGAACTGAATAGCGTCATCAATGTCCCTCAGGAAGGGGTTTTTTGACCTCTTAGAGATGGAGTACAATCCACCCGCTGCCTTCAAGTCAGAGATCTGGTCACCAACCCTCTCTTGAAACGCACCGATAAACCACTCGAAAGGTTGCTTCATCAGGTCGGTTCCGATCTGGAACCCTTTCATCACCCCTGTGGAAATTGCGTCCGAAATCGAGTTTGCAAGTTTTAACTCGAATCCGAACTTTTCAAATTGGTCATCGGAAATTCTACCTTCACCGCCCCGGCCACTTCGACCACCACCTCTAACAACTGCGGTGCTTGCAGATGCTCGTACAGCACGAGTGGGGCCGGAACTAAGCGCGTTCGCTTGACGCATTAGTCGGATTTGAGCCTGTAGCGCACGGTTGGTGGCTTCAAGTCCCTTGGCGTTTCCGCCAGCCATGTTCAACTGCCTGTAGGCAGAGACTGTCTTTCCTATCTCTGTGCGAAACTGCCTAAGAGGCGCTATAGATGCCCTTAGCTGCTGGTTCTGGAGTTTCAGGTGGTTAGTGAAAGTTGAGGTGGCAACACTGAGTCTGCCTAAATCCCGTGTGGAATTGCGAGCCCCCTTGCCCCCCATGTTTCCGAGGGACCTCTTGAACGAGGCGAGCTGTTTATTTATTCTCTCGAGTTCCGGAGTGATCCCGTCCTTAAACTCGCCAATTAAAGTAAAGGTTCTAGGATCCGCCATCCGAAGTCTTTCTCCCGTAAGGTGGTTTTACCCGCCGCTTCTAGGGGGTTTTCTGAGTTCAATCTCACTCCCTAGCCGGACTCCCGATGGTGGTTTCGGAGTTGAAGGCGCTGCCGCATTCGCACCGCTCTGTCCTGCTGCTGTTGCCGCCGCCGGAGTCTTTGCGTTTTGCTGAGCGTTGGCCGCCGCACCCGAAGCATTCTTCCCTGCCGCTGCTGCCTGCGCCTTTTGCTCCGGTGTCAAGGCCACGCCACCAGCAGTCACTTCGCTCGCTTGGTCTCGACCTGAGTTTACCTGATACTTGGGAACTTGCATCAGAGAAATGTCTACAAACGCTCTCGTGGAATTTCCCGTAATATCCCGCATTGTTTCCTTAACGTTCACATCCTTTATAATAAAGTATGCTTCCGATCCACCGTAACTCTTGTTGTTCGCCCACACCTGATACACCGGCACCGACACGAAACCGTCGGATGGGTTCAGGGTGTAGTTCATCAGTGCCTCCAACGCTGCCACCTTGCCTTCAACGTTGACACCGCGAACGAAACCTTCCACCAGGGCATTCCCTAGCTTCAAGTCTCTCATACCACGGGACCCTGCCACCACTGGAGGGCTGTTTGTGCCGAAGATATCAACACGGTTGGCCTGGTTGGCAACGTTCCACGACACGTCCTCGGGTGCTGTGATGAATGTCCATGCTTCCGACCCACTACCCCCGAGTGCTCCGGTGCCACTCAGGGCATCTGCCACGGAGTCAAACTGCCCGGTAGTGTCCACGCCAAACTCAGCGTCAATATAGGAGTCTAACCCTGCGACATCCGTGATTCCGGGGACAGCAGTTGCTTTGACGTCCGATATAAGACTTTGTTGAAAAGATGGGGAAGTACCGTTGAAATAACTAGCGGTGCTCTGCCCAAAAGATGCTCCTGCCATTACGCAATCCCCGAAGAAAGGTTTGTTACGTCGCCTTGGAAGTTACCTTTCATGACAGACTGTTTCAGAGCGTCCACCGAGTAGGGAGACCCAACCCCGAACACGTCGCCATTCAGTGTTCCCCACGGAAGTGTTGTCTCCGTGGGTGACCAGTCGGAGTAGGAGACATCACCGAACGTCTGTGGCCCCTGGTTTGCCGGTTGAATAGAAAAAGTTACGTCGGTCAGAGTGTAAGCCGACCCACCGTAATCAGCAGCGGGTTCTCCGCCACCACCCGGAAACATTTTATAGTTTGTGCCGCCAACGTCCGTGACCCCCGTGATGGCATTGGACAGTCCGTTGAATGCTTGGTTGACGAGATTGGTGCCTATGCCCGATAGAATGGGTCCAAAGGGACCTGCTTTCTGTAAAGACTGTTCAATGCTTTGGTTGATTCCGGCGGCAACTGAACTCGTTACGTACGGGGTGATGGTCGAAGCCAGGATGTTGGCTCCGGAGTCCAGACTGAGACCCTGCGGGCCAACTACGTTGGTCCCGAGGGACTTGTTCATGACGATGTTCACTGCCGAACTGACTAAGGAACCCGTCAGCGCCTGGCCCGCCGACCCGGAGAACGAACGACCGGAACCTTGCCAGACCTGTCCGACTCCGCTCGAGGCGGCTGTCGTAGCAAGTTGAGTCACGAATGACGGGGTGATGCCGAGAGTGGGAAGTGCTCCTCCTTCAAAAGCCATTATTTCCACCCCCGATTACGAACGTGACGGGTGTAGTCGGTGTCGTTCTTGTTGTCTGCCTGAACAACTGGAGGCAGCTTGTCGACTGAGTCCCAGTGCATGCGGTAGGTGCAGATCCAACCGTCCTCTGCAGGGGCAATCTCGAAGAGGAACTTGTTGCCATCGTACATGAAAGTCCCTGCAAACGTCCCGTCCTCCGCCTGAAGGAACTTGTTTTTTGGGTTTCCGAAGTATCCCTTTTCGCTCCGAATGTTGGAGACCCGGTCGCCAAACACCGACGAGATTACCTCGATCAAAACTTTCTCGACCTTTTCTGAGGTTCCGAGGTTGTCCTCGACGAACTCAAACACTGAGGCGTCTTCGTCGTAGATGTGAAGTAGTTCCTCGATCGACACGCCTTTGATATCTTCGATGTTGGGCCAATCCTCCGGATTGACCTTTCCCAGCATCTCGATTGCTTCCTCTACTTCGAAGTCCTCTAGGTCTTCCGTATAATTAAATTTAGAGAGAAGAGAAACCAGAGAGATGTCACCGTCAACATACTTGTGATTAAGATGCTCGCAATAACTCTCTGGAATATTTTCAGGGCAACCCTCACTCGCATTCCAAAGCATGCGAGCAATTCCAAGATATTTTGCCTGGTAAGCACTGTCCACAGTGACATTTCATTCTGAATGGTTTTACCCGCTTGGGTCAAAACTTGTAGGGTGCTTCCAGGCAAATCTTGGCAAACTGCCGAAGGGTTTGCTCCAGGTGATCGGGTCGATCGTTTGCTTTCGGGTCGTTACAACTCTCTGCCAACTCTGAGTGAATCGGATGAGAGTCGATGTTGAACTCAGGGTGCGGTTCACACAAGTCGAAAAGTTCGATCGGTGTGCCCTTTGGCAGGTTGTCACCCATGTCGCTGTGGAGAACTTTGTGCTCTGCCAACTGAGACGGGTGAGTAATGTCGTAACCCATTCGGTGTGCCGTGTGCTCAATCACACCCTCATTGCCAACAAGTCTTTCTTGAATTTTTTCAGACGGGAACGGATAGCGAGTGTTTGCGAAATAGATTTTGTGCGCTTCGTCAACGCACTGCGACCAGTCTCGATCCAACGTCGCCAGGAAGATTTGTCTTTTGTGGACGATTGATTCCGGTTCAGAATCGCGGCTGAGCC
>Ga0099848_1001788_pt1 | contig 10066 bp, 3 predicted proteins | sample CB_VirMetaG_3_FD_78179 | JGI IMG/M metagenome (GOLD analysis project Ga0099848, IMG submission 78179) | Freshwater to marine saline gradient viral communities from Chesapeake Bay - CB_1508_1S Viral MetaG | ecosystem: Environmental > Aquatic > Marine > Coastal | place: USA: Chesapeake Bay... | reverse complement strand
CCAGCAAATTATATTGATGTGAAATGCATTGTAGATCCTTCTAGTATATGGTTATCTGGTCAACACAGTGTTGGTCATATAATACCAAATATTGAATCGTTAAATAATTCAAATATAACTGTAAGTTTCTACGCAAAATCAACAAATACAGGATATTCTACAAATGTTTATTTTGCACGATACAATGGTTCAACCTTAGTGAGTAAAACAGTGATAGGAACTGTTTCACCGACAACTACATGGAATAAGTATACAATAAATTACAAAGTTCCTGTACTTTCATCTGGTTCATATGAAAATGACTATGTTGAAATTGGATTTGATATGGAACCAATGGTGAAGAGTGCCTTTGATGCTTCCGTAGCACTTGGAACTTCTCTCTATATGAGTTTTGCATCTCTTTGCGTATATAATGGAACTTATCTAAATCCAAAACATCTATTTGAATCTCAAGAATCAAAGCAAGTAAAAGCAAACAAATTCTACTATACAACATATTCAGATTCACAAGTAGAAGCAACAACTACACTTGCTTCAAATAATTCAGATATTGCATTGAATGCTATATCCACTCAATATACACCACAACTTCCTTATTCTACGTTTAAATTACCAGTGAAGATGAGAACATCGCCAACTGTATCTGTATATTCTCCATCAACGGGTGCGTCAAATGATGCATTTAATTTAAATGCAGGATTAGATTTAAGAAATACTTCTGGTACTATTGGATATGACAGAAAAACAAGAATTGCTCCTTTAAATAATTCTACAATCACAAGCACAGCAGACCAAACAACAGTTAAAATTAATTTTGTAAACGGAGTGGTTCCCTACGACACTGTAAGTTATCACCTTATAGCAGATGCTTCATATCCATTATAAAGAGGTATTAGATGCCAAGTTGCAGCAATAGTTCAAATATATCATCAGCAATAAATTCATTTAACATAACGCAAGGTTCTGGTGGATCCAGATTTTTTATTCAAATAGATCATGTTGCTGGATTAACAGTTGGTGATGTTATTCGTTATGATGTTCCAACATCTGGATATACGGGATCAAAAGCAGATACACCAGAAAATGCAGAAGTATTTGGTGTTATAGAATCATATATACCAACTACATCTAAATTTAATGTGGTAATGGGTGGATCTATTAACTTGAATCCATCTAGATTTGCTGTAATACCAACAAGTCCATCTGGTGCAGGTGGCGGAAATGATATTTACTTTTTAAGTGGAATGACCGCAGGAGTTCTACAGAATCTTGCACCAGCAAATATAGATCACATAACAAAACCAGTATATCAAGTTGCTCCACATGGAACTTATACTGGAAGTGTGATTAATTATTCTGGATATAGACTTGGTGGAGATGTTCAAGCAGGATTAGATACAGTAAATGTATTAGCAAGAGTTGGAAGTTTACAATTTATATTTGATTCGACAAATGTGTTTGATGCAGAAGAACAAAAATTAAGACAATTTGGATTTAATAATACAGGAACAGATCTCTGGCCAATATTTCAATTAGATCCAGAAGTTGCATATGATTGGAAATTGGAATTCATAAGAATGGATAATGATTACGTCCTTCTACGAAAAATAGATTTTCCAGATGTAACTAATAATGTGTTTCCAATAATAAATGGTGGATGGGTTGAGCGAGTTAAAGTTGATGCAGGATCAACTATAACAAGAAGTGTTGTTATAGGTAAAGCAGTACAGCAATTCAATAACCTATACTACAATGATGACACAGCAGAAGGATCATGGTATGGGCAGATTTTAGATTGGGATGAAACTAATCGTTATCTGTACATACTTCGTCCAACAGTAATTGATCCAAATCTTATGACTGATATTTTATATTACATGGCAGATCCAACACTACCGTTAACCATAAGAACAACATCTACCCCACAACTTCCATCCGCAGCAAATACAGTATTACAGACTGTTCCAATAACATCTACTGATAGAAATATACAATTTTTTGGATTTGTTACACCAACAATTAAGTTTACGGGGGAAGGAACAGGTCAGAATTATCCATTCTATTTCCAAACTATATACGATCCTTTTAATACAAATACACCAGAAACAGTAGGTGTATTTGCTAAGGTGTATATGAAGATTAAAAATCGTGGAGTAAGCTTAGTGATTCCCGATAATGTAACTGCAACAGAATTATCTGCCGATGCAATAACACTTGCAAATACAGATTTACAGACAACAATAGATGATCTTCGTAGAAGAATTCAATGTCTTGAATCTGGGTCAGGGTGTCCATAACTGAAAGTCGAATATGATTTACGGAAGCAGTCCATTACTTGGAGTTAACCTAGCAGGTATAACAGGACCAACAGGTCCATCTGGACCAACTGGTCCAAGAGGTCCGCGTGGTTCTACTGGACCTGGACTGTCTGGATCGACTGGTCCATCCATAATAGGAATGACCGTAAATTCTCAAGGATTGATTGTATCAATATTTGATGATGATACCACACGAACAGCACTTAATGTTCTTCGTGGTGAAACTGGAAACTATTATATTCCAGCAGACGCAGATGTACTATCAACAACATTTAATATTGTTAAGGGTGTTTCTTATTTTCATGAGGACAATGGCAAAATACAGAATATCATTTCCCTAAGAGGATTTACCACTGGATCCCCAGATGTTTTAAAATTTAGTATAAATGCTTTGGGAAATATTAATATAGATTATAGTATTTTTAATCTAGCATATCTTGGAGTTTCTGGTGGAGCAGCAGGACAATTAGTTTATAACAGACCTGGCGATAAACAATATGGACTGACAGGAACAAATTATAGCACAACAAATAATTCATTCTCTGCTCAAGTTGCAAACTATTCGGAAAGAATAATTTTTGTAGATCCTGTGTATGTTTCTCTCGGGGCAGCAACTGGATTTTATTACTGGAATGTCGATTGGGAACAGGGCAATATCTTCAAATTGAATTCATGGGCAAATGATCCTGGTGCTGGTGCATTAGGTGTCGTTGCCCAAATGATTAATATAAGAAATCCATCTAACGAACTTGTATCTAAAGGAATCACAATTGTTGTGCCATCTGGAGTCGCATCTTCAAGTGATTTTACTACTTTGTTTGCAACAACCGATGATATGACACAAACTCCAGATATAAATGATTTTGAAGAGGGAGTGTCATGGCCTCTGACCATTCCTCCATGCTTTACTGAAAATGTCGATATACTTAATTTAATATCAGTAGGCGATACATGGCATGCAAACTTTAGTCATTTAGGATTTACCTTCGGTGTTGCTCTTGATGTGGTTGGTGATATATCAAAAATACCAACAACTATTGATTTAACTGATGTTAAGTTTGACTGTGCTAGGGGAAACAACATATATGGTGTCTGTTGTCCAGCACAATGTGGTATAACTGCATATGAAACAATTGAAGTTTTGTGTGATGGGATTTTTTATCCAGGAATAACTTTGGGAGATCCCTGTGATGATCTATGCGGTGCATTGGGAATCTGTTGCCTAAAGATCAACGATACAAATATAATTCGTGTTGATGATTTAGTGAAGCAATGTGAATGCTCACAGATGGCAATACAGCAAAATGCAATTGAATATATTTGGACAGAAAGAACCCAATGTATTCAATCAGTTCTTGATATTAATTGCACAAATGCTTTTAATGGGTTAGGTCCATGCTGTGATGGTCGTGGTGGTTGTACACCAGACATAACAAATGACCAATGCACAAGTCAAAATGGATATTATCAAGGAGTAGGCCTGAATTGCACGACTGCTGACGGATCTCCAAGATGTTCTGGTGGAACTGGTGGGTGCTGTAACAGTTCAGCTGAAACATGCACTGATGGGGTTGATGGACCAACTTGCATATCTCAAGGAAATTTCTACTATGGTTGTTCTGTTCCTTGCTCTTCATATCCATGTGTAAGGACGTGCTACACTCCAATTGCTGAAGCAGGATTACTTCTTCCTGGAACAGAAATTGATGGTGGAATAGTAGTAGGTATATTTAATCCCAAGAACTCTATATGTCTAGGAAACACTGCATTTGGTGGAATACCACCATCATTAGTTGCAGATCCAGCAGCAATTACCACATCAACAGAAATATTTAATCTGTTAACAAACGGCGATGAAGCAGCTGCTGGTTATTATCAAACAAAATATAATAGACTAGGATATGGATTTGACAGATCATCAACTCATGTTTGCTCGGAAGATTCTTGGTTATTAATTGTTTCAAAATATCCAGTAATACTCGAAGAAAACACAACAACACCAATAAGTGATGATATATCTTCGACAACAGGAATAAAAACATTTACTTGGAGTCATGGCGGAACATACTTCGGAAACATCATGACCGATCAAGGAAATGTTCCACAAAACAACGAAACATCAACTGTTCCGTTTCCTGGCGATACAACTCCAGATGAAGGTTGGTACATCTATGGAGTAAGTGGATTGACTTACTATGGAAATGCATATTCATTCCAAAACTGCTCAAATCAATTCAATGATAATCCATATTGGAGAAGTGGTCACGGACCTTTCTATGCTAGAACCACATTCAACGGTAGATGGTCACCCAATTGGGGATTATATAACACGATTAGAATGGTGTGTGCGGAAAGACATGCATATGATATCGATCCTGGATATGCATCAATATTCAAGGAACTCTATGATTTTGGACCAGGATTTAGTCCAAACTATACTGCTGGTCAATGGTTATCAAGTCAACAAAGTTCATCCGAAGCAATATCTGCATTCAATATACAAAAATTAGCAGCAGATACAATATTTCCAAAAGCATCAAACTGGTATATCCCAAGTATGGATGAACTTTCATATATTGCTGCAAAGATAGCAACAGAAAATTTAAATGGAATAATTGCTGAAAAAAGTGGAGTTCCAATTGGGGATACAAGAATTGGTGCAGATGGATGGGTCTGGTCATCTACAGGAACCTTCAACGAAGGAATAACTGGAGAGTATACTCAAATTGTCACCGATGCCGCATTCCCAAATACAGGATCAATAACAAGTCCTGTATCACATGGAACAGAAGCGTGGACTGTTAAGATAGATACGAATGACTTAACTCTAACAAAAACTAAAAAAGCAAATAGATTAGATAAATATGAAGTTCGACCTGTTAGAATGATTAGGTGTGATGGTCAATATTATGATACAACAAGCAATCCTGCTAGGTATTGGAGACTCTGGGCAATACCGTCAATAGATCTAAATAATATTATCAACGGACCACCAACCATATGAGTTCATCAAGAATATTTTATACAACTAGGGGAAACAGATCATTGGCTGTTGGACCAATTGGTCCAACAGGTCCAACAGGTCCTACTGGTCCATCAGGTCCAACTGGTATTGGTTATTTTGGCATAACAGGAAGTGGAATAACAGGAGCAACAGGAAATAACGGATCGCTTTCCACTTCAATATATTTTTTTGGAAATGGTCTTTCATTCGGTATTGTAAACATAGAAGGTGGTTTAGGAACACCAGGTGATAATGACACCTTTGTCATTCAAAGTCCTGCGGAAGACGATCCAGAAAAATCAATAAACCTAACAACAGAAAGATATATTCAATATTTTGCAAATGATTTTGCTTTTTTTAGAAAAATCAATTTAAGTTCAAACTATTTAACATTTACTGGAACCGCAAATCAAAGTACACTCAGTCTGTTTGGTTCAACAGTAGATAATCTGTTTCCATTAGGAAATACAGGTGAACTTTTATATGTTACGAGTGCAATTACTGCAAGAGGTGCAAAAAATACAAAGTGGGATCCTGTCGATTCCCAGATGTATATTGATTTTGTCACATTCAAAGAACCACTTTATCAGAATAAAAACTATCCAAGTGTAGTTGGATCTTCTGGTGGATTCCAATTTGATTCATATCAAAATTATTCAGATCACCCAACAGCATTCATATTTTACAACACATATGAGACTGGAATAACGAAGGGGGTTGGAAGTTTTTATACATCTTTCGCCCCAAATTTTGTATCTGACGCAAATGATGTATATTCACTGGATCCAAAGGAAACCTCAAATAATATACCAGAGAAGATTAATCTTTCAATGGTTTTTGGTATTACTGGTGGATCACTCGTAAATCAGATTAATTTTATTTCACTCACGGGATATACAGCACAAGATAAATTTACACCTCAGAATTTCAATAGGTCAAAAATAGGTTCTTGTTGTTTCTGCGAACAAGAATCAAAAGAAAAAATGTGTATTGACTACACAACACAAGAATATTGTGAATCTATATTTGGCAACTTCAGCACAAATTCATGCTTGTACAGAAACAGCAGCAGTGATTGTTATTTTGAAGGAACTTGTTGCATTTATAATTCAGAAACAGAAACAACAAATTGCATAAACACAACTCAGAAAAAATGCAATGAATACAACGGATTATTTACTGTCGGAAAAGTATGTAACATGTGGGATGATGATTATTTCCAATGCCCTTCCAATTTCTGTTTAGGAATTCAACAAGGAAGATGCTGTATAAAGGGCAGATGCTTTAATCTAACGGAAGACGAATGCAATGTAATTGAAAATGCATTATTTTTCCCAGGAGGAACATGCACATCAGAAACAGAAGATTCTGTTTGTTGCTATGCAAATAATTTCTTAGGCGCTTGTTGCAAAACAAATGGTTGCGAGGATGGTGTACGACCAGAAAACTGTGATGGTGTTTTCATGGGATCTGGAACTGTATGTGCAACACAAAGTTGCTGTGGTAATACTTATCAGGAAGATTATTTCACTGGAGAAGAAAAATTCTCATGCAAAGCATTAGGCGAAAATCAATCATTTAATTGCTTGAATATTGGTGATAAACTTGCTGGTGGTTATTTTGCTGGATTCGTTGGTATGCCAAATCCATGCTCATTCTTCACACAACCACAAGTTGCATTTGGAGAACCACTTGAATGTTTGATTAAACCAAGAGGAAATATTTACAATGATCGTGAATGGAGATGTAAAACATGCAAAGGAAACTTCGATGGATCAAATAATGGATCCATTGAATATTTTGCAAGAACATATCCAGCAGAACTCACTGTTGATTCTTTGGATTCAAGATGTATTCAAAAAACAGGTGTTCCTTTTGTTCAGCAGGTTTTCTCATTAGATGGAGTTGTCTGGCCAGATAGAAGAATGTTTACTGAAACAACTCAGTATGATGAAGAAAATGGAACATATGCTTATCATTTAGTTGACTCTGGCATCGCTGTTGAATACATGACAAGTCAAAATAATCTGTACAAATACCTTGCAACCGATGTGTATGGAAGTGATAATATTCATATAATGTGGGCATTGATTGTCGCACCAGAGGATGTCGAGATAGAAGGAAACAGAAAACTTCGTTGGGGTATGCGAGAAGGAAGACACATCGCAAACGCATCTGGAGATCCAAGTAAGGTTTTAGTCGAAGAAGTAACAACTTATCCAGTTGATGGTTTATTGACAACAAGAATATACGATAAAACATCAATTCAAAATCCAAAAAGATGGTTCCGCGATTTAGACGAAAATAATATTGATGAAAATGCATATCTTCGATTCTCATATGGAGCAGGAAAATATTGGAGTCCAGATGTTACAGAATCACAAGTAAATAATGATATCAATAAATTTAAACTCGAATATACGAAAATATGGGAAGACAATAATCCAACAGATTCAGCGATAAGATCAATTTCAAATATAAATGAATCTGCATTGTATGGTTATGATGATTGGTATATCCCTAGCATAACTGAATTAAATTACATTTACAATTCTGTTGATCAATTGAATAATGCTATGTTATTGGATGGTTCGCGACCAATGATTGAGAATGAATATTGGAGTTCGACTAGTGTTTCTAGACTTGAATATTGGAATTCTATAGACTATTTAAACAAAGATACTTATAGAATAGAACAAATAGATTCTTTACTGGAACCATCACTGTATAAAAACAGATTTACCAGCACAAATCAAACATTGGGATTAGATCAAGATAGTGCTTATAAATTTACCATGTCAATTGCAAATGGTCAAAAAATGTTAACACAAACATTTAATTCTGCAAATGCAACTGATGTTGGAAGAATGAGAAATCGTTATAGAAATACAAAGATTGCATCACTAAGACCCGTGAGAAGAATACCAATTGTAGTAACATGCAACGGGTTCTATTACAGTGAATCTATATTGAATGGTACTTACTATAGAGATGTAAATAATAAATGCGCATCCTGCATAGATATCATTGAGGGAATGTGTTCATGAGTAGTAGTGCTATAACTAATGTTTTTGTCGGTGGAAGTCCAGGTCCAGTCGGACCAATTGGAGAAATTGGACCAACAGGACCAACAGGACCAACAGGTGTTGCTGGACCAGATGGAAATCCAGGAATTTATTTCATTGCATCGACTGCAACTGGAAATAATGTTATCCTGGAGTTTTCTGACGGCACTACTGCTGAAATAGTTGGAGCATTCAAAGGATCAACTTTTTTTGATGCATCTGTTGTGCTTGGTGCTAATTTAGTTGGATCTGGGTTTACATTATTTACGCAAGTAATTGGTGGCACATATTACTTCAAAGGTATAACTGCAACTGGTTCAATTTCTTTGTCGTATAAAGGTGCAGATAACGAATTTATTTCAATAGACAGCATATACCAAGGCCTTGATGTGCAGGGTTCTCTTGATACTTTATCTTTGTTAAATTACGGGTTGCTGTATCTCTCGACCAACACAGTGGCATCAGGTGTTCCAGTTAAAATTTTTACAAATCAAGGAACACTTGGTCATACTGGTGCAGTTAACTTTTTAAGAACATCAAATGATTCTGGTGCTTCTGGGGATTATGGATATCCTTTAAATACTGGTTCTTATATAGCAAATATAGGTCCAGTTGATCGGTCTTCAGCACCCATATATCTTGATTTATCACAAGCTGGAACTTTTGTTTTGGATACACCAACAGGAATCGCTGGATTCACTGGGTTTTCGGTCTTCGGAAACAATGAAATAATTTCATTTACAATAGTATTTGAATCCGAGGATGTTTGGTATTTCCCACAAAATGTATATTTCGAACAAGGTGAAAATTATTTGTCTTGTGGTAAAAATATTGTTGGATTCATGTCATATGATGGTGGTCAGACATGGTTAGCAAGTGTTGCTCAAAGAGGACACAATGTAAGAAATCCAGATACTCAATGTAAACCAAATTATCTTTATGGTTCTTGCTGTTATCAGAATGCAGATGGTACATACGAATGTGTAGACTATACAACAAAAGCACAGTGTGATTTTTACTTTGGCAACTTCAATGCATTGAAATCATGTGATGAAACATGCGGAACTGGAAATGGAATCTGTTGTTCTAATGGAAAATGTGTGGAAAGTGCGTCTGCTGCTGAATGCAATTTGTTTGGTGGAACTTTTTATCTTGGAATATCATGCGAAACATATCCAAATGATCCAAATGGTCCAAATTATGGTGAACCAATTTCTTCAGGAACTCTGTGCTATGATCCATGTAAAGAATCAGTATCTTGTTGTAAAGATGGAAAATGTTTAGGAACATATTCCCGAATTCAATGCGAACAAATTCTTGGGGGCATCGCTGTCCCAAATACAACTTGTGCAACTGTAGATTGTTGCGACTATACAAATGTTGTTGGTGCGTGCTGTGTATGTAATGGAGATTTGCCACCAACATGTTTTGATAATATATCAAAGATAACATGTGATGGACTTTCTGGTGTATTCATGGGACCAAATGAAAAATGTGATGAGATTTCTTGTGCATGTGTGTGTACAGTAGATCCCCCAGGTCCAGGCGGTCCAGGTGGTCCAGGCGGTCCAGGCGGTCCAGGCGGTCCAGTTAGTCCTCCACCAATCAGTCCTCCAGTTAGTCCTCCACCAATCAGTCCTCCAGGCGGTCCTCCAGGCGGACCAGAAAGTCCCCCAGGT
>Ga0099848_1001787_pt1 | contig 10066 bp, 11 predicted proteins | sample CB_VirMetaG_3_FD_78179 | JGI IMG/M metagenome (GOLD analysis project Ga0099848, IMG submission 78179) | Freshwater to marine saline gradient viral communities from Chesapeake Bay - CB_1508_1S Viral MetaG | ecosystem: Environmental > Aquatic > Marine > Coastal | place: USA: Chesapeake Bay... | reverse complement strand
TTTTTTGTTTTATTTTTATTTTATTTTTTGCATGAGGTCCTTCATTCTTAAGAATTGAGGATTCTCATAAGTTTTTGATTCAATCAAATTTTGAGCTGAACCTGAAGTTGGTGCTTTGTCAATAATCTTTTCAACAGATTCTGTTACAACATCAGCATTACTTCCTGACAACTCTTCTTTTATTTGCTTGTAGAGGTTCTTTGACTCTTTCATTGTTTCAGCGTCGTCAAATCTTCTCAAGATGTTGATTTTCTCCTTCTTAGTTGTAGAGTGTTCAGTGAACAATCTTGTTGCGTAAGCTAAGTTTGAGTTGAAAACTGCAACTTCTTGTAATTTTTCTCTGAAGATATTCAATGCTTTACGGTATTCTTCATTTTTTTCATTGAGTTTAGAAACTTCTGATTTCAATTTATCGTTTTCATAAACGTAATTTCTGTTATTAGTAATTCCTTTTCTCAATCCACGACCTTCTTTAGAACCAAAACCATAAGTTTTAGCCGCTTCTTTGGTTTCTTCGTAATCGATATCACCTTCTTCTTTAGCAGTTTCTTTTCTCTTAGGTCCTTTTCCATGGTGTCCGTCTTTTTTCAAGGTTCCTTTAATGTCACCTTTTTTTCCGCCACGTTCCATCATTTCACCATCTTTAACTTTTGGTGGTAAAGTTTCCTCAAGTTCATCTTCTTCTTTCATTTCACCTTTTACGAATTTTTTCGCTTCAGATGAAGATTTACCTTTAGGTCCTTTGTGAACGTTTTCACCATTAAATGATACTTTTTTAGGTCCATTTCCTGTCATACCCTTTGGTGTTACAGTCATTTTTGCCTCTTCGACTTTTTCAGGTGAATAAGATTCATCACCTTCTTCCATTTCGTCCTCTTCGTCCATTTCAAGTTCATAGACCATGTCTTCGTCATCAGACTCATTCCATTCTTCGTCCATGTCCTCTTCATCAAACTCAATTTCGAAAACAAGCTCTTCGTCTTCTTGGTCATCTTCTTCTGAATCCATATCCATATCAACTTCAGAAGAGTCTAATCCACCATCAGCGAATAATTCATCCATGATAGCGTCTAAACTAGCGTCTTCATCCATATCCATTTCTTCCATTTCTTCAGATTCTCCTAATTGAACGATGTACTCAACGTCCTCATCGTTATCAGTGATGTGAACTTCTTCATCATCCTGTGTAACAATAACTCCGTCTTCGTCACTCATTTTCTTAAAGATTTTTAAGATTTCCTCATCAGACACGTCTGTTAAGTCGATGGGTTCTTCAGAATCAGTGTCCATGTCCATGTCAATATCCATGTCCATATCAACTTCATCTTCATTATCAGTATCCATATCCATGTCTTCGTCACCAGCTGGTTCCAAATCCATATCAATATCAACGTCTGTTTCAACCTCATCATCATCTTGTTCAGACAGAGATTCTTTTACCAACTGAGAGATTTCTTCCTTCATGGTCGAAGCAAGTATTCCTTTTGCATTTTCAGAAACAACAGATTCCAAATTTTTCATTTGGATTAATGCTTCTTCAACAATGTTTTTCTTTTCAGACATATTGTATGCTATTTTTACATAATAAATATATCCAAACACCAAAAAATATTGATTTTCATGGTGTTCGGACAAAAAATATTACTATTATAAATAGTTTTAAAATAAAAAAACTCGGAGTTTCCCCCGAGTCTAATTATTCAATACGTTTTATTTTTATTCAATTACCTCATCAATCTTACTTTCAAGACACGCAGTGATTCTCCAATCATGTGGAAATCCCTGATATTTTTTAGTGACTTTAGCCTCAACATCGGTTACATTGTAACCCATAACAAGTTTCTCTTCTCTAATTTTTTTTACCTTTCCTGTGTTCTCATCTGGTAAGTCGTAAGTTACCTTTGCAACAAAATATTTTTCGTCCATAATTTAAAATGTTTTTTAGTGTCCTAAATAATCGGTTAATTTTTTCATCAAGTCAATAGACTTGTCGATACTACCCTGATTTTTCATCTTAGTTTCTTCTTCAAGATTTTCTTCATACTTAGAACGGTCATCAACATTTGAAAATAGATAAGCACCTGGTGTTGATGGTGATGACACTAAATCAAAACATATTAGTTCAAAATCGTCTTGCACTTCATTTTGTTCACCTACTTTTTTCAATGAACCTACACCACGTGAAGATACACCCATAGTTACACCTTGTCTCATTAGGTTTGCGGCAATATCTCCTTTTGTTGATACAATACCCCTCTCATGGAATCCTGGTGATGTTAGTAATCTTAACTTACCCATAAGAATATTGTTATCCCACCAAACATCATCGATAATGTGTGATACTCTATCCAAATCAATCAATGATGATTCTGGGTGATTTAATTCTGATGTAGATAAACCTTTATTTATAATTTGTTTGTATTTTTCAGCTTCTCTTTTTAATATTCTTTCGGGGTAAACTCTACCGTTTCTATTTGGTACTCCGTGTTTTTGTAAAACGGCGTAGAATACAAAAGGTTTTGAATAATCAAGTTGGGTCTTTTGTTCTTGTAACATTTTCTGATTGAACTCATCTTTTGGGGATACGTACCCCGCATCCATTTCAATCAAAATACCTTTACCAATATCTGATGGTCCTAATATTCTCATATCTTTCATAATACTTTATAAATAAATACTATGAAAAGATACTTTACGCAATAATACTAATTGATTCTTTCTTAGACGAAGAAAAAGTAAAAAAATGATTCTTTATTATTGAATCTTTGTAAATCATTTGAATTATTTTTTTCACTTCATTTTTCAGCGTATTTGATTTAAAATCCATTTCATTTTTCAGATATAAATTCACTTCTAAATTCATAAATGATTTTTTACCGTACATTATACCACTAGTTCTCAAATCCAAATCTACAATAAATGTATCATTGAAAATTGCTCGATTATAATGTTCATAAACAGTGTGCTTTATTTGTCGTGATAAATTATTTACAATTCGATTCCAATTATCATATTCATCCGTTGGTTCAGCCCATGATTGAATGTTTATGAAAATGGATTTTAAGTTTTTTGAATCAACCGTTCCGTAATTTGTTTTAATCTCTTTATATAAATTTAATTTTGAGGTTTTACCTTTCTTCATTACACATACCTTACTCGTAGTTTATTTTTATATTGAAAATATATGATAAAAACTAATAATTGTCAAAAAAAATTGCTTTGTTGTAATATCTATGTATATTTTTATTATTTTTTAGATATTTGTATTATATGTTAATTGTCAAAGTACACGGTTCTCAAGGAATTGAAAGAGCGTTGAAGGAATTGAAAGGTAAGGTTATTAAGACCAAACAGAACAATATGCTAATTGATAGAAAAGAATTCAAGAAAAAATCTGTTACAAGAAGAGAACAAATCAAAAAGGCAAAATATGTTCAGTCTGTAAAGGATAGAGAACAATTACAATGAACTAAGTAATTGTTTCATTTTTATAAGTTCTATCTTACCACTATTTTCTTTAGTAACCTTTTCAATAGTCTCAGATATTTTATTTTTTACAGTTGAATCCTCAACACTATTTTTGATTTCTGATAATCTTTCAAGTGTTTTTTCTTTCAAAGATTCAAATTCTTCTTTGATAGATTCATCCGATTTTGTAACCAATTGAATGAATTCTTGTTTTTCAGATTCAGATAATGTTTCAATAACGGATTCAATTTGTTTGTTGGCAATTCCAATTATAGTCGATAATGGTAATTTTACAGATTCTAATACAGATTGTTTTCTCTGTAAATTTTCAGATATCTTTTTCTTTGATGTGACAACCTTTGATAAATCAGAACCGTAAACCAACACATCGATATCAGAATATTCATTTTCAGTTACTACATCTTGAACCCAATTTCTGATGTTAGAAAATTTATTATTTTTATTATCAGAAATAATTCTTACACCCTCGTTGATATACTCTAAGGAGTCCTCCTTTGAAAGACCCATATTTTTAGATAAATCAGAATAAATGTTATAAATTTTAGAAAAACTTTTATCTTCAATTACAAGTTTTGAAAAATTTCTCATATTAGATTTGAAAGAATCTTTACCATAAGACTCAACAAGTCTCTTATTTATCTTCGATATCAAATTACCTAGTGTCATAGTTTTTATTTTATAAATATCAAGACCTTAATATGTTTTCCAATTCTTTTTCCATATCACCCAAAGATTGTGTTCCTTTTGACAAATCCAAGTAGTTTTTACCTTTTATCATATCGTTCTCAACCAATATATTTAAGTCAACTTTTTGTGATTCAGGTTGTACTTCAGGTGCTGGGGCTTCTGGAGCTTCTGGTGCTGGAGGTGCGATTTCTTCACCACCCAAAGGAGCCTCAGGTTCTAATGATGGTTCAGGAATTCCTCCTCCACCAAAATCACCACCTCCAAAGTCAGATGTTGTTGATGTATCTGCGGTTGTTGTACCTGTGGCACCACCACCATATAATTTATCAATATTATCAAATACACCCGTTTTTCTAATAACTTCAGCAGTTGTTTGTAATTCAGCGGAAACTGCTTTTTCAATTCTTTGTTGTTGTAAATCCAATCTAATTTCTTCATCAGAGAAACCGAGAATGTGTTTTTTAGCCCATGTTGATGATACTGGTTGTATTCCATTTCCTGGGTCAGATACGGCATCACGATATAATTGGATTTTTTCTTTCCAAATATCAATCTTCAATAAATCCGCCTGTGTTGATGGATTTGAAAGACCTAATGTAAAGTTAGACAACTCATCTTCAAAACCAAGTAAAAACAAGTGAATAATAGCTATTTTATTCAACTCCTGAATCATTGATTTTTGAATCCTGTTGATTGTTCTAGCGAATCTAATATCTTGTAATGATAAATTTTTACCGTCACCAACAACTTCTTCAAAACCTAGAAATGCTTTAGGAACACGAAGTGCTGTTAATAATTTCTTTTGGATATATTCGATATCAGCAATCTCAGATAAGTTAGTAGCACCAGGTAAGGTTTCAATTGGACTTGGAGCCGCAGGGTCACGTACAGGAATAAAATAATCTTGGTCTACCGCCATTTGGTTGAATCTCAAGTCAACATTACCTGTTGCATTATCAACAACTTGGTCTCTCTTGAACTTATTGGCGACTCTTTGTACATATGGTTCAACGTCTTGGTCATCCATGTTACCAACAAATACTTTGAATACTCTTCGTTCAGGTGCTCTTGATGTTCTATAAATCAACATCGCATCTTCAGATAAAAGAAGTTGTTTCCAAATACGACGAGCTTTTTCTAACATTGATGTACCATATGGTAACTTTCTATCATCACCTAAAAGTCTAAAGTGAGCAATTTCCCATGAATTGAATTCCATGTTCTTATCCTTCCACTTAAACTTCATAGGTTTAGACTCTTTGATGTCACTAGTTGTTGCATTCAAATTTCTATCACCTAACATACCACCTTCAACACGTTCAATTGAAATGTTTGGCAATTGGAAACATCCCACAACACCTTTTTCGGGGTCTAATTTCAAGAATATAAAGTTATCACCAAACTTACATGTGTTTCTTGTCCACATAGGTAAGTTAGTATTTATATCCAATTTATTATTGAATAAATCGGCCAAGATACTTTTTATTCTTTTAGATTCTGAATAAATCTGCAACATAAAACCATTTTGGTCCGGTGTTGTTGATTCTTCGGCGTAGATATCAAGAGCTGCTGAAATTTCAGGTGTATATTCCATTGATTCATAATCATAGAAACTAGCCAATCTTGTTGGTTCATAGTATACAGCTTGGGTATAAAGATTATTCTCAATTTTAGCCCATTGAGATGATAAGAAATAAGTTTGTCGTGCTTGTAGTTTTTCTTTTTCGTATGTTTCCTTATCTGTTGTGCGCAATAACTCTTTTTTATCGAACGAGTATGTTGGATAATCCTGACCTAATAACGAGTTAGGTCCAAAAGTCTGAGATAGTCTCTGCCAAACGGTTTGTTTTTCTGACATATTACAATTTTAATAAAGTATTCAATTATATAAATACCTCATTTTCCGAATAACCAAGAATGTTTCAAATAATCTTCTCGAGATATTTGATTTTGTCTCATTGAATCTTGTGGATTCAACGGAATTATAGGGTTTAGGTATTGTGAGATTGTTTTATTCGTATTATTAGTGTTTACCTGCCAAGAATCCAACATAATTTTTGTTTGCTCGGTAACACGTTCCAATTTTGAGAATGAATTTTGCCCCACATATATTGCCATTGCTAATGACATAATTAAGTCATCATGATGTCCTTTTTGGTGGTCCGGTCTACCATTCAAGTAAATAAATGTATTCATTTCATTCATCAATCTATTACTGTAGATTTTGAATCCATGACGTAACTGTTCTTCTAATTCGGCAATAATCTGAACTCGTTTGTTGTTAAAGTTTAAACCGGGAATTTTATCTTGAGCTTTTGGGTCGTACTTCCAAGTATTTCCATGGTCAACACCATCAATATATAAATTTTTATATCCAAGTTCTTGCATTTTTCTAGATGTGTTTACACCCATTCCACCTGTTATATCAATAACAACAAAACAAGAATACATATTAGCCCATTTATACGCAATTTCAGCCAAAGTATCAGGTGGTATTTTTCCGACATATTCAGCAACCTGTTCTCTTGTATCAAAATCTACAATTTCAAATGATGAAAAATCTTCAGAATCACCACGGGAAACGTCAATACCCATTATATATTTGTGACCAAGTTCAGGTTCTTTCCAAATCCATAACGAATTACCAATCATTTTAGCCTGTGGTTCACACAACATATTCTCCTTAATATTTTGTAATAAATTAGCATCAAATACGTTATCACCTGAACCTAAGAAATTACATTCCAATTCCTGAGATACTTTTCTCTTGTCATACTTCAGTTTTTTTACCATCGCTTCAAACCATGATGAACAGGGTTTGTACCCATCATTCATTAGTTTTCTGATTAACTTAAAATCCCTATCCCTAGGACTCTGTTTAGACATATCAATAATATCATCATCGGTATATTCTTCTTTATTTAAAAGATAATGAATCATGTCTTCAGTTTTTACCAAAAATAAATCATTAGTATATCTAGGGTCACGATACCAAAACATTTCAGTAATTTTGAAAGTGTTCATACTTCTAAGTGCTTGGTCATAAATTTCATAGTAAATTCTATCGTATCCGTTTGGAGTTGAGATTACTATCACTTTACCACCTGTAGAAAGTGATGCCATACAAGCTGCCCAGAAATCCTCATCTGCATCAATATACGCAGCCTCATCAAATATTAGTGTGGTCGGGGTGTATCCACGTAGTGCGTCTTTTGAAGTCGCAACCGCTTTTACCTCACATCCATTATTCATCTTGAAATGTCGTGCGGCGTTTTTTTCGGGTGTAAAATCAATACCTACCCACGATGGCCATTGTTGTAAAAACCCTCTAATTTTATTAGCAAATTCTACCGCGGTATCTAATTTGTTTGCAATGATTAGTACTTTCTCAGGTTTACTCTTCTGGGCAAAGGCAATTTTTTTAGATGCCCAAGCGGCTGTAACTGTTGATACACCAGCCTGTCTGTATTTGAGTGCAATGTTTTCATTATACTCATCATAGTCCTCAACCAGTGTCTGTTGGTCCTCAAATAAATCTAACGGAACATATTTTGATTGTGTATTATCATATGTTTGTAGATATGTACGCATAGCGTATGGTGTATTTTTCATACACTTTGCGTATTCTAAAAGTACTTGTTCTTTTGTTATAGACATAAAAAAAACCCTATACAAATAAGTATAGGGTTGAGTTGTTATTTTATATCGATTCCTAAGTCACCTAAGAACGACAAATCAGGACCATCATCTTCATCATCATCTTTGTACATACTTTGTTCGTATTCCTCAGCCTTTAGTTGGTCAACAATTTCATTGACCATTCTTTGAATAATTTGTTTTCCTTTTGGATTTCCCATAAGGATTGCCTTCATCAAAGTATTGAATTCTGATGGTGATAACCTTGAAAATTTAGTGAATAGATAAGATTGTATGATTTTTTTATCATCATCAAACAATTCATCAGGATATGACTCAATAAATTTTTCCCAAAAAATAGGACCAAATCGTAAATCCCAAATCTCACCAATTAAAGTATCTGCTTGACCAACAACTAATCTTGTTTTCTCAGGGTCAGTTGGTAATCCACTAGCACCTAACAATTCCATACAACCTTTGATAAGTTCATGTACTAAGGCCGGGAAAAAAGCCGCTCGGGCTTTTACAGTTGGTGGGTCAGTTTCAATATCCACTTCTTCTGAACCAGCAACACCTTGTCCTGACATTTGTGACAACATTGCTTGGTCTGGCATCATCCAATATAGAAGGTCGTTGATAGACATTAATGTACCATATAAGTTCATTAGATTTGGGTCAATCGCTTCTAACTCATCAGGTAATAACTCAAACATATAATGACCTTTTTTTGATGAACCTTGGATAAGAGCATTTACAACTCTTCTTTTTGCAACTTCATCATTGAATTTTTCAAATACATCAACAAATTCTTCTAAATCATCTTGTGCTTCTTCAGGGTTTACATTACTAAAAGCCTGTTCGATTTCCTCATCAGATACATCTTCAGGATTCATAACCATTTGAGATGTGTCGATACTTCTAGGTGAAACAAGTTTAGCATCAAATTGTACCATGTCTGGTGTCAATCCAAATTCCTTCTTTACTAAATCAACCGCTAAATTTTCAAGATATTCTTTATTGTTTGACTCAATAGAAATAACCCTATTATAAGCCATCATCATTGACTGAATCAATTGCATCAATTGATTACTTTGAGGTCTAATATTGGTAGCACCGGTATAACGGTTTACTTTATTTACAACATCGTTAAATCTTTTGTTTGCTACAATTTTTTCAAATCTATCAGGTAACCCATCTTTATCTCTATCAGGAAGTGCAGGGTTTTCATTATACGGGGTATCACCACGTTCAATCTTACCCCTTAATGATGGGTCCATTTCACTTCCGTCGGCAGCCTGCTCTTTGATAGATTTCTTTTTCTTATCAAGAGCCTCTGACAACATATGTGTCATAACCTTCTCAATGTTCTTATTTTTTACTGTTTTTGCCATGTCTGAATATATTATCAAATTTCAAAAATTCAGGTACTTCAGCCTTTGGTTTTGGTTGTTGACCTGGTTGTGGTTTGAAGGGGTTTGACTTACCTGGTTTAGTTCCGGGTTTAGTTTTAGTCCTATCAGGTGCCGTTTTAGTATCATTCTCGATGATATTCATAATATCCTTCTTTGTTATTGTATTTGGTAAATGTTTCTCCAACAAAGATAAGATATTATTTTCAATATTCCTAACATTTTCTTCAGTTACTTTTTCAGGTAACTTACTAAAACCACCTTTTTTCATAGTGTCTTTGGTAAACTCTTTGGCGTACTTTTTGAATTCTTTTCCTTTTTTACCCGGCTTGTCAGCCATAGCGTAAAAATACTTAGCCTGAGCTTTTGATACAAATTTTTCTTTTATTTCACTTTCAGTTTGACCTTCTTCACTATGAGCAGGACTTTTTGGGTTAGAATCGTCATCCATACCATCGTCACCCATTGACTGGTGTTTATCTTGTGAAATACCTGTAAGGTCAAAATCAATGTCCGCCGCCATATCATCCTCACCTAATTCATTTTTTAAGTCCTCGATTCCTGTTTTTAAATCAGCAATGTTTTTAGATGTGTCAGATAATTGTTGATTCATTGCTAATAAATTATCAGAAACACTAGACTGTTCAGGTAAAACCAATCTGTTATATAATGTATTGATTTCAGATTCTGTTAAGTTTGAAACTGTTTTAGATTTGAGACCAAACTCAATCAAGGCAATAGCTTTTTTATTAATTTTCATAAACAACTCTTTTTTCTTTATCAAATTCTAAAATTAGGTCTCTTTCGTACAGTTTTTCTTTTATTGTTTTTTCTTCTTCACCAAA
>Ga0099848_1001786_pt1 | contig 10066 bp, 18 predicted proteins | sample CB_VirMetaG_3_FD_78179 | JGI IMG/M metagenome (GOLD analysis project Ga0099848, IMG submission 78179) | Freshwater to marine saline gradient viral communities from Chesapeake Bay - CB_1508_1S Viral MetaG | ecosystem: Environmental > Aquatic > Marine > Coastal | place: USA: Chesapeake Bay... | reverse complement strand
TTGTAGAAGAATCAGAAAAAACAAAGCAATATACTACATCAAATATTGCACAAGATTTAATTGAAACTCATGGTAAATTTGTCTGGATGTTGAGATCGTATTTAAAGGAATGAGAAATGGTATCTATAAGATGCAAAGATTGTAATAGAGAATTGGTAGCACATCCAACTAAAACAGTTAGTTGTGGGTGCCCAAATATGGCAACAATTACAGGAGATAAGATTACAGCACTTGACTTATCTCATGTTGTTATGCTAAACTCAGTAAAGAGAGAAGAGAATAAAAATGTTCTCACATCTCAGGACATTGCCTGGCAAGAGGCAAGAAGACAACGCAAAGTTCGTAAATTGGACTTTGAAGTTAGATAAAACTTGGAAGGTCAAACCGATTGGCGACGGTACCTGTCTTGAAAACAGTTGAGGTGTTAAAGCCCTTGGGAGTTCGACTCTCCCACCTTCCGTTTAGATAAGTTACAAATTTAATAATCTCTTAAACACTATCATAGTTTGCTAACAATAGGTTGACACTGAAGGTCTGCAGACTAGTATATAGTAGTAACACTGATTTTAAAGTGTAATGACTCCTGAAGAAGTACAGGCAATGATAGATGTGTCAATTGCAGAAGCAATTCGTAGGCACAATCGTAATGCCTCTATTATTAGTATGTGTGTTGGTTGGGTAGTTTTGGCATTATTTGCTGAAGGTCTATTGAGACTGATTGGTGTAATACCTCCTGTATTTCCATGGCTCAATATCACTCTGAACTAATTTTTTTAGTTCCTTGGTTTGTGTTATTGGTGATCTCTATATCAATGATTGCTCAAGGTTGGATGATTATGAATGCACATTATGGGTATTCTAAAAGTCCAAAAGTAAAGCACCCAGAACTCAACGACGTTAAAGCAGGAGATCCATTGCTTGTGGTTAAGTTTACAGAAGAAGATTTAGCAGAGTTACAGCAAAGAGTTTTGCAGCAAAAGATGGATGAATTATTTGAGGAACCATCTACCTATGAGGATGAAGATGACGACGACAGAATGGATAGAATTTATTAATTTTGTTTCAGACATGCTTTATATGCTTATTGCATTTATGTGTGGTCTTATCATTGGATACATTCTCGGATTCAAAAATGGAGGAGGATTCTGATGAACAGATATGACTGGAGAATCAAGGACGAAGTATGGCAGAAGAGACAATTTCTTCTTTCTTCATTTATTAGAATGAAAGCAGAAATTACACCACACATTTATGAATTTTGTGATTATCTTATTAGTCAGGGATGTGAGTTGTCCAGATCCGATTTAAATGAGGTTGACAATCAAATTAGAAAACTATACAGAGAATATGCAGAACATACTAATTGGGATGATAGGATATGATTAGACTTTCTATTAATACATTTATTATCTTTGGAACCATATCCCTCTTTATAAGGTGGGGTCTATCACATGCATATCCACAATGATTTTTCATATTGTAGAGAAACTAGCTAACAATCAATTCTTCTTGTTCCTATGTGGAATGGGGTTGACAGTTGTTCCCTTTGCTGGTATAATGTATATACATAGAAACAAATAACGGGGTGTAGCTCAGCTTGGTAGAGCGCTGCTTTTGGGAAGCAGAAGTCGTAGGTTCGAATCCTGTCACCCCGACTTTTAAACAATAATTATGGAACCTTTGAAGTCAGTAACCTGGTCTTGGAATTATGGTAAGGTTATCAGTGAACTTACATACAGATCGGGAAATACTGAGGTAAGGGTTAATAAAAAACCACCTCCAACTAAAGCGTCACATGATATTACACATTTCATATGTGGATTTCATGAGGGTATGGAATGGGATTATGAGTCAACTCCAAATCATTATGCTGAGTATAATGCAGTGTACTTAGAACATCTATTGCATTATTTTTGTTTTTATAGGAATAAAGGATTTGATGCTCCAGTGAATATAGTATCAAAAAATATTTTTGATTATATGAAATGGTTCTCTAGAGAACATTACTATATACATAAAAATCATCCAAAAAAACAAGATTATCTTGAGAACCAGAGTGAGTTCCTTTCAAAGTTAAACATGTCATTGGTTCAAAATCATTTCAAGTCATACTATGATGTATGGATAAATGAGGAAATGATGGGATCTGATGATTTCAACATCTCTATAGAAATGAATGACACTGTTGACTTTCAGTTCAAACCACTCTATAATTATCTCAAGGAAATGAAAACCTCTCTTCAATCACTAGCATCTTAAATGGAATCATTTACAGTAGAAGAATTTCAGGAAGACTTTGATAACCTAATGGATAGAGTAGAAAGTGGCGAATCTTTCCTCATTACAAGTGAACATGGAAATGCAGTAATGGTTCCTTATAATGAGGTGGTTAGTATATGTCAAGAAGCAAATGTGGATATAGATGAGATAATAAAAATCCACACAGATCACGAAGAAGGTTCTTGATTGAAATAGAGTTCTAAAATCAAGGGGGTATAGCTTAATGGTTAGAGCGACCTGCTTATAACGGGTTAGTCTGGGTTCAACTCCCAGTATCCCTATTGCTCCTTTAGCAATCTGGTGAATGCACCGAACTCATAATTCGGCTAAGGTGGGTTCGATCCCCTCAAGGAGCATTGGACAGAATTAGCACTGTCCATCTTGACTTTCCCAAGTCAAAACCTTATAATAACAAGGTAATCAATCAAAACAATGACTATCTCTTCTAAGTTCAAAAAAGATCTTCAGACCCTTCGCTGTGCAGTGAATGGTGACTTCTACCTGGATGTGAAGAATCCGAAACTTTTCAAAAAGGTACGTAAGTTTTATGAGAATCAGGGTGTAGTATTCTCTGGTGATCCTATGGATGACTATGATATTCTTCTTGACTATCTTGCTGAGGATCTTGAAACTGTTGAGGTTGCATGAACGATCTAGATCCTAAGTCTGTTGCTTCAACAAAGACTATTGTTATTCATGAACGATTTCCTTATCGTTTTGTTCAAAGGGGTTATATCCAGTTAAATGGAAAACCTGATTTCAGGATGCAAAAAGTAAATGAGTATACTAAAAAATACTCTGACATCTATTTGTTTGATAATGGAGATCAAATGCTTCTTGCTATTGAAGATTTTGAATATGCTAAATGGTTAGATCCTGATCGTGTTCCTTGTTATGTAAAAGATGATTAAGTCATGGAGAGACTATAAAAACCCTGGTCGGTGATGTGAATCCCCTTTGGTTTCTTACTTCCACAAAAAGTAAGTGGTGGAGTCAATATGACCCTATTCCTACACACAAACACACACATGGAGATTAATTATGTCCAAAACACCTTATGAACTTCGATTTGAAATTTTCAAGCAAGCATATAATATGCTAAATGATCAGTTCAGTACTGAAATGGATACTGCTCGTTATTGGAATGCAAATTCTAGTAATTCTGTTAAAGTAGATTATCCAGGGTTTCCAACTCTAAAAGAAGTTCTTCAGCAAGCACAAGTCATTAATGACTTTGTTTCTGAAACAAAATAGGTTTCTTGCCATTCCTTAAAAGGCAAGTGGTGCGGATGGAGGTAACTCCCGCCTGGTTTCTTGTTTCCAGTAAAAGAACAAGTGGCGAGCCTGAGCATACTTAAAGAGGACCTCATTGAGGTCCTCTTTTTTTCTAAATAGGTCAGTAATAAACCTTTGATTACCATGGCATCAAGAAAAAGACTGACCACAAATACTGTATTCCAAGCAGCAGAAGCACCTGTTGTTGAAGAAACTATTGTTGAAGAAACTGTTGTTGAAGAGACTGCTGTTGCTGCTCCTCCTGCAGTAGAAGGAAATGATGATCTGGCTCAAAAAGTAGAAGCATTGGAAGCAAAAGTAAATGATCTGATTGCTAAGCTTTCCAGAAAGATGTCTCTCTGATAGAATACATACTACAGATATTATTGATTTTTTATGTCTGAATATAAGAAGACAGCACTTGTTCTTGGTGCTGGTGGATTCATTGGAAGTCATATGGTGAAAAGGCTTCGTTCTGAGGGGTACTGGGTGCGTGGAGTTGATCTCAAGTGCCCAGAATATTCTGAGAGTGAAGCAAATGAGTTTATTACTGGAGATCTGAGAGATCCTGGTTTTGTTCGTAGGGTTCTTGAGTTTAAAGGTGAGCAAGGAAACTTCTACAATTCAGTTCCTTACAGATATATTCAAACCTTTGATGAAATCTATCAGTTTGCTGCTGATATGGGTGGCGCTGGATTTGTTTTCACTGGTGAGAATGATGCAGACATCATGCACAACTCTGCAACTATCAATCTAAATGTTTTGGAGTTGCAGCGTAAGATGAATGAAGATAAGGGTGTCAATGCAACTAAAATCTTCTACTCTGGATCTGCTTGCATGTATCCTGAGCATAACCAACTAGATCCTGATAACCCTGACTGCCGTGAAGAATCAGCATACCCAGCAAATCCAGACTCAGAATACGGATGGGAAAAACTCTTCTCAGAGAGATTGTATTTTGCCTATCATCGCAATTATGACATTCCAGTTAGGGTTGCTCGTTACCACAATATTTTCGGTCCAGAGGGAACCTGGGAAGGTGGAAGAGAAAAAGCCCCAGCAGCAATCTGTCGTAAAGTCGCCTATCTTTCAGAGGAAGGTGGATTCATCGAGGTGTGGGGAGATGGCTTACAAACTCGTTCCTTCCTGTATATTGATGAATGCATCGAAGCAACCCGCAGATTGATGGATTCTGATTTCATTGGACCAGTAAATATTGGTTCAGAAGAAATGGTAACTATTGATCAACTTGTGGATACTGCTGCTAAGGTTGCAGGAAAAACTGTAGAGAAGAATCATATTGATGGTCCTCTTGGAGTTCGTGGTCGCAACTCTAACAATGATTTGATTCGTGAGAAACTTGGTTGGGATTATTCTCAGACCCTGGAAGAAGGAATTAGAAAGACCTATAACTGGATTTGTGGACAGATTGAAAAGAAATGAAAGTAACTATTCTTGGTTCAAGTGGGCAGATTGGTGCCTACCTTTCAGAATATCTTCGAGATAAAGGTCATGAAGTAACAGAGTTTGATATTGTAAATGGAGCCCATCAAGACCTTACGATTATCCCTAATCAAATTTTAGAAGATGTCATTAGGGGAACAGATTTTGTTTTCTTCCTTGCATTTGATGTGGGGGGATCTAGATACCTTAAAAAATATCAACATACCTTCCAGTTTATTAATAACAATACTCGTCTGATGGCAAATGCTTTTGGACTTATTGAAAAGTACAATAAGAGATTTGTATTCGCATCATCTCAGATGAGTAACATGAGTTATTCTCCTTATGGTGTGATGAAGAGAGTTGGTGAACTTTATACCACTGCACTAAAGGGACTTACTGTTAAGTTCTGGAATGTCTATGGTATTGAGAATGACCATGAGAAGTCACATGTAATCACTGATTTTATTCGTAAAGGATTTGAAGAGGGTGACTTTGAGATGATGACTGATGGTACAGAAGAGCGTCAGTTCCTGTATGCAGAAGACTGCTGTGAGGCACTGGAAACCATTATGGAATCCTATACAGATTTCAAACCAGAAGATCCTCTCCATATCACATCATTCCGTTCAGAATCAATTAGGAATGTTGCAGATATTATTCAGGGTCAGTTTGGATTGATTGGTAAGGAAGTAAGAATTAAACCTGGATTTGCTAAAGACAGTGTTCAGATGGATAAGAGAAATGAAGCAGATACTTATATTTCTGGTTGGTGGTTACCAAAAACAAACTTGCAAGATGGAATTGCAAAAATATTCAATGAAATGAAAAAGAATTATGAATAAGCAACAAATTTTAGGTGCAGCAGTTTCATCTGATCTTGGAACAAATGCAAATATTCTTCATGAGCATATTTCAGGTAAAAAAGATTCTGTATTTGTAGATCTTGGAGTAAGGGATGGATTTTCATCTGCAATTCTTGCCATGAACTCTAAGAAGAATAATAACAAAGTCTATGGTGTAGATGTAAATTTCAATAACTTTAAATCTGAGTTTGTTGAAGGAGAAAATTATCTACAATTAGAAGGTGATAGTTCCACTATTGGAAAGTATGTGGATATTGAAGAACTGAAAGAAATTGATTTTCTTTTTGTGGATTCCCTTCATGTTAGAGAACAAGTTCTTTGTGAACTCTATTACTGGATTCCACGATTAAAAAAGGGTGGAACAGTTGCTTTTCATGATTCTCACTGGCCTGAAGGAAAAAGGGATCAATCTGGTGGAAAATCTTGGAATAGAGTTGATGAAGCAATCAAAGATTATTTTGGACTTGAAACTCTGGAAGATTGTGAAGATGACACCATTAAGGTTTCATGCTATCCTTCTAGCTGGGGTATGACATTTGTTACTATTAAGACAGATAAATTTGAAAACAAAGTGAATGATTGGGATCAAGTCTTTAATACTCGTAATGATTTGATTTCTGTTTTTTGGAATGAGGATAATGTTGGTGATAGAACTATTGAACTGGAGATGACTAATGAAACTAATTGATGTATTCAATTTTTCTCATGAACCAATTGAGTTGCTTGAAATGCGACTCAATATCATGTATCCATATGTGGACTTGATTTGTATTAATGAGAATGCAACTACCTATACTGGTATTGAAAGGGAGATGCAGTTTGAAAAATATAAAGAACGTCTTGCTCCATTTATGGATAAGATTATTCATAGGGTAATTGATACTAGAGATCATGATTTGGATTTCTCTACATTCAAACAACAGTATCATACTGATAGAGACAAATCACATCCTGCAAGACCTGCTACAAGGAGTCTTCCTGAGCGCTGGCATCGTTCAATGTATGGTAGAGATTGTCTGATTGAAACTCCTCTTGAGGTTGCATCTGATGAAGATATCATTATTCAAAGTGATCTTGATGAGATTCCAAATCCTGAGTTTTTAAAAGAAGTAAAAGATATTGTCAAAGATGGATATATGTATACATGTATTCAGAAGTTCTACATGTGCCATGTCAATAGAATTCAAACAGATAAAGGAAAGGATGTTGATGATTGGAGAGGTCCACAGTTCTGCACTTTCAAATATCTGAAAGAGCATGGTGGATTTAATGATTGCAGAAATCTTCCACATGAGAATGAATACCTGATTGAAAATGGTGGATGGCATTTTAGTTTCCTTGGTGGAGAAGATAAGATCAAACAGAAACTTCAAGGATATGGTCACCAAGAACATAATCATGATGGTGTGAAAAATAATCTTTCCAACAATATTACAGGAAATCAAGATATTCTTGGAAGAGGTTGGATGGGAACAAGGATTGTTCCTCTAGATGATGATCTCCCTGATGAGATTGTAAACAACCAAGATAAGTATGCGGAGTTTATTGCATGATTGTTTCTGAAATTTACTATGGATCTGGAATTGGAAACCAGATTTGGCATTATGTTGTCACTAGATTGATTGCAGAAAAGAATGGTTATTCCTATGGGATCATGGGAAAGGATCGTTGGAAAGGTCAAGCATTCATGCCAATTGACTTTGGTGAAGAGGTTGTAGGGGGTTCTGGACCTGAAGGAGGACCACCTGAGACTCTCCCAGAAGGGATCACAAACTACTACAAGGAGCACTTCCTTCGCCACCCAGTTACCAATGGTAATGTTGGACTCCCAGATCCAAATCTTCTAAATGTTCCTGATAGCACTAAAATTGAAGGAACTATGCAGAGAATGTCATATATTGATGAGCATCGTGAAAAAATCTGTGAATGGTTGACTTATGATGAATCCTTAAAGTTTCCTGAGTACACTGGAGAAGATAGTTGTGTTATTCAGTTTAGAGGTGGTGACTATCTGACAGGAAACTCCGCACTTCCTCCTGAGTATTACTCCATGGCAAAAGAAGCTATGAAAGTAATTACAGGAAATGAAAATCTGAAGTTCTACTGTGTAACAGATGATCCTGCTAATGCTAAGAAGTGGATGCCTTGGGTAGAGGTTATTGGATCAGCAGTAACTGAAGAAAAGGACCCATACCAAGGAAGCATTGGTTGGTATAAGTATCCTGGTGGTCCTATTGGTATTGATTATTCAATTCTCAATCAAGCAAAGAATGTCATTATTAGTGCATCAACTTATGCATTTTGGCCTGCTTGGACTAATATTGGTGCTAATGTAGTTGCTCCTAGATATTGGTTTGACTGGAATAATTCTGATGGTTGGTGGAGACCTTCTGAGTCTATTGTTGATGAATGGTATTGGTTAGACAAATATGGTTCTGTAGAACTTGGGTCTGACTGTAAAGAAATGTTTGAAGAGTATAAGAAAACTAACACTTTGTATTCATGATTGAACTGCCTAATTTAACACTTATCTGTGTTTCCAGTGTAAATTTTGAACAGACCTTGTATGCTTTTAAAAAAAGTATGCAAGGTATTCGCTTTGGTGCAGTAAAACTTGTATCTGATCAAGATCGTCCTGAATTTGAAGCAGCAGGAATAACTGTAGAGAAGTGTCCTAAAATTACTTCTATTGATGACTACAGCCACTACATGATCTTTGATCTCCATAAACATGTGGATACAAGTCACTGTATTACTATCCAGGCAGATGGTTTCATTATCAATCCAGATAAATGGGATCCTCTGTGGTTGGAATATGATTATATTGGAGCACCTTGGGAATACTCTGATGGTGCTTATATTGATCCTTGGGGGAATCATCAGAGGGTTGGTAATGGTGGGTTTACCTTAAGATCCAAGAAACTTCTTGAGGTTCCACAGAATGCTTATGTTCATTTTGATGTAAACTGGGGTAATTTTTATAAGCATATGAATGCAAATAATACTGCTGAAGATGGATGTATCTGTGTTCACAACAGGCATATATATGAAGTCTTGGGTTGTAAGTTTGCACCTGTAACTGTTGCAGCAAGATTTGCTCATGAAAAACCAGTTCCAGAAACAAAAGGCATCACACCATTTGGATTCCATTATCATTTACCTGCAGGTACAGTATTATGAAAATTGTTATTTGGGGACATTATCCACTCCATAGTTCAACTCATGGATACATTCATGACACATACTACAAGGCATTTAAAAGTCTTGGATATGACGTAAAGTGGGTTCCAAATGTACCACATGATTTTGATTATACTGATACTGTATTTTTTGTAGAGGACTCTCAGAAGTCCCATATGCCTATCAGAAAGGACTGCAAGTACATTACACATCATGTAGATACTAATTACTTTACTGATCAAGGTGTCCCATTTGAAAATGTATTAAAACTTGGTAATTGTATTCGTAATACAATTCATTTCGAGAAGATTGAAGATCTTTGTCATTGGGATTCATCCACAAGAACACTTTATCAAACATGGGGTACAGATCTTCTTCCAGATGAAATTGACGTAGATGATTATATAAAATTTGATTCAAAGAAAAAGTATGTTCACTATGTTGGAATGATGTATGAACAGGGTCCATATTGGATTCAATACTTTGCGCATTGTGCAGAGAAGCATGGTAAGGAAGTAAAACTTTACACACAATCAATTAGTCATGAAGAGAATCGTAAATTGATTCGCGATTCTTTCTTATGCCCAGACTTCAGAAGTGACTGGCACTTACAGTGTGGTTATATTCCTTGCAGAATCCAAAAGAATATTAGTTATGGAAGAGTCCAAGGAACAAATTCTCCATTCATCAAGGAAGCATTTGGTGATTATGTTGTGTATGGAGGAACTCCAGAGACTCTTTATTCCAATCTGATTGATGCAGAAGTCAACAACAAGATTAATATGAAAGAGGCAATGCAGTTCATCAAGGATAAACATACATACTTAAACAGAATCAACAATATACTAAAATTCCTATGATAGAACTCAATAAAGAAGAACTTGCAGCATTGGATATGTCCTATGCTAAAGACCTTGCATTTAAAGGGCAAGAAAATTTTGATGCTGAGCCAGGAAAGGAAGCATATAGATTATATGCTCACATGAGTAAGACCTTTAATTATAAGACTATATTAGACATTG
>Ga0099848_1001784_pt1 | contig 10072 bp, 10 predicted proteins | sample CB_VirMetaG_3_FD_78179 | JGI IMG/M metagenome (GOLD analysis project Ga0099848, IMG submission 78179) | Freshwater to marine saline gradient viral communities from Chesapeake Bay - CB_1508_1S Viral MetaG | ecosystem: Environmental > Aquatic > Marine > Coastal | place: USA: Chesapeake Bay... | reverse complement strand
GGCTTCTTTGGTCTCGCTCCAACGGCTTTCTAATAGTTCTTGTGACATTTTATATAATCTCCAAATTGCAACTTAGATTAAAGCCCCGCCAACTTTTTAATGCTGATGATGTTGTCGTCTTGCGCAACTTCAGCTTTTGTTGTAACGGTTTTATCGCCAGTAACTTCTTTCTTGGATTCAGTTAGTGTAGTTTTTTCAGACTTAGTAACTTTACCTTCGGCTAAAACTGCTGGCAAATACTTTTCAAATGCAGACTGTAAGCGAGTAGTCTGCACATTTTCTAGAAGGCTCTTCATAACGCCTGCTTTACTTTCGTTTAGCGGAGTTAGTAGTTCTTCCATAATACGAGCACGTTCATTAGTTTCCTTAATTAAACGTACTTCGCGATCCTTTGATTCAACTAGCTTCTTAGCTTTAGTTGTCATTTCAACGGCTTCAGCTAACTTCTTGTCTTTTTCTACAATAATGTCGTGTAGCTTACGGATTTCGGCATTCTCATTTAAGTGAGTTGTGCCAAATTCAGCAGCAAACGCTTCGAAAATACGACGACCAAAGTTGTTCTCACGAGCAACTTTGATGTCTTCGTGTAGAGCAGACAATTCAGTTGATAGATGCTTGGCCACTACGCCCTTAACCTTGGCAGCAGACTCAGCAACAAAATTCTTCTTCAGATTTTCTAGCTTATCTTTTGCTTCAGCAACTAGACGTACTTTAGACTCAACTAGGTCACGCTTGTCTTGTGCAAATTCATTGATTTCCTTAGCTAGAGCCTTCATTACAAAGTTCTCTAGTTTAGCAAAACCTTCTGATTGGATTGCACGATCTTTACGTAATTCGCTAATTTCTTCAGCTAACTTAGTAACCATAAAGTCGTTAAACTTACCGGCACTTTCAGTCATTTTGCTTTGGAACTTAACGCGATCTTCTGCTAGAGCAGCTTTTTCTTCTGCTAGAGCTTCAATCTCACTAGTTAGGCCTTCGGATACCATGCGATCTAATGCTTCAACCATTACGCTTTTATCGTGTTCGTAACGTTGTGCGAACTCTTCGCGTAGCTCTGCACGGACTTCTTCGCGAGCTTCGTTAATCTTCTGTTCCCAAGCCTCGTTGAGTTCAGTGCCAACTTCTTCGCTAATTAGGCCGCTTTCAAGCAATGGTTTAATTGCATCAAGCATTTCGTAGTCTCCTAACGTAATTTGAGGTCTTGAATTAATTTCTTAACCTCTTCTTTTAAATACTTCTGTACTTTATTGTCAACACCTGCTTCCTTTGCCATCTCGTGCAATCTATGTCCGTGCTTCATATTCATCAAGCCTTCATAAATTGCAGTTGGGTAAGCATTTGGCGCACTTGGTTGAGCAACTACGTCAACGGTAACGATTTCAAAGTCACTAACGTGACCATTACCTTCGTTAACGTTACCGCTACCACGCGACGAAACTCCTAATTTAACTCCACTTTCCAGCATTGTTGTAACTAGTTGTCCCATCGGTGTTGGTAAGATTTTCATTTTACCATAACCATTTGGACCGTCCATCCACATCTCGGTAATCATGTGGCTTACACGATCCAGGTTAATCTTCAAGTCATCTGGGTGATCAACTTCACCAAGCACACTGTATCCACCTGTGATTTGTTCATTTAAGGTTGAAACAGCTTTTTCAATTTCATTCACTGGATACACTCGTTGATTGGCGTTCTTTACACCACCCTGGATGCAAATACCTTTCATGTAAAGGTTCTTAGAAGAGCCTTCTCCGCTGCTTTCGATAACAATCTTAGCAGCATCAAAGGTTAGGTTCTCTTTTAAGTATGCCATACCTTTCGGTGTCCTTATAGTGTGCTTTTGGTGTTAGTGCCTGACTCTTCGCCTTTCATTTTGGCTTTGGGAGCAGAACTTAGTTTGTCGATATGAGTTGTACCGCCCATGTCTTTGGCAGTTGGGGCAGTGCGACCTTTTTCTTCACCTGAACTCATTGTTGGTTTTGCTTCAGCACCTGCAGCACCGGCATTAGCAGCCACAGTTGACTTCTTGTTTACTGTGCCTTCTTCGCTTTTAACTGGAGCAGGGGCAGCTTTTAGTGCAACACCTTCTTCCAGGGCTTCTGCATCTGCATCTTCAGAAACTTCTTCATCAGATTCAAACATGCCTTCCATTTCTGGTTCCATGTCCATGTCAGCATGTTCTGGTTCATCAGCTTCGTCAGCCATCCAGGCTTCAAATTCTGCCATTAGTTCTTCCATGTTGTCTTCTAGATCAACAACACGATCTTCTAATTCTTCAACTTTGTCTTCGCTTTCGCCTTCTTCTTCGTCAGCGTCTGATTCTAGTTCGCCTTCATCGTCGCCCATTTCAACGTCCATTTCCATGTCGTCTTCAGCTTCAGCAACGCCTTCTTCGTCAGTTTCGATATCGTCGATTAGATCATCAACTTCATCTTCTGCCATGTCTTCTTCAGACATTAAGTTTTCGTAAATTTCACGAGACTTCTCAACCACGATTTCGTGGAATAGGTCTTGTGCTTTTGAATCTTCGTCATTGATGACGTATTCAATTAGCTTCTCAAATTTGTTCATGTTTTGTTCTCCAATAAAGTATGGCTTTGTGTGTATTGTATTTACAATAACTTACAAAAATGTGTGTATATAACACCAAAAATGGCAAGAAACACAAGAAAAGTCAGAATTTACTACTAGATACAGTCAGTTCTGCTTACATTGGTGGCTGCATTGCTTCTGCAGGTACAGCATATTGTTTTTGAATTTTCTTTAATTTTTCTCGATATTCAATGTTTCTTAAGTCAAGCATACGGCGCAGTTTATTAATCTGCTTTAGTGTTAAACGAGTTTTACGTGTGGCATCGTCGTCAAGTTGAGTGTTATCATCTTGAACATCTTGGTAGCCAGATACTGCTTGATCAAACATTTCCATCAAATTCATAATACTATTTAACCTTTATGCTTCTGGAGGGGGTGCGCCTGCCCCACCTAATGGTCCTGTGCTAGGCATCGGAGGAACTTCGCCAGCGCCAACTTCAGCTCCTTCTTCACCTTCTGGTGGCATTTCCATAGCTGATAGGTTACCTATGTCTGATTCTAAACCACCTGGCATGATACCTACTGAACGCAGATCCGAACCTTCTGGGCTCAGGTCTCCTTGCGATCCTTGTTCTTCGTTCCACAATTCTTCATTGCGAACAATTTCCTCCTCAGTTAACCCTAAGAAACGTTCTAACAAGAAACGCTTACTCATATACGGTAGTTGCTCTAGTCCTTGGAATGTACCAACACGAGCAGAATCCATCTCTGCTTGGCGGAATGTAGCAAAATTTTGCGGAGAGTTAAACTTTAAATCAAATAATCCTGAATCAATATTAAAGCCTCTCCAGCGTAAAAACATCTTAAACTCGTCATCAAGTGTAGCAACAAGTGTATTTTGTAGTCGTTGGCAGTATTGATTAAAACGATATTCTTGAATTAGTGCCGTTCCCACACGCCCATCACTTAACGGAGTCGCTGAATCGTCTGGACCAGTTGGTAGATAACTGCTAGGCACACGTAATCCACGTGCCATTTTGTTATTAAAATACTTTAAATCATCAATCTGACCCAGGTTTTCACCTCCTGGCAGTGTTTCAACACTGGATCCACGACCTTCAGCAGTTTGTGGGAAGAAGTAATCCTCATTGATTGATAATGGATTGTATGTGGCATCCAGCGCACTGGCACCACCATTTTTGGTAGGAATACGACGCTGATGAATTTCATTTTTAATACGTTCAACAAAACTCATAGCCATGTGACTTGGCATGTTACCTACATCAATTTTAAATACACGGCGTTCAGGAGCTCTCTGAATACGATAAATCAGAATAGCATCTTCGAGTAATTCTTTCTGTTTGAATACTTTAAAAATGTTTTCCAGAATTGATTGCCCAAAAGGCCAAAAGAAATCTAACCCTTCTGTTAAACTTAAATGAACAACATGTTTAGCATCAACAGCACTTTCGTTCATTGCTGTTTCAAATCTTCCTTGAGCTCCTGCGCCGGTTGAATTAGGTATATTATAATTGTACTGTTGCCCATTGGCACTAGTTGGAATATTATGCTGAAAGTCATTTGTTGACTTTTGTGCTACGGTTAAGTTTTCAAAATTAGGGTTAATGTCCCGAATAACATATTGTTCTGGACGTTTGCCTTCACTTTCGTTTACGATGACTCGTGAAACTTTGGTTGGTTCAATCCAGAACAGTTCAAATGTTTCTGGATCACGAATAAAAACTTGATCGCCATACTTTAATGTATTGCGAAACAATTTAAAAATACGCTTGTCAAATTGATTTAGCTTGGACCATTGCTTTAGTTGTTGTCTGATAATGTTTACTTCGTTTTCGGTTGGCTTTTCGTTAAAGTTAATTTCAAACGCTGTGCCATTTTGTTCGTTTTCTTGAGTACAAAACTCTGCAATAATATCTAAGCACGCATTAATTTCTGAGTCCATGTCCATGGCTTCGTATTGATTATAACGCTCAACACGATTTGGGTGTCCTGTGTAAACTTCGGGCAGTACACTCTCATAATTTCTAAATGAAAAGTTTGGCGAATTATTTGAAGTTGTAGCGCCGTTGCCCAGTGGACTAAATCTACCAGATGTATCTGCTGCTCGGAAATGCTTTTTGTAACTCATGTCACTATTTAGCTGTATCTGGTGCGGAATATCTTTTCGTTAACGTCTGTGTTACGTTTTAATTCTGATACCATGTCATCCAGCTTGGCTAATTGTGCAGACATCATTTGCAATGCTGCTGATGAATCACGAGAATCAGTTATTTCAACTGGAATTTTACGTGTCGAATCAAGTGGTATTACAGCTTCAGTGCCATGCAAAGTAGTCTGATACCCTGATCGAGGACCACTAACCACTGCACCTCTGGCCTGACCGGCTTGTGGTGCTACTGGTGCAGTTAGACCTTGATTTTGTGCATCAGATACAGCAGATGCTGGCGGTTCTGTTACATTTGAGGTGGGTGCTGAAGGTGCTGCGGTGGTTGGCTGATTTGCACGATAAAAATCAACCAAACTGTCAATCACACGTTCACGGAAAGCACCTCGTTCAGCATCGTTCAGGAAAGGTCGATCCATTCTAGGGGTTTTGTACCCTTGTGCGCCACTGGTTTCTTCTCGGATTCTCTGATTGGTTTCTACCAGTGCGTTTTTAAGAGCATCTAATTTGTTAGCAAGATCAACAATTTGTTCTTCAGTTAGGTTTTTTCCTGTTGTTGGGTCAACACTGGATTCCAGAATTTGATTGGTTTTTGCAATCTCATCCACAATCATTCTGGCGCCAGTCAGACTTGGCGCTTCACCAACTGGTCCTTCAATGTTTCTGTAACGTAACTGATTGGTTGCTGCTTTGATGGCATTGGAAAATTCTTCAATAGTGGCTGTTACTACAGGCAATTTTAGAATTAATAAATCAACGTTGCTTGCTGCTTGTTCAAGATCTCCACGAGCTTTTTGTAAGTTTTTGGCATTATCGCTGGCATCTTTAACCTGTTGATCTTGTGCGTCACGTGCCCGTCTAGCAGCTTCAGCAAGATCTCCTTGTGCTGCCGTTGCAAACCCTGATGTTTCATAAAAGTTCACAAATGCATTGTTTGCATCACCAGTAGCTTTAACTAAACTCTGCTGATATGGGATTGTTTGCTGAATTGACTGTTGTAATGAACCTAACCCCTGTTCCAGGCCGATTTGTTTATTAATCACACCTTCAATTACACGGGTGCCTTGTCCCTGAGTGGTAATAAAGAATTTCTGTGCTTCAGTTGTACTAACAAATCCTGATGCTGCATCCTGAAATCCTTTTTGCAGTTCAGGGTAGTTACTGAGTGCCAGATTCATCATGCGTAGGTTTTCTGCCGCTTCGCGACCTTGTGTAGCTTCTACTTCACGTAATCTTGCGTTAAATCTGGCATTACGCAGTGCTGCATCATTCTGATCTTTTAATTGTTTGCGGCTTTGACCGGTTAACTTGGCAATGGCATCCAGTTCTCTGCCGTACGCAATTGTGCCTTCGGTTAGTTTTTGCTGATCCATGTAGCCTTGCAGACCCATTCTGCGCTGAATGTCTGCATATTGTATCATGGTATCTGATATTTCGTCAGCACTAAATCCCAGTCTACGTAAGTTTTGCTCGCTGATGGCATTTTCAGCGTTGGTTCGTTTCATAACACCAGCGGCATCAGTAAAACTGTCTGCCGCGTCACCAACTGTGCCACCCAGATGCGCTAACCTAGTGCTGTTTGACTGAACTAATTGTTGATATGTTTGCAGTGGTAATCCCAATTGTGCAAAGTTATCAACCATGCCGTCGATGCCTTCACCACTAATGGCACCAATTTGACTCAGTTGTTCAAATGATGAGTATGCACGATCAAACGATTCAATGATGGGTACTGTTGATGCTGAAATTGCATCACCAGCAATTCCCAGAGCACCACCAACATATGGAATCTTCTTTGCAAAAGCAGTTATGACACTGATTGTTCCTGAAATAACTCCACTTAGTTGTGAAAAATTAGTGGTTCCACGACTTAATCCTGCGGTTAGCCCTGGTATTGCACCAGCTAACTTTTTCATGTGTGTGCTTACACGGGCAGCTTCATCCAGTCCATCAGCAGCGCGGCCAGCTGATCGTGCAAGTCTGTCCAGTTGTGCCTTGGTAACACCTGGCATTTTTGTCATTTCCAGGATCAGATCTTCAATGCGATCTATCGCTCGTTCAGCTTTGTCATCTATATCGTCGTTTTCATCAGCCATATTTTATGTGCCATAAGTAGTTAATACACATATTTATAGAATAAAAATCTATGGAAAATAACCCTTTAACAACTTATTTTAGACGCCCTGCAATTTACATTAAACTGCCCAGTGACGGTCAATATTATGCCAAGGATACATTAAACATGACTGAAACTCATGAACTACCAGTGTTTCCCATGACGGCCATTGATGAAATCACCTATCGAACACCAGATGCGCTGTTCAATGGACAAGCCGTAGTTGATGTAATTCAGAGTTGCGTTCCAAACATCAAAAATGCCTGGGCAGTGCCCAGTGTTGATTTAGATTCCATACTAGTTGCCATAAGAATTGCAAGTTATGGGCACAGCATGGATATTGACACCACTTGTACAAAATGTGGTGAAGAATCCACATATGCACTAGATTTGCGTACCGTAATAGAAGGGTTGGCAGCGCCAGATTTCAGAACTCCTGAAATCATTGGTGATTTAGAAGTTTATTTCAGACCGTTAAATTACAAACAAATGTCAGAAAACAATGTACTTCAATTTGAAGAACAAAAACTGGTATCAGTCATTGACAATACTGACATGGATGACAAGCAAAAACTTAATATTCTTGCTGATGCGTTTCGAAAAATAGGCGAACTCACCCTAAAGGCAGTGGGCCAAGGCATTGCTGCCATTAAAACACCAGAAACAGTAGTACAGGATCGCAAACACATCGACGAGTTTTTACGTAATTGCGATCGTGAAGTGTTTGATCGGTTACGTGATCGTGTTATTAAGTTAAAGACAGAAAGCGAACTCAAACCACTTAACATCAAATGCACACATTGTGGTCATGAATATGCTCAACCGTTTACATTTGATATGTCGAATTTTTTCGGGTAAGGCTGCTCACGCTGGATTCTGACCAGATATCCAGGCTAGTGGATGACATGGAAAAAGAGTGTGTGGCCATCAAAGAAGAATCGCTCAGAATATCCTGGGGCATGCGCGGCGGAATCAGTTACGATCATGCACTGATGCTAAGTAATTCTGAACGTGAGAGCATTGGAAAACTGCTCAAAGACAATCTGGAAACAACCAAAAAATCAGGACTCCCGTATTTTTAATGAATTTAACCGAAGCAAAACAGTCAGTTATAGATTGGTTACAAAACTTTATCGAAGTTCCTCACCCAGCATTAGGAGGATTTCCACCGTGCCCGTATGCTAAACAAGCACGCTTAAAAAATCAAATTGATTTTCGTTTAGGCGGAGATCCGTATTTAGACTTGCTAATGTTAAGCAAAAAAGGTATGGAAAACTGGGAAGTTGTTGTTTACATATACGACCCAGAATTATGGGGTGCTGACGAATTTAATGATCATATCGACGCTGCAAACAACGGACCAATGAAAAATGCTGGGCTTATTAGCTTATCAGATCATCCTGGACATTACGAAGAACAAAATGGAGTTTGTTTTAATCAAGGAACGTATGCATTAAGCATTTGTGCTCTAACTAAAAATCTCGACGATGCTAGTGTGCAACTATACAAAAAAGGTTACTATAATGGATGGGATTCAGAATATTTAGATGATTTGTTTACAAACAGGAAGGATCCCAGATCATGATATATGCCCGTATACGACTGGCAGATACCAATTACAGCATTTTGGATAATTTTGAATTTATTGTAAATCCAAATCCAATTGAATTAGAGCGCATTTATAATACATATTGTGCTCATAAAAAATTCCGATCTGTAATGCCTATTTTTACCGAGGAATATTTCACAAATGATGTTCTAGGATATTATGATCAAGATAAATTGGTTGCATTTAGCTTAATGCGTGTTTATAATAATAAAAATGTAGAAGCCATTCAATTTGCATGGGATTATCAAAATCCTAAGCTACATTTAGGAATTTCTAGCTTACGAAGTGAATGTGCGTTTTATAAAAGTAGAGGGTTTGACTATTTGTACTTAGGCGAAGCTACCGAATACAAACGTCAAATTGACGGATTTGAAATTTTAGGACCAAGAACATAATGGACATTTATCATATTTGGGCTGAAAAGTCCACGGATATTTCGGATATCGATTGGGTTAACAACATGAAAGGATTTTTAGAACATCTGAAATCTGAAGGAAAATGCGAAGGCTATCGCATTACTCGTTGCAAAATGGGTTTCGCAAGTATTCCTGATTTGCCTGAATGGCATATCATGATGGAATTCAAGAACATGGCACAATTAGAAGAGGCGTTTCAGCGTGTAGCCCCTCTGGAAGGTGAACTGGAAACCAAACACAAATCGTTTAATCAATTTGTAGAGGATATCAAACACGCATATTATCGAGACTGGCCAGACACATTTGCATAAATAAATTTGTTACGCAATGTAACGTGCCCAAATCAAAGCCCCTGGTATGCCAAAGCTAGGGGCTTTTTCATGAACGCATGAATAAGAAAATGTGTTTCCAAATATCAGAATTTTGTCATATCACACAATAGATTTAATATCAGGAGATATGCTACGCATATCTAAGATTTCGCTTACGCTCAATCTTATTTTTTAAGACTCTGAATATTATGTAATAGTGTGATATCAATATGTAAGTGAAATAAATTTAATATGTTTTCTTGAACATATTTCGTCAGATAGACTGGTCAAACTTTACCCATCCGAGGGTAAAGTTAAACTAATTCATCTTTCGTCGAGTGAGCTAGCCAGCAATTATAAGAGATTAAAATGTATTTTATAATGATCATTTTGCGGAGGCGGTCAGCCGGTACCCCCTACTCTAGACTTTATTCTGACGGGAGTTTACATATAACTAATTGCCCGCTATATGCAAACTTGCTGTTGATTTTTTTTACAGAGCAGCATCTTTTAGCCTTTTTGTGTTGCCATACATCGATCAAACACGTTAGTGAACTACAAATAAGCGTTACAAAGTTCACAGGCATGTCGTGTTAGCGTCCTGTTAAGGATAGTGATTGATGTCCGTGTCGTTACCCACGATTTAGGTGTCCTCCTCACAACAGAGAGTGTTACCGCTTGTATTAACCGCCCCAAGCTAGACTTTTAACGATTTAGTATTGTGTTATGCACACAACTCATTCAGTTTGTCTGTGTTTTGCCTTATGCCTAAGAATGTGCCCAAATCTGTTACGATCCAAGGTCCTCCCAGGGACTCTGATAATGGACTGTAACAGGTGTAATTTTCTATTTTAAAATGTGCCTTATGCCTGTCTTCAAATGCCAAAAATGTGCCTT
>Ga0099848_1001782_pt1 | contig 10075 bp, 25 predicted proteins | sample CB_VirMetaG_3_FD_78179 | JGI IMG/M metagenome (GOLD analysis project Ga0099848, IMG submission 78179) | Freshwater to marine saline gradient viral communities from Chesapeake Bay - CB_1508_1S Viral MetaG | ecosystem: Environmental > Aquatic > Marine > Coastal | place: USA: Chesapeake Bay... | reverse complement strand
GTGTCGCGCTGCGATCCACCTTGGAAGCTGATCTCGTTGACAGCGATGCCCATGTAAACCTTGCCTTGGTGCTCTCTGGCGGTGGGTCGTCCCTGTAGCGTCAGCTTTGATCCCTTGGTGATGTATGATTGCAGGCTCTCGGCGCGCTTGCCCCAGATGCTTGCGTCATACCACTTTGCGTCGCGCTTTTGGCCGTTCTTGTCTTTGCCTTGATCGACAGCGACCGAAAAGCTCAGAACGGCGTCGTTGTTCTGCGTGCGGCGCAGCACGGCGTCCTTGCCGACCACACCTGCAATAATCAAAATTTCCATTATTTACCGTGCCTTTCTGTAAAGCCGTGCTGTTCTTCCATAAGTTTTCTTGCTGATATGGCTGCGCTCATGTCATCAAATCTACCAAATGACTTACTGAACATCTTAACCATCCATTTTTTTCTACTTCTATCATAAACAACGCCAGTTACACCGCTGCTGTTGTCTGATCTTTTTTTTGCGTTTTTGTTGTTTTCCGACTGATCAACAGCGCGTAAATTTTGCATTCTGTTATCCGACCTAACGCCGTTTTTGTGATCAATTTGATCCTCTGGCCAATGACCATAAGCAATGCACCAAGCCACTCTGTGCGCCTTGTATGCTTTGTTAAAAATTCTCCCCATATGATAGCCGTGACCATCAAAGGCTGTAAATGCTTCCTTGTCAGCATACCGAGAGTTCCAATTTGCACAGCAACCCTGTGCGCATCTTTGACCAGTGGGCTTAAACATGTCCGGCGTTCTTTTGCGCCAAAATAGTTTTCCGGTGTCAGGCTCATACCGCAGCAACTTGCGCAGCAGTTCTGGTGCTGGTAGTTCTTTTGTCATCGGGCGCGACCTCCATGAAGCGCTTGATCGTGGGGCGGGATGTGTCCAGCATCGCCGCCCCAAACACTTATCTTAAATTTGAGATGCAAGCAAGCTACGCCCGACTGTCCCTGCGATGATTAGAATTTCCATCAGTATCTTTCCCCTTGTTGCAGCCGCTTGGTGACGGCCTTGATTCCGTGCATGACTGTGGTGTGGTGCCTGTCTCCCATCACGCGACCGATGACAGGATAGGATAGGTTGGTTTCGTCCCGCAAGCGAAGGTATGCGATCTGCCTTGGCCTGACGATGTGCAAAGCCTGACTCGGCCCGCGCAGATCGTTGACCGGAACATCGAACTCTTTTGCGACCTCGCGCAGTATCTTTGACACGCGATCCATTACGCGACCTCTGGCCACTGTTGCAGCACCTTACCGAAAGCATCTTCAAGCTGCACTGTCCCGCGCTTTGCGTCGCGCGCTGTTAGTCTAAACTGACGCGCCGCCTCTGATGGGATGCCTGCGTAAATCTCGCGCGGCTCGTCAGTTTTGCGGCCAGACCAGCGGACAACGTAATGGCGAACATCGTTCACCATGTCGAGCGTGTCGCGGATGTTGCTTGCCTTCATCTGGCACCAATCTGGCGTATTTTCGGGATCGTCCAACGGCTTTGGATTGCTGCGGCTTTCGTGGCTGCATACGCGGCCTGCCGAGCCATAATCGTTAAAAATGCACCAGTGGCAGTGAACGCTGGTGATTTCTTTTGTCTTGGGGTCCACGATGACCACGGGTCCAAATGAGCGGCTCATGTTGTTCTCCTGTGAGAGTTGTAGGGGCCGAAGCCCCATTCTGATTATGCGTCCAGGCGGCTCAAAAACATTCCACCTGCTTTGAGCGAAGCAATGGTTTCGTGAAATCCAGTCGCCATATAAAGCATCCAGCCCCGATCCCCGCTGGCGTAATCAACGCCATACATCCACTCCACTCCGCCTATGTCAGCGTTGCGGAAAAAGCGGGTGCGCCGACCAAAAGCTGCGCCGTTGTCGTGATATATGTCCTTGTCGTATGCCATCTGTCTGTTCCTTGTTGAGGGTGGTGGGGGCCGAAGCCCCCGGTTGTTAGGCTGGCGTGAACGTGAAGCTGACAGCCTCAAACTCACGCGCGTCAATTTGATCCCGCGTGGCGTGCCATGCATCGTCGTAGATCGGGCATTTGCCGAGCAGGTCGGTGCGGTTTTGACGCGCGTGGGCTTCAGCTTGATCTATGCGGCGAGCCATAGCGCGGTCGGTGGCGGTGACGTTGGCGAGATGTTTGATGGTGGTCATCTGTCTGTTCCTTGCTGTGGGGCGGTGCCCGTTTCGATGTAGTCACAATACAGCCTGTGGCCACACCTGCAAGCGGAAAGTTCGCATCAGGCGATATTTTCTCCACCCATTCGCGCCCGCATCTCAGCCAGCACGTTGTTGCCTGCCTCGGCCATGCGTTGACGCATCTCAGCCATCTCTGCTTCGCTGCGCTGTGGACGCTGATCGTCCTGCCGATGCTTGGCTTGCGATTGCAGCATGATCTTGGCCGCGTTAATCGCATCCATCTCCGCTCGGCAGCGACGAGCAATGTCGCCCTCCAATGGTCGCTTGCGCCGATCTGCGTTGTCCTCCGACTTCCACCAGCGCGCAGCTTTCTCAATCGCCCAGTATGGATATGCGCACAGCGCTTGCGCCCAGTCCTCGGCTTCGATCTCACGGATCGCCTGCGGCGTGTCCTTGTCGAAATACGGGTTCAGCAGTGCCAAGACGCGGGCCATGATCTTCGCAGGATGCGCTGGCTCAGATAAAGCCGCAATCGCTGTCTGCGCCTTCCTGCGGGTGTCTGGACAGTCGTTCAGCGACGGCAGCGAACGCTTGAGCCATTCCAGCCCCCGGTCTATCCGTTCGGGCGTGAGTTCCGTTGCTTGGCGTGTTGTGATCTGCGTCATCGTTCCATCTTTCCTGATTGAGCCACGTTGATGGGTGCGGGATGTATTGCTGTTCGCGTGATGCTAGCGAAGGCATTTGCTGAGAAAGGCCGAACATGATGTCGTCGTGCGTTCCGACCTTCAATGCCTTGGCATAGGCTTTGCGCGCTGCGGCCTTGCCGATGCGTCGAGGGTAGCGTTCCCAGAACTCAGCGAAGCCATCAATCGCACAAGATATATCTGGTTCATTTCCAAGGTTATATATTCCAAGGTTATGGGAGTCCCGTTTTGGGACAGGGGCCTGTTCCATTTTGGGACAGGGGGTGTCCCGATCTGGCACAGGTGCAAGCCGCAACTTATAGGCCGTGCTGGTCTGCGATCCATTGTCTCTGGTGCGCTCGTGGCGCTCAATCAGGCCCACCGTTTCCAGATCATCTAGATGCCGGATCAGCGTTGACTTGCCCATCTCGCACTCTTTCGCCAGCGTCTTAAGGCTGGGAAAACATGCGCCTGTAGTCTCGTTGTAATGATCGGCCAGCCAGTAAAGCACGATCTTCGCGGCTGGTTTCAGCCCCGTCTGCTTCATAGCCAAAGCAGTCATGTAGTGACTCATCTTGCACCTCGCATATTGAACGCGCGGCACCATCATGTTAGGAAAGTGCAGCGCCGCCACCTCGGCGTATTTTGGGCAGGTTGAGCGCCGCAAACGCTCCCTGCCCGTTCTCTTTACCCGATACTGCCGACGATTGCAATAACACCAATGGCCGCCAGAGCAGCCTCTGGGCTGTTCACCACCACACGATGACCGCGCCAGTCTTGATGCCACACTTCCTGCTGCGGCGTCAGCTTTTGCTTGCTAAGCGGCTTCGCGCCGTCCTTTACTTCGAGCAAATAGTTCCCGCCTCTGTAACCCACCAGAAGATCGGGACAGCCCTCACCGACAGCATGAAGCAGTTGCACAGTCGCGCCAGCGCCGCGAAGGGCCGCGACAACCTCGCGCTGGTTCTGATCCACTTTGGCTGCACGCCTCAATTTCGCCTCCGCGCGTTTGCAATGGCAATCAAGACCAAAGCGACAAACAAGCTGGCGTAAATTTTTCCGACTGCATTGCCAGCGCTAAATTCTAGCGACCCAAAAGCAAGCCATGTGAAAACGGCGCTGTCAATGAACGCACCGACAATACCTGATGCCAGAACCGCCAGCCACAGCTTGCGCTTTCGCAGCCGGGCATAAACCGCCAGATCGGCCAGTTCCGCGATGATAAATGCCACCGCCGACGCTAATGCAAGACCGGGCGAAAACATCGACATAGCCGCGCCCATACCAATGGCTGCAAAAGAGCCTTTCGCGCCAAAGCGCTCGTGCACCGCGTCTCGCAGCACCAGTGCCAGTCCAATCATCAAAACGCCTGATGGAGCCATCAGCCCGAAGCCGACTGGGATCAGACAGGGTCCATCAGGAATGCAAGTTGTGCCAACATTTCCGATCAACCAATTAGCGGCTGGGATTGTGGCTGCAAAAGCGGCAAACAATATATATTTCATGCGATCAGTTCCATCTGTTGTGGGCGCAATTCCCAGCGACCCGGTGTTTGTGCGCCGTCCCATCGATCAGCCATTTTTCTTGGCGATTGATGCGGCAGATGGTGATTTCGGGCGATGTCAGTGCTATCCACACTGGCGAAAGGCCAGTGCTTGCCAGACAGCTGCATCCCGCGCAGCATGTGAACCCATGGCAAGCGACGATGGCGCTGAGATATTTCGTTCCACGCCTCATCCATACGTTGACACCAAGCATCTGATAAAACGACTGCATACTGATCCGTTGACCCGATGCAAACGCGCGGCCACTCATCGCAAAGGCGCAATAGTCGATAGATCGGCTCATCCATATGCCAAACTGGCGCTCCCTTTGACCCATGCGGCCATTCTCTCAATAGAGCATCTTGTTCCTGAGTTCCCGCATCAATCACATCGGGAATAACCGCCCATGTGGTTGGATAATCAAGCCAAACGTCTGCCCATTCATAGTAGGATTTCCAATTCGTTGCTTTGCCAGATTTCCAAGCGCTGAATGCGCCGTTATCGAGCATTACCGACTGTCCGATCAGATGGCATCGAGCAACATCTTGAGGCGCTGCATGAGAAACACAAAAGTGCCTTCCGGCCAATTCGGCCAAAGCTGCGACGGGCGTTATAGGTGTGCCGTGATAATGGATCACGCGAACACATCCCGCTCGGCCTGCATCAGCCGATGGTTGGCCTCGTAAACCCGGCGCTGCGCCCTGTTGATTGCCTGCGTGTCGCCCTTGCGTCGAACGCGCTCAAGGCTGCGGATGGCCTCCTGACGCTCGGTGTATGCGCGGGACAGCAGCAAGTGCTTGGCGATAGTGTCGTTCATTTGGCTCTCTCCATCTGTGCCTTTAGGCGTTCCTTGAGTTCGTAAATGCTCGGCTCGCGCTGATAGCGGATAGCGATGGTGCTCCATACAGCCGCCAGTTCGGCCAGATTGCGCGCCGAGGTGAGGCGATCCACGACAAACTTGCGCCCGGCCTCTGTCGTCATCCGGTGCACTCCCCATCATCTGCTTGGCATAGCGCGCCTTCTGTGTTGAAAATCCAGTCCACCTGACGATCAACAAATTCTATGTGCTGTTGCCATGTTCCATCTTCCCGAAAACGTGCATCATCTGGGCGACTGCTAATAGATTGAGCCAGCGTTTCCATGTCAGCCCACCATTTCGCACGCTCAGGATAATCTCGCGCCAAAGCCGCCCGAGATGCTTCGCTTTTGAGAAAACAACCATCGCAGTTGCCAAGTTGTGTTCGGCCATCAACATTCGGTAAGCGCAAGTTAAATGGCTGCTTTTCCCAAAAATCAGCAACATTTCTGCGCGAAACCCCCGCGTGCGCTAACGGATGCCAAAGCGTATAGCGTTCTTTCGGCGGTGCGCCCTTGAGGCGTTTAGGCTCATCTGCCCTGATGCCAACAACATTTGTCCAGCGTCCCCAACTAATAGATTTTAGATAGCGCGTGCAGCAATGCACTTTCATCTCTGCTGTGCAAAATCTCGCCACTCGATTGGGTAAAAACTTGCGCTTGCGTATAAGTTCTTCAAACGGTTCACCATTTCTGCTGGCAGAGTTATGCGAAACAATTTCAAAACGAGGATCGGCGGCGCGATATTCCAACCAAACTATCGGCACACTCCACCGCTCGCTGCACTCCTGCACAAAATCAAGCGTCTGTGGCATTTCTCGGCCAGTGTTTTGAAAGGAAACGACTGCCCGATCCGGCAAGCCATTATTAGCATCAAGAATTTGATGCAGCATGTATGCAGACGTGCGACCGCCGCTAAAAGCAATGCAGACATTGCCATCTGGCAAAATGTAATGGCTCATAGCCTGCCCGCCTTGTGCGCCTCGCTGAGGCGATACATGCCCAGCCGCATCAGGACATGCCCATCGTCGTCGAGCCTGTGCAGCGCCTCCTGCACCGCCCGTGGGCTGGCACCGAGGATGTTCGACAGATCGTCCGCGTCAGTGGTGCCCACGATGTCGAGGCATGACAGGATGTCGCGTTCCAGATCAGAAAGGCGGCTCTGCTTCGTCATCTGTCGGTCTCCACGGCGCATCGTCAGCCATGCCCAGAGTGTCGAGAAATCGCGTTATCGCATAGGGTAAATTTACTGCGAAAGGTAAGGCGGCGGCAGGGCCGGGTGAGGGGAGCAGCCCTGCCGCCTCCGCGCGCAACGAGGGAGGATCGTCGCGCAGCGGGTTCACTCGATGCCCCAGATCAGCCAGCCGAAGAACACTCCGACAATCGTGGCCATGAAAAGCATCAGCATCATTCCAGCGCCAAGCATGATCGTCGCGCGGAACTCGCGGTCGAACTTGGCGTCATCGTCAAGCTGGTTCATGTCGCCCGGTCTCATTGCTTTAACCAACTGCGCGCAGGCACAGCCCCATCAGTGGCGTCCTCGATGGCAAACGCAACCCGGAGGGATGGGCTGCGGTTCCCTTTTTTCATGTCCGATAGATAGGACTGTGAGATGCCCACGGCCTCGGCCAGAGGGCCAGCCTTGTGGGTCTTGAGGTATGCTTTCAAATGTTCCATGCGGCGCAGTATATGAGAAAAAAACTTCGCCGCAAGCGCATTTTTCGCTTGCAGGTCTGTTCGCCATATGCGAAGAATAATCATCGAAACGGGCAGCGCCCCACAGCAAGGAACAGACAGATGACACGCAAGCAAGAAGCACTTTACGAACTTAACCTTCTTCGCGCCGCTCTTAACATGCCAGCCGTAACGCCGAAAAAAGCAGAGAAAATGGCTTATGGTGTTGTTTTGGCAAACATTGAATGGGCAAAAAAAGAACTTGCCGCATAACAACAGGGGGCTTCGGCCCCCACCCCACCTATGAGGGAAGACAGATGTACACCGAATACGTTTACCACGACACCGAGGACCACTTCAGCGACCGCACCAGCATGATTGCTGGCATCGCCACGCTGCGGCTGAATGTAGATCACGATGACGAGGGCACACTCGCATCGGCCACGCTGATTGAGGTTAAGGTTGGCGCGCTGACGTTTACTGCCGATCAGATGGCCGAAGCGTTTGGTGCAAAGCTGGTTGATAGCTTTGAGCGTTGGGTTGCAGATTGGGAGGTAGATAAAGAATGACACGCTTTACCCTCGATGACATCCTCGGCGGCATCTGCATCGCCATCATGGTTTTCGGCGCGCCTTATGCGCTGGCAATTGCTCAGGCGATCCTGCAATGACGCAGGGCCAGCTTGACGCCATCCGCACGCTGGCCGTGCAACTGCTCATCGCCCACGCGGCACAACACAAGGAACGGAATACATGACCGAACACAAGAACATCTATGGCGCGCTGTGCGCCGCTCAGGCCGAGTTTGGAAAGGTGCAGAAGGGCAGCACCAATCCCGCGTTTAAGTCGCGCTATGCCGATCTGGCTGACGTGGCTGGCGTTGTCATCCCGACGCTTTCAGCGCATGGCGTTGCGGTGCTGCACTATATGGTGGGCGAGGGTGACGCGATGGCGATGCGCACTGAGTTCGTCCATGCCACCAGCGAAAGCCGCGTTTCATGCGATGTGCCGCTGATCGTTGATCGCAACAACATGCAAGGAATGAAATCGGCTACGACGTATGCAAAGAGAATAGGACTCGAAAGCCTTTCCGGAGTAGCGCCGGACACAGACGATGATGGCAACGCCGCAGCGAAGGCACCGCCAGCACCTCGCCAGCAGGCACCAGCCAAGATCAGCGCCGAGCAATATCAGCAGATCACCGATCTGATTGAGCGCACCGCCAGCGACGAGGCCAAGCTGTGCGCATACTGGAAGGTCGCAGAACTGCACGATCTGACGGCGCAGCAAGCCGATCAGACTGTGGCGATGCTCACGAAAAAGCTGGGGGCCGAGTGATGCACGAACAACGCTCGACGGAATGGTTCGAAGCGCGGATGGGATGCGTCACAGCATCCCGCACCGCTGAGATAACGGCAAAGACGAAAACCGGCTACAGCGCCAGCCGCGCCAACTATATGGCCGAGTTGATTTGCGAGAAACTGACGGGAGAACGGCAGGGGGGATTTTCCTCTGCCGCGATGCAATTCGGGACAGAGACCGAGCCGCAGGCGCGCATGGCCTATGAGATCATGACGGGCGCAACTGTTGTGGAGACGGGCTTTGTGCTGCACCCCGAAATCGCGGGCTTCGGCGCATCACCTGACGGGCTGATCGGTGATGATGGGCTGATCGAGATTAAGTGCCCGAACACCGCCACGCACATTGAGACGCTGCTCAACGACAAGGTGCCAGCGAAATACATCACGCAGATGCACGTCCAGATGCTCTGCACGGGTCGCAAGTGGTGCGACTTCGTCAGCTTCGATCCGCGCCTGCCGGTGGACATGCAGATGTTTGTGCGTCGCGTGGAGTTTGACGAAGCGCTTGCCAAGACGATCATCGCGGAGGTGCAGAAATTCATTGCCGAGATGGAAACCAAGATTGAACAACTAAAAGCGAGGACAGCATGACCGACCAATACAAAATCACCGCCGATCAACTGCGCAGCTTCATCGAGCGTTATGAGCAGCTTGAGGCCGAAAAAAAGGACATCGCAGAGCAGCAGAAAGAGGTGCTCGTAGAAGCCAAGTTCTGCGGATACGACACCACCATCCTGCGCGAAATCATCAAGCTGCGCAAAATGGCACCGGACGAACGGGCCGAGAAAGAGGCGATCCTGCAAGTCTATCTTTCCGCCTTGGAGATGGATTGATGGCGCAAACTGTTATCCTCCGGGGTGACGCACAACGGGCGCTGGCGTGTGACATCATACGCCGCGCACCGCCAGACGCGGTTGTGACGATCAGGGAACCCACGCGCAACCTCGATCAGAACTCCCGCTTCTGGGCCATGCTATCCGATATTTCGCGCGCCAAGCCCGAAGGCCGAGCGCATACGCCAGAGGTATGGAAAGCATTGATGATGCACGCCTGCGGCCATGCCACACGCTTTGAGATGGGCTTGAACGGCGAGCCATTCCCGGTAGGCTTTCACAGCAGCAAGCTATCGGTGCGCCAGTTTGCCGATCTGATAACCGTGGCGCAGGAATATGGAGACAGGCATGGAGTGATGTGGTCAGAGCCGCATTCAGACGACAGATGAAACGAACGTCGCTTCGCCCGATCAGCGCCAAGAAACGCGCGCACAAGGCCGCAGAGAAGGCCGCAGGGGCGCACGAGCATATGGCTAGGGTCAAGGCCCTGCCATGTATCACTTGCGGCGCACCGCCGCCCTCGCAGGCGCACCACGTTACCGGGGACAAGCAGCCTCGTAGCGATTGGCGCGTGCTTCCACTTTGCTACGATTGCCATCAAGGGCCAAACGGATACCACGCGGCGAAGCGGTCGTGGGTAGAGCGGCATGGGCCAGATTTTGAACTGCTACCGAAGGTGGCGCAAATGCTAGGAGATTGAACATGGCTAAATGGAAAGAAATCCCCTCGCCCGAGGCCATCGTGCGGGCAGCGTTGGAGAGAGCGGCAGGCTACTGTGACATTGGCCCGTCAGACGAATGGTCAGAAGAAACTCGGCACGGCTATTTGTTTGGAGCAGGTGACTGTCAGCGCAATATCGTCACCCTCGCATCCGACCCCGCAGAGGTGGCGGCGATCATCAAGAAGGCGGGGGAGGATCGGGGATGAGTGACTACCGCATTGAAGCCGCCACCAAAGAAGAATGGGCAGAGCGGGCGCT
>Ga0099848_1001781_pt1 | contig 10078 bp, 12 predicted proteins | sample CB_VirMetaG_3_FD_78179 | JGI IMG/M metagenome (GOLD analysis project Ga0099848, IMG submission 78179) | Freshwater to marine saline gradient viral communities from Chesapeake Bay - CB_1508_1S Viral MetaG | ecosystem: Environmental > Aquatic > Marine > Coastal | place: USA: Chesapeake Bay... | reverse complement strand
TGCTGTTGTCCTAGGTGGACTATTGGCGGCTGGTGCTGGTTTGGCAGCAACTATGGCAGTTGTTGCAGAATCAAAAGCTGAGGTTGCAAAAGCTAATGCGGAGATTGTAACAGAAGGTTCCAAGACTATAGACTCCCTACAAGAAATATCGCAAGCAGACTTTTCTGGTCTTGCAACAAACTTTGGTGCAGCAATGACTAACTTAAAGAACATTGCTAGTGATGCAAAAGTAACAGCAACATTGCAAAACTTGTCTCTAATTAATGCTGGAACTGCAGTATCTCTTACTGGTGCGAAAATAGCGTCAAGCTCAACAAACTTAACAACAAATGTTTCAAACATGTTTGATAATATGACAATATCCCTGAAGACAGGGGCAGGTAAAGAGTTCGAAGCGTACATTGAGGGCGTTGCTGCAAAAGTAGCAGTATCATAGGGGGAGTTATAGATGTCTTATTTAAGTGAATATATTACCAAAAGTGGAGCAGAACTTAAGATTCAGTCAATGATTTCAAGTCTTAATGTAACTTTCCCAGCATATATAACCTCTTTCAGCGACAACATGACTTCGAACTGGAATGAGGAGCAAGTATATGGAAGACCTGACCCTATTGGCAATTACCAAAGCACTCAGCGTAAAATTTCAATAGCATTCGACCTTCCTGCTGCTGATGAGGATGTGGCCAAGGCTTATTTGCAAAGAATACAAAAAGTAAAACAAATGATGTACCCAGCTTACTCTCAAACAGCAAAAAATGTAGATGGCGTTGAGGTGACTCAGAATGCCCTTTCCTTGGCGAAAGCTCCGTTGGTACGTATTAGCCTAGGAAACTTAATAACAGGCCAAGGAGAGGGTCTTTTGGGATGGATATCGTCATTTTCTGCCACTCCTGTTGTGGAAATGGGAATGTTTAACCCAAGTAGTGGAGTTTTTTATCCGAAAGTTCACCAAGTGTCAATAGAGTTCACGCCACAACACGAATATGACTTAGGTTTTAATGATAAGAGGGGTCCATTGAACGGAAAGTTTCCAACATTTCCATATGGAGTATAATAATGTCTAGAATGAAATCAAGAAGAATAGCTAAAAACAGAAACGAAATGTACGAGAGCACATTTGAGGACAGAGGCGTCAAAGAAATAAGACAATATACGACTCCTAGGTTTCGCAATCCATCTCAAGAAGACTTAGATAGAATACCTACCATTACTTACTATTGGTCAAACGGAGATCGACTTTGGCATCTGGCTTCAAAATATCTTGGAGATCAAACTCTGTGGTGGATTATTGCGAGACTAAACAACAAACCAACGGAAGCGCACTTTGAAGAAGGAGACGAGGTGAAAATACCAACAAATACAGCTGTAGCCTTAGAGGTGTTGTCGTGAGCGATGATAGAGTATTAATAAAAGACTTTCTTGCTGGTAAATGGCACCCTTCTAATATAAACAAAGGTGCATCAAACATTCTAAACAAAGATTTAATGTCACTCATAAGTAATGAGGCATTTATCGACGAACCTTATGCAAATTGGGAAGCGTTTCATAGTGCTGTAGATGGATATCTAAATAATAATTCTATTATTATACTAGGCCCTAGTTTTGGAAATTCAGATCCAACAAATTACGCAAAGAAAGCGGTTGTTGTTGAATGGATGGAGCAGGAAGCATCTGTTGCAAATTTAAAATCTAACAAAAGGTTATTCGAATTACTTCTGCGAGTCTCTAGAAGTAAAGAAGCGACTGTCAACTATTTGTCATATAATACTAATGAAGTATTAATGATAACATCTTTCAGTATGAATGACTCAGATTCACATATTGTATCCACTACCGCAGAAACAAAAATATCAGAGACAATAAAGGACGCAATAAAAAATAAAGATATGGCATCCTTGTTTGATGATACATTTTTAGGCAGAATAATTGATACAGGATATGATTATGAAAACTTTAAAAAAATGGTTTCTGATAATATCTCTAGAGGCCTAACGTCTCAAACTTTGGGTGCGCAAGTTTCATTGTCGGAAAAGTTTTTAGGCTTTAATGGTAGTACATCCACTGAACAGGCTTTAGCTTATGCTGGTGCAGTTTTTACATTCGGTGCCACCCTGTTGGCAATTCAAGACTACAAAGGGCCATTGGGCTTAGTTGAAAGTGGAGATGGATATTCATTGAGAAAGGAATATCCAAATGCAGGAGTTACTTCGGAAACTCAAATACCATCAGATAAAATAGAAAAATTTAAAAAAGTTACAGAGTGGGAGACAAGATCTTCGTTTTTTAAAAAAACTGGAGAAAGCGATACCGAAGGAACTGTTAATTTTTCAGATGAATCAATAGACAAATTCGCCACAGCTATAAAATCTAAAGACCTAACTGAAAATAAATTTGAATACTATACCGGCGAGTATTATGATGGGTGGAATGTAATTTTCGACACAGACTTTTGGGGAGATGCAGTTAGTGGATGGGCTGATATTGTATCTAGTGAATTGATAGAATGGTTTGATTATAGAGACCCAGAAGATGCGAACATTGATCCGCAAGCAAATGTTATACCTACGAGGGTCTGGAGGGGAGAACTTCTTAAAAAATTTGAAGCAGAATCTGATGCGCCACTAAATCTCAATGGTCCTGTAGAATTTGGTACTGATGCTGCATTGCTAACAGCTTCTTCTTTAGCAGCCAAATATGGAATACCAAAAGCATCTGCAGCTGCGATAAAATATATTATTGTAAATTCTGAGGTGGTTATGACTGCTGCTGGAACCCCAGATTTCTTAATAACTGCTTCTGCTGCTAAAAGAATAAGAATTTTAAGATTTTTAAAGGCGGCACCACTTAAGGCGGCTGCTGGTGTATTGGCTACACTTTTAAATGTCGCAATGATAGGGGCATTTGGATATTCATTAGCTACCACAAAAGAGACTAGTCACGCAGACATATTAGAAAGAGAAATTTTAAATCAATATATTCAAGCACTGAACAACTCTATAGTTGCACTTGCTAGCAATGAACCAGTTGGGACTACTATAAGAGATTCGGCTGCCGATGAAGGTTTTCTGAATAGAGTATTATCCATCTTTGCTATTGACAAAGAGGTCGAGCGACGCGTAAGGCTGTTTAGTAGGTTCGCATTTGAGTTAAAAAAGGATGAAAACTTTTTAGATAATAATAGTGCTGTACAAGCAGCAATACAAGACTCTAACGCTAATGCATTCGCAGATATTGAACTACCAGAGATTACAGAACTAACTGATGAGGAGATATCAGACAGGCAGAGATTTTATAAGCAATGTGCCCTAATGATGAATATGCACAATTTTGTTGAGAAATATGAAGAGCTAGTGGTCAACAGACAGAAGAAGGAAGGTTTTATAAAAGACCTAGGGCCAAATGAAAGAAATCCTTATGGAGGTAGATTTTTAAGAGCTAAGTCAAAAAACAAAGAGCAGCTATTAACTAATCTATTCTCATCAAAAGACTCTCAATACTTCTTTGAAGTTCCAACTCATATAGTGACTCAACTAACTCCGAAGATAAGACTGTACAAAGTATACAATAATGAAGAAGGCGATTTGAAAAGGACAGAGTTTATATTCCCAACTCACACTGATCTTAGTAGAAAAAAGAATTTTAACAAAAAACAAACTCAGACTGCGGAAGTCTCTACTCAGGCGATAGTTCCATCTTTTTTCGATGCAACTTTTGACAAAGGCGATGGAGTTGGTTTGAAAAGCTTTAACCTAGAATTTAACGGAACAAACCCTGCTGAGGCTCGAAACGATGTTAAAGGCTCGATGACTCTTTTCTTCCAGTCTTTTGCAGACTTTGTAAGAGAAAGGGTGTCTCCCAATGGAGATAGGTTTAGGTTTGTAGACCTCATCATTCATCCAAAGCCAGATAAGGACGGTACAGTTCAAGGAAGCACAATCATAAGCAAGAGGCAATATGAACCGTCTTTTTACAGAATAATGGTTGAGATTGGATACTCAGTGTCAGACTTTCAAGGTATAAGCTCTAGCGATAAAGCAAAACTAATGAATGCAATAAAAAATACTAACAAGTCATATTACCTAACCATGGTTGACCATGATTTCAGCATCAAAAACGATGGAACAGTTGAAGTCAATTTGACTTACAGGGCTTACATTGAATCGGCGTTAAAAACTCTTAAATTTGACGCACTTACGACTCCAGAGTTGGCAGAGAAAAGAATGGAAAACCAAACAAAACTTGCTGAAATAGCTAGAAAAAATGTTTGTACAGTTGATGAACTGAGAGACATTAAGATTCTACTATCTGCCATTGAAGACGAAGTGCTCAAAGACTCTCTAAACTCAATCATGAGAAGGCTTTATTCTAGAAAGAAAATATTCAACTGCAATATAGATAATAATGACAGGAAATTCTTCTTAAAAAATGGATATTACCAAAAATGTGATATCACATCTGGTGTGTCTTTAGAACAGACTGCTGGTCAAAATAGCGGAGACCTAGGTATTGTATTGAATACACAATTGCCTGAGAACAGTACAGACTACAACTTTGCAGATGCTGACGAAAACGATACTATTGTTCAGTTCTTTTTCTTTGGAGACTTGTTACATACTATATTGGATACATTATATGACCCGAGATTACAAGGGCAAGTGTCTAGAGGTATGGAGAATACAAAAATAGTATTAGGTTCGTTTGACTTTGAAACATTCCATAGAAGCAGCGAAACAGCCAATAAAGAGTTCAACATATCTCAAATACCTATATCTGTTGAGTTCTTTTCTCGATGGTTTGTGGATAATGTACTCAACCAAAGGTCCACCAGAAAGTCTTTTCCGATATTAAACTTCATAAGAAACCTCTCTAACTCTTTAATATCGAATAGTTTATTAGAAATATGTGTCAACAGAGATATAGAGTCCAGACTTATATTTCAAACATCTCAAATGTCTGCATATAGAGAAGGTGGAGAACTATTAGATCTTTTAACTGAGCCTTTAACGGAAGCTTCCATTATCGATACTGACTTCTATAGAACATTAGAGGTTCTTCCTTTAGAGGGCGGACCAATGGGCGACTCAAAAATGGACAACTTTCATCATTATATCATTTTGAATGCCAATGGCTCTACAAGGTCTCACGATGGAACAGGTCAATATAGTAACGACACTAATGCAGGCGTCTATCATATTGAAATTGGTTCTAACCGTGGCTTCGTTAAAAGTGTTAACTTTTCCAAAACAGATCAGCAATACCTTCGAGAAGCAAGGTTCATGAGAAGAGGCGTAGATGGGCTCATGCAGCTTGGCTCTGTTTATAATGTAGACATTGAAATGTATGGTAACTCAATATTTTATCCGGGAATGGACATCTGGCTCAATCCATTTGGTTTTGGAGGGGAAGCTCTTGGAAAGCCTCAAACAGGTACTCAAAACAGCGGTAAAAGGTCTTTAGCGAACATTCTTGGTATAGGTGGATATCACACCGTTACAAATGTCTCTCTAAATTTAACTCCAAGTTCATTTAGTACGAATATCAAAGCAATGTATTATTACTCTGGTGATGGAGAGATGGGCTCCCTAACTCCAGCAGCACAACAAGTAGATGGAACAGATGAAGATTTCATCGAAATGGGTGTCACTGAGCAAGCAGAAGAGCAAGCCGCAACATGCAAGACTGAGATTGTAACATTGCAAAACTTTAGAGACAATACCAGTCAGAATACAACTCAAAATATAGAAGAGGAAACCGTTAATGAGTAACTTCAATGGAGACAATAACTCAAAAGCTTTGAAGACTGCATTTGAAAGGGCTAAGTATGACCTAGGTGCTTATAGAGCATCCGATATGCAAGTTGTCGACTTTCATTTTGCAGAGAAAAACTTATATGGAAGAGTTAATAGACAACTTGATCCAATCATACCTTTGCAAGAAAAAATGAGAATGTTTCCAAAAGACAATTTTCAATGTTTAAACTTCATGGCTGATCAGTTTAAAGAGATGTATGTAAGGTATACAAATGCATTAAGTCTTAGTTTGATATCTGACAATGACTCAAACCTTTCTGAACTAAGAGTTATTAGGGGTTGGGAAAATCCAATTGACTCTTATGTTGCATACACAGCAAAATATATGGAACGGTTCCTAGAAAACGTTTTGCTGCCAAATGATAAGAAAGTTACATCTTTTGAGCAATATATCAGAATGTTTGAAGAGTATGTGTTTAAGAGTGACACAAATGCAGCATTAACACTATCGGGTTTCATGAAAAGTAAAAATTCAAATATATTTAATACCGGCATTGCCCTGCAAGTCGCACCTATAGGTTTTGCTGCAGATGCAAAAAAAGAACAACAAATACTCCAGTCAGAGAACTTTCCGTTCTTTTTAAATATGGCAAATCAATTTGGCTTTTCTATTAATAAGAAAAACCCAAGCGTACTGGTGTGTGATCTGGAACATCCTACAACAAAGAAATTTAGAGATAAATATTCAATGATAAACTTATCAACATTATTTGAAACATACTATATCAAAGCTTATAATTTTGATTTTGATTTACTTTCACAATCACTTATAAATACATACAATACATTTGTATACTTAAGACCTAATCTAAAAGAAGTATATGTTTGCAATAATAAACTTAAAAGTAATTTATATTCTAGAAATACTATTAATGATATAAATTATAATTTAATATTATTATTATATATAAATATAAGAAATATGGAAGAATTTTTTTCGTTTTCCACATCAGAAATAAAGTCGCTTCATCGTACCTCCTTGAGACTATCAACTCATTCTCAAGAAAAAGCAATGGAGTTCATTGAATCCAACTTCAGAAGCAAGTATAACCAGAAAGATGGTTCTTTGACTTACTACCAAAAAAAGTATCAAAAATGATTTGACAAAGCTTCTTAAATGAGTTATATTAGTATTAACCGTCAGTAATAATATAACACATTTCGGAGGACCTTGCAAATGTTTTTTCAACTTTTAGACACAAAACTGGATTGTGCAGGAACTTACATCGATGGACAGTTCATCTGGGATAAAATTCCAGATGGAATATCCAAAACATGGAGCTACTCAGACCACCTTTTCAATAGAGACATTGATTATGCTCAACTTTTGGTATCTGGTAAAAAGATATCTGAAGTATGCCCAGACCACTTACTAGAAAGATGGAAGCGCTCTGAGGATTTACTTAAGTCTCATTTCAAGGCAGCTCATTTATCTAATATAAAAGTGACTGATGTATGCTTTTATGACTTAGTGCCTCGAAAACATCTACAATACTATTTTGATACAAAAAATGAAATTACAAAATGGGTATTTGAAAACTACGAGAGACCTGAAAACTACTCTCTATTAAAGAACGTACAAGCAGCTATAAAAGAACTCAGAAGACATCCCATAAAGTTTAACTCATTCGCATGCTACTGCTATTCAGCAGATGATCCTAAGGCAAAATATCTTTATGAACAGTTTGGAGAGTCAACTCCATATATTGACTATGACTTGTTCGGTACAGTTACTGGTCGTTTAACAACAAAGTCTGGCTCATTTCCAATATTAAACTTAAAGAAAGAACTGAAGCATCTTGTAACGCCAACAAATGATGTATTTTTAGAACTAGACTTCAATGCAGCGGAAATAAGAACAATGTTGGCATTGCAAGGACACGAACAACCACAGGAGGATATTCATGAGTGGAACATCAAAAACGTCTTTAATAAAGAAATTAGTCGAGACGAAGCAAAAACAAAAATATTCGCTTGGCTCTACAATCAAGAGTCAAAAGCTATACAATCAAGCTACTACAACAGGGAAGACTTGCTTGAGAAATACTACGATGGAGAAAAAATACGGACACCATTTGGACGGACAATTGCTTCTCCCGTTCGCAAAGCCCTCAACTACCTTCTCCAATCAACTTCATCAGATAATACGCTCGAAAGGTTTGCCAAAATTTCTAACTTTCTTAGGGCAACAAAATCGCATGTTGCCGCTGTTGTTCATGATAGTGTTATCATCGACCTTCACAGGGACGATAGAAGAATGATTCCACAACTTCAAGAAATGTTCTCTCAGACTAGACTAGGCCATTTTAAAACAAATGTTTCTATGGGAAAAAACTTAGGGAATATGAGAGAATTTAAGTGGTAGTCGGAGATTTGATAGTAGTAACGAAGTCCACCACAACAGGTGTAGGAAATGGCTCATTGGGTATAATAAAAGAAGTCAGAAGAATCAGCAAAGATGACTATATTTACTTTGTACACCTCATAGAGGATAATGCAACTATTCCACTATGGAAAGATGAATTTGAGGTCCTAAGTAATGGAAATAGGAGATTTAGTTGAGGTAGTCTTTAGGCTCCCAAATTGGGAATGGCTCCGTTATAAAACTGGAGATATTGGCATTGTTGTTGACATTCGTGATTATGGAGCCCTGTATGACTATAGAATATTCCGAGTCTTCATTATAAGCGAGCAGAGAATAGAGTCAATACCAGAAACACATTTAGCATTAGCAGGAACGGAAGAATGAAAGTTGGAGATTTAGTTATTGTCATCCGCTCACCCTTTGATGACTCTAACCTATTTCGATATAAAAATGGAGAAATAGGCTTGGTGGTTAAAGAGTTTGGAGACGAAACAAGAGTAATGCATCAAGAACTGATGGTTTTGTTTTTTAATCCAAAGAGAGAATTGATAATACCCGCCTTTTATTTAGAAAAACTAGGAGAATAAAATGATTATTGTAGGCCTCGGTCAAGCAGGAAAAAATATTGCAAAACTATTCAAACCGCATACTAGTCTTTATAAGGTCATAGAACTTGACGCTGACGAAGGTATTGAGGAAAAAGAAACAGTTGAGAAGTATGATGAAATAGACTTTAAATTTACTCAGAAAGGACTAAAAAAGCACGATAAAGCCATTCTGTTTGTTTGTGGGTCTGGTAAGGTTGCCGGTGCAACACTAAGGGTCCTAGAGGCACTTAAGGACTGGGAAACCACTGTATATTATATCACACCAGACTTGGAGTTTCTTACAAAAGAAGAATATTTGAGACACAAGGTTCACTTTGGAGTATTGCAGGAATATACTCGTTCAGGTATGTTACGCGAAATGACTCTGTTGGACAATAAAAGCATTATGAACATAGCTGGAGCCGGAACAGTGTCGGATTATTATAGTAAAACAAACTTTTTCATTTATTCTTTGATTCAAAACCTTATGTATTGCGAGAATACAAAACCTGACTTTGGAAAAATTCATCCTGTCCGTGAAATATCGAGAATATCAACAATATCATTTTGCAAGTTTAGATCAACGGAAGAAAAAATGATGTTCCCACTTGACAACATAACTGAAACATGTTATTATATGAATATAGAGGAAGAGGACTTAGATAATGATGAAGCAGTTATTCCGACATGTCAACAGATTGTAAGAGAAAATAAAGAGAAGGGTCGAAATACCTCGTTTGCAATCTGGAAGTCATCAGATGAAAATCATTATTATGCAAAACACTTCACCCATTTCATACAGGAGGCAAAATGAATTTTTTAAAAAAAAGATTTGGAAACTACCGGCTAGACTCAAAGCTAGGAAATTTTTGGGGACTCTCAGTGGTAGTTATTAATGGTATACCATTTGCTGTAGACCAAGTAATAATGAAGGAGATTTCCGATGACCAAGAGAGAAGTAAAAGAAAAGATTTTTAAATTAAAAAGAGCTGAGGCATTTTTAATTCAAGAATTTGCTGATGGCATTCATGAAGATGAAAAAAAAGTCGTTGAAAAACTTTTTGAAATAAGCAATTATATTTTAAGATTACAAATAATATTAGAGGAAATAAGAAACAATGAGACCTAAGCTAAAAGACTTGGTAAAACATCCAAATAAAAATATTTTAGGTCAAATTGAAAGAATAAGAAATGGTCTTGCTTGTGTTAAGTTTTGCACTTGCGAGACCTTAAATATTCTAGTAAAGAAGCTTGAATGGTCTGGTCAACACTGGAGGGTTAATGACTGAACAAATTTACTATTCGTTTTGGGGAAC
>Ga0099848_1001776_pt1 | contig 10086 bp, 10 predicted proteins | sample CB_VirMetaG_3_FD_78179 | JGI IMG/M metagenome (GOLD analysis project Ga0099848, IMG submission 78179) | Freshwater to marine saline gradient viral communities from Chesapeake Bay - CB_1508_1S Viral MetaG | ecosystem: Environmental > Aquatic > Marine > Coastal | place: USA: Chesapeake Bay... | reverse complement strand
CCAGTCCATAGAAAAATGATAGATTTTTTAAAATATTGGCAAAATGATAAGATTATATTCTTTGCTGATATGGTATCAGATCAGTATAAGGACCTATTTAAAACAAATATTAGTTGGTTCATTGGAGCTGAAAATGTATATGCAGAGTACAATATATGTAAAGAATGGTTAAAACAATTATATGTCAATGACTGGCAAAAACCCTATATGTTTGATTGTCTATTAGGACGGAGCAGACCCCACAGGGACCATCTTTATAAGCAAATTAAAAAATCAAAGTTTATAGATAACATTTTATACACTTACTATCGTTCAAACGATCATCTCAGTAAGGGAATTTGGGATAATAAAAATTATATATTCCAGGAAGAAATACAGTTTGCTGATCCTCGGGGAATCAATATTGGGGTAACGAGATATGCTAGGTTACCAGTATCAATATATAACCAATCTTACTATTCAATAGTTTCAGAAACATCGGTATCTAATGATTTCAATCAATATACTGAAAAAGTTGCTAAACCTGTAGTAGCAATGAGACCGTTTATTGCTTTTTGTGGTCAACATTATCTAAAAAATCTTAGAAAACTAGGATTTAAAACATTTAGGAATGTTATTGATGAGTCATACGATGATATTGGATATGATCATGAAAGATGGGAATTAGCATGGGATCAGGTAGAGTGGTTATGCGAACAAGATCCCGAGAGTATTTACAATGAACTACACTCAGTTCTTGTTCACAATAAAAAACATTTTTTAGAAACTGATTGGCGCAAAAAAATTAAACAAGTATTTCTATAGATGCACAAACTATAGCGGCGCATCCTACTACTATAATTGTCCAATCAACGATTTTATAAAATAGATCAAGCGTCTTTCTCACGGCTGCCACCAAACTTCTCTATACACTCCCACCACTTGTCTTCAATATATTTGTCGCGAGCTTGCTTGTTATCAATTAGCTCAATTTCATTTAAGATTTCTATAGCATACTCTTTTGGAAATCCTTCCTTCTCTGGAGGGAATGTGTTTAGTACACCATCGTACCCAACTGCATTGTACAATTTAATCAGTGCGTCAAATCTTTTAATCTGTTCAAAACAGACTGCACGACGAGTATGCTTGTCATATCCTGACGATGACCCGCCACCTTCTGTTTTAATAAAATCTTGTTCAAGTTGGCTACTTTGTAAATGTCCGCCAACTTCTAAACACTCTTGTAACATATCTTGTGCTACTTCATCTGGGCTTTTAGTTTTTGCAAATCTATTAACTACTTCATTGATTAAACTCTGTGCCCATACTGCCGCACGTTCTTGTTCTTCTGGGGTATGTGCGTTTGGAAATGCAAAGTTAATCTTTGTTGGGTCTAAACCTGAATTTAATGTTTTAGCAATGTCGTGTGCTAGATACGCTGTTGCCTTACAAAACTCTACAGTATTTTCTTCTTGTGCTTGTGCTACTGTTGCTAATGATGCTAAAAGCATCGCTACTAACCACTTCATTGCGGATCCTTTCATGTACTATCGTTTAAGTGCTACACCTCCTACTATTTGAAACTATTAAGTATTTACTTTATTTTTACCAATTGTAATTTAGTTTTAACTCGGTCTTAAAGAAACCTAATGTATTATTGTACCCTGCTAGACTATAGTTCCACGCACCAAATGTGTTTGTATACTGTACAGAACTGTAAGTAGCAAATTCGTTTTTAAATGCAAAACTACGTGTATCATAGTGTACTACACCTTGATTGTCTATACTGCTAGGTAAACGTACATCAATGTTGCCACCTACAATATAAGGCATACTACCTACTGCTAATCTTAGTCCGTTATTTCTCCAACTAACTTCTCCCCAAATACTGTCTATAGGAGATACATCTGTTACAAGTCCTTTGTCAAAGTTGGTTGTGGTACGCATATTACCAAAGTGGAACATCCATTTATCGTGTACATGAGTAACGACAGTTTCTAGTGTATCGCTATTATTAATTGTACCCCACATACCAGACATATGGAACCATGGATTACGTCCTGCTAGTTTTGTATATTGTCCTTGTAAGTACCAATCGTCGGCCAACTTAATGTTACGCAGACCCATTGTGTAGTTACCAGACTCATCTGTTGGACTATAGTTAAACATACCTTCACTAACAACATAATCAAAGTTATAGTCCATCCTAGTAACGCTGTCTGTTAAGGCAACATCATACCAGTTGTTTTGCACAACAGGTGTGTGCATACGATTAATGTTTATTTCGTATCCTCTGCCTACTGCATCAACTGCCTGTATGTTACTGAACTCACCAAAGTTTACACCTGATATCTCACCATTGATTGCTATCGTACCTGAACGTCCGTCAAGTGGTAAACGTAGTTCGCCAAGTGGTTGCATAGCCGCTTCTAAATCAATAATACCAATACCGTGTATGTTGGGATCAAACCCTTCAAAGTCTGTAAACGCTGTGCCTGCTAATATTTCTGCGGCTACTGCGTCTGTAACGTAGGGCCAAACCTGTTCAATTAAATCTATAGTTGCTTCAGCAGTGGTACCACCTGCATTACCAAGTTTGGTTGTGTATATACGATTGCTACCATCACCGATAGTAACACTGGTTACAAGATATTTGTTACCATCTGGACCAGTTAAGAAGCGTACAGTATTCAGTACAGAGTCTTTAGTAGATTCTAACGCACGTGCGGCGTCAACAAAGTCTTCAAAGATGTCTGTGTAACTTTGCACATACTTGCCTTCGCTTGTTTGTAACAATACTCTAGTAGACTCTTTGCTACTAAAGTTTTGCGAACTTAATAATATGTCTACAAGTCCGTCATCGTTTACATCTACTAACTGTGGATTGTAATCACCGTTAACAAACTCATCCCAGTCAACACGAACTGTACTGGTTACATCAGTAAACGTACCACTACCACCGTTTTGTAAGAACTGTATTTCAGTTCTGTTACGTCCATCTGTTGGGGAAATGCTAACACTTATAACTACAACATCTAAACTACCATCGTTGTTGAAGTCAAACGGTAATGCTCTAATGTCATGACTATGTTCATCTGATGCGTCAAATAAAGATGCTTTATCATCAGTATCAAAGATTGGTGTAGGCAGTATAGAAAGTTGTGTAAACGTACCTGTATTAGCACCTGTTTGTGTGAAACTAAACAATTTAGTATCATTGGATACACTACAATTTATTGGATCGTTACAGACAGTATTAAATGAACTATCTACAAATACAAAAGTTGTAGTACCATCACCTAAAAAATCACCTATAGCCATGCCGCTCATGCCAAAATGGTCCGTAGTGATCTGCGTCATTGTACCACCGGCATCTCCCATCATCACAACAGGATGTCCGTATCCACCTAACAGTACATCGTCGAACCCATCACCGTTAATATCGTGTACGGCTACATCATGTGTCCAAAAGTTAGTATTGTAATTGTCTCTGCCAAAACTACTAGACCCTGTGTTAGTAAATACCACAGTTGGCCCAAGAAACTCCATATCTGTTGAATGACCAACGACCATATCAATATTGTCATCGCCGTTGAAGTCACCAAATTTTACACTAGGTTCAGTACCTATAATTTGATTGTCTGTACCAGAGAACCAACTACTTGTTTGGTTTTCTAATTGATCACTATCGTTCCAACTAAAAATACTGAGTTGACTGTTTTCCCAAGTTTCTGCTGTTGGTCCCGCACTCTGACTTTGTCGTCCGGCAATAATAACTTCTTCTTTGTTATCGTTGTTTAGGTCTTGTACAAATATGTCTTGTACTGGTGCTGTAGTGCTACCGGATACAAATAGGTCATAGGAGCCGGCACTTCTTGGGGTAGCAAAAGTAGGATTAGTACCACTATTGTCAACAGGTGGTGATTCTGGGTCGGGACTTGGCCGCACTAACGGGTTTCCGCCAGGTCCACCTCCACCACCGCCACAGCCTGCTAATACGGCTATTAAAAAACAAGACATAATACGCATAATAGTACCCATAAAGTATTGGTGTTAATGGCTATTATATACGTACTTTATTTAAAAGTCAATCTCCCCAATAGCTAACCAATTCTTCGGTAAATTCGTAATCTTTGGCTAATGCTTTTTGGATTTTTGTATAGGCAGTTGAATTAGAACGCAAAAGTTTTTCCAAATGCTGTTTTACTCTTGCGTTAAAGGTAAACTGTTTGGACACATGAGATGGATGAGCCGCAATTATGGTATTTTCTATGCCTAAAATATCATAAAAATATCCAAATAGTTTAAAATTTAAACTGTGATCCTGTTTAAAGAATACACATTTTTCAAGTGGAACATTTTGTAAGAAATACAATTGACTCATAGTATGGTCATCGAAAGTAATCTGATTGGCCAATATTTCTAATGTAAGTGGATGATCTAAATAGCCAAAAACTTCTTCTTGTTCAAAATACAGTTTAAAGTATTCACCTATACCTGTTAACCAACGACTATATGGATCACGTAGTATCACTATAATTTTGTTTATAGAATCTATATCAAGCATTTCAACTTCATTGGTTATGGGTCGAGGCCCAAGTTTAACAAATCTTGGTTGCCATCCAAGTTTAGTAACTTCACGCTTCATGAAGCTACTAGCACATTTTGGAATGTTAATATAGATTACACTGGGATCAGTCTGACATTGATAACATTGCCCTACTGTATGTCCTAGTTCCTGGAATCTAGTTTCCCATGCTGGTATGATCTTGCCAATAAGTTTGTCATTGCCATCAGGTTGTATTAACTTTTGAATATCAAAGTGATACATTTAGCGAGGAGCAAACTCCTGTTGTAGTTTGATATTGTCCATAAACTCTTTGCGAGTTCCGTGATCAGTCCAAAACACACCACGTAATACTGTTGTCTGCGTTAATGAACTGTGTGCCATAATGCCTCTGTTTTCGCAACAACCGTGTGTTGCTTGTACATAAACACCTACGTTTTCGCTACCTGTGGCTGCCATAATCTGTTTAGCAATATCATTAGCAAGCTCTTCTTGTAGTGTGCCACGTCTAGCGCACCATTGTGCGATACGAGTGTATTTACTAAGTCCAATAAGTTTCTGTGCCGCAAGTATACCAATATATGCTACACCACTAACAGGCTGGTGATGATGACTACACATACTGCGTAGTTCACTGCGCACAACCAACATACCATCATACCGTTCTTCGCTATCGTTAGGAAATGCTGTTGCTGGTGGCATTGGCTCATAGCGTCCACTCATCAATTCATGTATGTACATTTTAGCAAGACGTCGTGCTGTACCTTTACTGTTAGGATCTGTTGTTTGGTCAATTACCAAACTGTCCAAGACACCAGAAAACTTATCAGTAAGCTCATCTACTAACTGATCAAGTTCTCCTTCTTGTATGTGCGCACTGATATTATCGCCTGCCCAGTAACGTGTGCCTGCTTGTTCTAGTCTGTCTTTAATAGTTTTACTAATCATGTATTTCAATCTCTCTTAGGTCTGGATATTGATGATATTTAGGTTGCTCGTTGAGTGTTGTTAATTTTTCTAATCCTATAACTGCATCTTCTACAGCTGGCTTATAATGATAGCCAACCCTAAAGGAACGCTGTTGTTCCCAAGGGCTAATATTCAAATCTCTTCCGTCGTATCTCATTTGCGATAACTGATCATATAGTTCAATGTCATCTAACAGTATAGCACCACCGTGGCCTATATGTAAAGGCTTTCCGTAACCAAAGCTCAAACATTGCATTTGTCCTTCGCGATACATATTACGCTCTACTCGACGTGCGCTATCCCAAATGTCTGTACCGTAGAAACGATATTCACCTGTCCAATTCTCTGGAACCAATTCGTATTTGATACCAAGTTTGTGCATCAACATTGGTATACTCAAATATGTATAACTGGTAAATTTAACACGCTTTACCCGCTTGATTCTAAAGCATAATTCTAATGCGTGTGTACAACAATCAGTCATTACTGCGTAAGGAGAACCTGTGTATTTGGCCAACTCCTGTTCAAATTCAAATATACGATCAAACATTAATGTTTTGTAAGACTAGTTAGGTACCAAAAGTATGCGCTGGTAACAATGGTTTCCAAATAACTGTATTCTGGAACCCAATGTAGTATCTCTTTAGCACGAGTAGCATCAGCAATTAACTGTGCAGGATCACCTGCTCTACGTTCACTGACTGCAAACTTTGGTAAACCATACTTTTCTTTTACAAAGTTTATGATTTCCCAGTTGCTAATACCTGTATTGGTACCAAGATTAAAAATATGACAAGCAGGATCTGGTCTTGCTGTCTCTAAGTATTCAGCACCCTTGATGTGTGCTTGTGCTATGTCCCAAACATGAACATAGTCTCTAATACAACTACCATCGGGTGTTGGATAGTCATCACCGTTTAGTGTAAACTGTTGATTCAACATGCTAGACTCTAGTACACGGGCAACAATATGCGTAGCGCCACGTTCTTGTCCTAGGTCTCTGCGCATTGGTTCAGCACCTGCGGCATTAAAATATCTAAAACAAATACTAGACATACCGTATGCTCTAGCATAGTCGCCTAGTATAACTTCTGTTAGATATTTCGTATTACCATACGGACTGATAGGACTTAGTCTTGCTGTTTCTGGAATAGGAACAGCATCAGGCTCGCCGTACACACTGGCACTTGAACTAAACATAACAGTAGGCTTAACAGGCAAGTCCCTAATAGCATTTAGCATCAGGATAGTTTTAGCAATGTTGTTATTATAATACTCACCAGGATCAGTAACACTAGGACCAACAAGACTTGTGCCGGCACAATGTACAATGTAGTCCGGCTCAAAACTTCTAATTAAGTCTAATGAACCTGGACTAGCAAAGTCATCGTGTCTAAAGTGCTTGATGTCTTTTAATGTGTGCGATCTTAGTGCATAATCAATAACAAATACTTCGGCGCCATGTTGCTGAAATGCTCGAGCAACATGACTTCCGATATAACCACAACCTCCTGTAACTACTACTTTCATACTAATTTATATTTGCTTTCGTGTGTATGTCGACGATAGTCTGTTGTATTACGTTTCCACTGCTCGCCTTTGCCTTCTACAATATCGCAAATACGGTCAATGGTACCATCTGTCCAATCACTGATCTTACCCATGTTTGGATTTGGTTCGTGTAACAACGGAATCAACTTGTCCAGTGCATTGTCCAACGACCAAGGTGTGTACAACCTTGTATTGTCATTAGCAAATGTCTCTGGGAAACTACGATAAGCAGGATATAGTACATTAGCACCTAGTGTGTCTGCTTCACTGACTGTGTTGCTGACCCAATCCTGTAGCGCACAATTAAACAATACTCTAGTATCGTTTAGTAGTTCGTAGTAGTCATTCTTTTCTAGATCCGAGTAAACTTTAAGTGTACCAAGTTTTTGCAAACGCTCTGTACGCTCCATGTAGGAACTGTTGTTACTGCGTAGTTTTGCACCACTGAATAGTGCAAACTCTACGTTGGGCCAACCACGTTCAAACTTCAATTGATTATAGCGTTCAATCAAATCCATATAAAAGTCTGGTTGCTTTTCTTGATCCCAACGTGCCGCAAAACCAACACGATACGCTCTGTCCTTAAATGGTTTTAGTTCGCCTGCGACTCTACTGCGTACTTCCTCTTTGCCAAACGCTAGTCCACTGATGTTGTAGATGTTAGGATTCTCCCAACCTGCCACCTTCATGTGCATAACCATTTCTTCGTTACTGGCAAGAATAATATCAGCAAAGTTGTCGACCATCTTTTCATATAAGCCCATCCACTTCTGCATGCCCCATACGTGAACAAAGTCATCTGGATCAATAGTCTGTGCTAAACAACGTACAGCAATTTTAGGATTCATTGCTGGATCACACTGTTGCATAATGTAAGGCAAACTTTCAATACCAGGCTGGAACATGTCTTCAAATAAGACAACGTCCTCGTTAGTAACTTCACCCGCCTTCATTTTACGTACCAGGTTCATCATCTGACTCATACCAAAGTATGTACGGCCATGGGCATCTAACACTTGCCCAGTAACAATAGCCTGGTCGTTACTTAATGTATCGCCGGGTACGATTTCATAATCAATACCGCGACGCTCAAAAACAGCACGATTCCACTCTTGTAACTGTAGTGTATAACGAGCTTTGTAGGGCTCTAGTCCCATATACCATAACTTACGCATTATCGTCCGTTCCTATGGTTGTTGTGTTTTACAAAATACCAATTGTCCTTTGGTCTTTTGCCATTTTGTACACGTTGGAACTCCCCCCAGGGTGTTTTCTCGTGATATAAATGTCTTTCGTCGTAGTTGTATCCTTGTTCAACGCAGAACTCACGATAAGCATCGAGGTCATCAAAGATTTGCTTAACTTCGGGCTTCATTGTGAGATATTTTTTTAGCCAAGTTGCGGCCATTGTAATCTCCTTAGATTTTTATTGATTGGTAAGGTTGACTTGTGTTGTAAGTGATAGTACAACCGTTTTCGCCGTCCTCACTTACCTCTATAGTAACTGCACGATCCGGATAACGATCTGCAATCTTTAGATATAAGCCATCAGCGATCATTTCGCATGACTTATGATTTAATTCAAGAACACCGCCTTCGTACAACCTTTGAAGCCAACGCTTGAATTGAATAAATTCAATGTCCCTGTCATTGTGGAACACTTCAATGCCTACTCTAAAATGAAATATGTGTCTATGCGGAATACCCAAGAAGCCAACATCATCCCAATCACCTGTTGCTAGTTTGGGATCAGTGTCTGCACCTGGGTACATATGAACACCTTCTTTTTGAAATGTGACCCAAATATGTCTTTGAGCCTTCGTCATTATTCTGTCAACTGTTTGTCTTTGTTCTTGATTCATAGTGTTATTATATACTGTTTTGTTGTGGATGTCGAGAAGATTGGAATATATCAATGTCAGGAATATATACACCTCGTTCGCCCATGTTAAGTTGAAAAACTATAGTAGAGCAAACATCATCGAGACTAACTGTAGGTAAGGTAATAGGACCGGTAAGTAAACTAGTTTCCATATACCCTGGATTAATTGTACTAACTAGTGTGTCAACTTTATCTCTTATCATGTGTACATAATTCTCCTGCAAAGATTTTTGTTTTAAGTACATTTCTCTATCAATGAGTTTTTGTTTTAACCAGTCTGGATCACGATCCATTACATCTTTTGGTATTTTAGTAGCATGGGTGCCAACATGTATAACATGCTTATACTGTTCAGATTCAATAGTCAACTTTAATAGTTCAAACTGACCAGGGGCACTATAGGCATTATTAATAAACACTTCACAATTTTGTGTTGATGATAATATTTGTGCTCGTACATCTTTTTTGTTGATATCATAACCGTCAACTATATCAAACGCTGTAACGGTATGTCCAAGGTCTAGTAAAGTTTTGTATAAACATTCTCCTAACCCTTTTCTGTGGCCAGTAAGTGCTATTCTCATTCGTCTTTGGGTATCTCTACATCAAGTACTTGATCTTGTGTATATTTAGACCAGTCTGTGAACACTGATCTTTTTTGTAGATTGTGTATGCTGTGTACCCAAACTCCAGGATTAGTTGCATTGAAATCCTTGTCGTCTAGTTTAAGAACAGCGTTGTAGTTTAATTTTCTAATATTGGGCAAAGATACAGATATCATAGGAATGAACTTGTTGTGTTCAATTATCCTAGTAAATCTTGATTGTAAGTCTGCAAGTTGATCTGTGTTAAGTTCGAGAGTTACCCAGTAGTCCTCCTGCAAACAGGCTTCAATCATATCAGTCCACCAACGCTTAGGACCGTCCCATTCTAAGAAAGTATGGTTAGCACCAATGTAAACATGATCTACACTGTGTCTAAGTGCTTCTTCTAATATAATTTTGACAGGTACAACACCAACTACAAACAGAGTTTTGGCTCCGTATGCTGGTGTATGCTCGACTTCTGTTCCTAGAAACAACCTGGCATCTTCATGCCCTTCTCGATTCATTAAGCCTCCGGCCAATTGGCTAGAAAT
>Ga0099848_1001773_pt1 | contig 10097 bp, 18 predicted proteins | sample CB_VirMetaG_3_FD_78179 | JGI IMG/M metagenome (GOLD analysis project Ga0099848, IMG submission 78179) | Freshwater to marine saline gradient viral communities from Chesapeake Bay - CB_1508_1S Viral MetaG | ecosystem: Environmental > Aquatic > Marine > Coastal | place: USA: Chesapeake Bay... | reverse complement strand
TTTGTTATCACCACGCACTGTACGAATATAGTATGGATTGTGACGTGCATGAATACCACTAGCTGCATCAGTAAGCTGAGATACAGTACCACTAGGTTTTACACAGGTAACCGCTGTAGACTGTGGGATGCCTAACTGCTTTGCCATATCTGCATTAATCATTACTGCTTCTGCACGTAGGATTTCAAGGGCAGTCTCTAGCTTACCACCATTGGTAGCTGTCAATGTATTGTCCATGATGCCTGTCAAGGACACACCAAGCAAACGCTCTTCCTCTGTATTCTTCTGCCAAATCTTACGAATGTATTTGAAATTAGTAAGGGTGGCTTGAAAGGTTCCAAGAATGGTAGCAAGGCGCACCTTATTCTTTAATGTCTCAAGTGTATCAGACTCACGCACTACCACCTCTGACAAGTTACAGAACTGGTAAGGGCGTAGGATAATCTCACTGCAAGGATTGCAACCAAAGTCCTGTTCAGCATCACGCCGCCCATTCTTAGCTGCTTGCTTTTTAGCAGACTGTCGATTAAAGATACCACGCTCACCTGACTTGCTGTCATACAGAGACATCCACTCACGCATGAACGTACCCATCTCAGGCTTCTGCTTATAGGCCACAGAGTTATTAGCCAGCGCACGTTGCCCTTCATTCTCCCACCACTTACCTGACTTAGCATGAGCCATCTGGTCATCGTTAAGGTTAGACAAAGAGATGAGGGCTGAACGGCGTACACCACCCACCACTACAACCTCACCAATCTTACACATGATATCGTGACATTCAATAGGGTATAGTCTACGTCCTGCTGCACCCTTAAACTTCTCAATACAGAAGTCAAACAATTCAATAAGAGGCTGTGGACCTGATGCACGTCCACCAAAAGTCTTCAGCCTCGCACCTGCAGGACGCACTTCGCTGACATCGAACTCTGGAATCTGACCTGAGTACAGCATGAAGATAAGTTCTTTCAATGACTTCGCCCATCCCGGACGTGAATCACCCACCTTAATTACTGTATCTGTCTGATGAAAATCTTCATTAACCTGTGGCAGCTTCTCAATGTGGTGTCGCTCAACGCTAAAGCCTACACCTGTGCCACACATAAGGATATACATTGTCTCGTCAAAGGCACGTGGGTTATCCACTGGTACATATGAACAGTTGTATCCACCTACATGGCAGCGGTCAAGCGCAGGGCCAGAGGTCATCAAGGCTCTCATGCTTGGCATGATTGACTGATTAAGAACGGCCTCTTCTAGTTCTGTCCTTAGTGTATCAGAAAGCTGATACCCATGCTTATCAGACAGATGTTTAGCCATATAATTAAAGTATCTGGATACAGTTTCATCCCATGTCTCCCGCCGTTGTTCGTCCTCTTTCCATCGTGCGTAACGAGAAAGAGCAATAAAATTCTGGTAGTCAGTAGGTAAATGATTGTTCATAAAAATCCCCTTTCAATTTTCAAGCGTAAGAGAACCAGTGTATCACAATCAGGGTGAAAGTACAATACATCAGTGTCCTAATACTGCATTAATTCTTTTCCTAACATAGTCAACCTCGCCTGACTTTAATACCTTGAATGCAAAGTCTCTCATATATGCTGGGTCTATTCCTGCATAATCACAGACAGTATTAAAGTCTTCCGAAGTAACACCTACAGACGCAAAGAACCAAGCCACTGCCCTATCTCTTTCAAGTATAGCAGTGTCTGGTTCTCCATCATAAGAAGGCTTTGTTGCGTCCAGTAATGCTTGTAATATTACTGTCATAAACAAAGCCCTCTCCGCTGTCTTAGGCTCATTTAGTTCTATATCAAGTAGAACTATGTCGTCTTTTTGCATTCTTCTTAAACCATCCTAGTGGTATACCTTCACCACCTTTACAATACATAAATTTATATTTATCACACCAATCTGCATAAGTCATTTTACCACCCTTATATAACTTGCGATAAGGATTATCAAAGACAAACCTGATATCTATATCAGGATGTTGGTCTCTAATAAACAAATGTTTCTTCCTGTCTTCCAACATGAATCTTCCTTTTACCTCAAGGATAATACCATTCGGTAGAATGAAGTCAGGAATATAATTCTTATCTTCTCTCCACTCAAATGGTATCTTTTCGGATTCATATTTAAACTCAATGTTATGCTTAGTTAATACAAAAGCAGTATTCAGTTCTGAGTTAGAACGATATAGATGCTGCTTTTGTATTCTTTTTTTTGTAGGTCTACGCGGCATTACTAATCTCTGGGACATCTGGAATTTTAGATACCTGTGTAAGGTATCGTACACCATTAGAGTATTGGAACTTACGTAATCCCATACCTCCATTAGCATCCTTCCAACATTCCTCATTGAATGGGCAGAAGATACATCCTACTGCAAGCTTTCTGTTACCAGACTTGCCATCAGGCTCATCAGGGTAGCATCGTTGCGGTGGGATATCAGACTTTAAGAAAGACTTTACTTTGTCAATCCTAGAAGAAGCATTAATCATATGGACAGACTCAACTTCCATCAAGGCTAGTTCACCTGATGATTTATCCACAGCAAAGAACGCTGCGCTGTCCTTGTTGTTTGCTTCTGCATAGCCAGAGATTTGTGCAATGTATCCGAATGGGTCATCAGTATGTAATGTACCTTCTTTAAATTTCTTGAAGGCATAAGGTGAAGCTGATTTAATATCAGTAAGTACACCATCAATAATACAATCCTGATGTCCTTTGACACCTTTAATTTCTACTTCACCTTGTTCACCTGTCACCTTGTGACCAGACAACTCAGTAAGCAATACGAGAAGAGCCTCTAGGATATCTCCAAACATAAACTTTAGTTTAGTCTGTCCATCAATTGGACGCGGCTCTGTTTCTCCACGATAGGAGTACCACAGTTGTCTATCAGGTTTACCAATCTGAGACATACGAAGACCACCACCTTCTTCACGCTGTTGTGTGCCTTCCTTTAATTGTCTAGACAAAGAATACCAAATACTCTTGGAAAACTTTTCCATACTGTCACGGTTCTTCATAGTGCCAGTGTCTACACCATCCTCTAACATCTTATAGATATCAGTAATTAGTGTTTCTATTTTAGCCATTATGTTACTCCTTTCTATGGACAGTATGTGCTGTCAATTAGTTTTTCTAAGTACCACTTAGCTTTCTGTAAATCTTCTACGCCATTCTTATAACGATAACGCCAAAGATATTTCATTACATTTCCTTGTAAGTAAAACTCAAAGTTCTCAGCACCAAGTGCTGCCTCTATTGCATCAATGCATTCTATACCTGCTTGATTGTAATGAGGTGGATGGTCTACCATATCGTCTAGTAATGACATAACATACCCCTTTCTTTATTGAAGTTAATGCTGACGTACCCAACCCTACGCTAGTCAGCCCACAGCCATATATCTGATACTGCTGCACCCTTGTTGATGTTTACCTTATGAAGCTACCGAAGTTCCGAAGGGGATATCATCGTCAAAAGAATCTTCAGTTGCGCTATACCCACTAGGTACAACATCAAAGTCTTCATCCATTCCATAAGGAACAAGATTAATAACTTGTACCGCTTGTAGGTCAGCACCTATACCTGACTTACCTGCGTATTCCCACTCGTATGTTTTGAACAGAACATTGACATCTGAGCCGTTGCCAACAAGGGTCTTGCCCATGTCTCTCTTCTGTGCATCTTTCAGTGCAGGTGGTGTGTTGTCACCATTCTTACCCTTTACTTTACGTTTGAATGATACAAAGTCACCACGCTCATCACCTTTATTCTTAATGTTAAGTCCAAGGTTCTGTGCTTTGGCAAGCATATCACCACTAACAGCAAGGTCAATTGACCATACTGGCTCGAAGGTTGTGTTAGGGTTGGCGATTGCTGCCCAATAAGATTTTCCTGATAGTACTGGCATAGTAATGCTCCTTTCTTTCTGTGCGGTCTTAGCCGCTTTTGTTAATATGTGTGTATTATGACACCACTAAGCAGCAGTGTCAACAACTTTTTTGTATGCTTTAATCACATCAGATGAAAAAAGTTTCTGTAAGTTTAGAAGGTACATCTTAGATGCATTATGGTCACCACCAGAGACAGACCTTTTGTAATCTAGGTTGTCAATGATTCGGCGTAGACTGTCTGTGTCAAAGACAAGAGTAGCAAAGATGTCGTCACCTATACATAGGTTATGGAACCAGTAGTCTGCTTCCGTTGCAGCAATGCCACTAGGTTTGCCATAGGATTCGTATTCAATCGCTATGTTACCAGTGTGCTGCCAGACATCACGCTCAGATTTAACTTCAATCTTTTTGTCCTGAAGCATATCTGCTATGGCTTGCTCACGCACTTTACCATACTCTAAATCTAAATCAAACTTCTTACGATTTTCTTTTGATGGTTCTAGGTTATTCATGTTGTCTCCTTTCTAGTGTGTTTCAGACCAGTTGTTACCTATCTTATATTCACTGTCAAGTGGACACTGAACATTTAGTTCTTTCTCTACACGTTTCATAGCTGCCTGAGTTAGCTTACCAAACTCTTCTGCTTGGTCAGCTTGAACCTCAAACTGATACTCATCGTGTATGCTGGCGACAAGATTGTAATTGTAATCCTGTCGCGCAGCCAATGTTATTTGGCGCAGCCATTCTTTACATATGATTGCGCCTGCTCCTTGAAGCAATAAGTTAGCTGCAGCGTGTTGCTGTCTAACCTTTAGTAATCTACCATCGAGACCGCGAATATATCCTGTACCTGCAGCCCTATCAATCTTATCACGCAAAGATTTAAGGGCAGGTAGGTTAGACATAAACTTGTCCATGATAATCTTACCTTCTTTAGCACCACCACCTACGATAGTGCCAATCTTAGCAGGACCTGCACCATATATGAGAGCATATATGAATGTCTTAGCAGCATCTCTAGTGGGTAGTCCTGCTGCTTTCTGATTCGCTGTATGAATGTCACCACTAACAACTTCAGTAGTAAAGTTATTATCTCCCATATAATGGGCAAGACATCTTAGTTCCAGCGAGGAAGCATCACACCCTAGTAACTTGTACCTCATGTCACTAGGTATCCACACTGCCCTGCACTCTTTTCCGTAGGGAGAATAAACGGCAGGTACTTGTGCCATGTTGGGCGAGTTGTGTGCCATGCGTCCACTGATGGCCTTCAAGGTAATAACTCTACCATGAACCTTGCCATCATCTTTCACTACATCCAACCAAGACTGGACTTGTGAAACTCTTTTCTGCAACAACAAATAATGTGCAATCTTCTGTGCCTCCGGGATATCTACATCCTTCAGTGTACCTTCATCTACGATGGGGTGTCCTGTAGGTGTAAAGTTATTAGGCTTCCAACCTTTCTCCATAAGACGCTTGCCTATTTGTTGTCTGGATGCAGGATTGAATACCTCTACATTGTCCTTTAATCGCTTGCCAGTCTTCTCTGAGTAGCGTTCAGTAACAATAGGTGGAAAGATATTCTGCATCTCTCTTTCAATCTCTACGGCCTCTTCTGTAAGCCTTGCAACAAGACAGGATGCCTCTTGTATATTAAGTTTGAAGCCGTTGTGTTCTTGCTTGTCAACGATGGCTCGTACCTGATGCTCTAATTCAATACTCTTCTTAGAATATTTCTTTAGCATAGGTAATAGATGTTCATACAGTTTAACTGTAAGCTTCACATCGTTGACACAATAAGTTAGCATCTCTTCATTGAAAGAAGAGAAGTCTTTGTAATCAATCTTTGGAAAGCCAAGACGCTCACCCCATGCTGCGAGTGAGTGTCCACCTTCCAGTGATGGGTCAAGAAGCTGAGACAGGATAAGCGTGTCTCTCACCTTTCTAAGTGGGATGTTGCTTCCTGTTAGCTTATTCAATACTGGTGCATCAAAGGACACACCGTTGTGCATGACAAAGATATCTACATTGTCAGACCAAGCGGCGAAGTCCTTGATGTTATCACCATACCACTTCTTGACATCACCAGATGCTAAGTCTTGAGCCACGATACAATGTATCACTGTGGCATCAATCGCATCTGTCTCAATGTCTAGTGCTACTTTCAAAGGAAATCCTCCATCTCTGTTGCGTCATCTTTAACCTCAAAGGGGTTGTCAATTTCCGACATCCTACCAGATTTCTTATCGTATAGCAAGTAGGTTGCGATACCTGTCTCACCTGCATAACGATTCTTCAAGACACGAACTGTAGTTGTGTTAGCCTGTGTCTCATCCTTGGCTTGCTGGTCACGCTCAAGTGCAATGACTGCATCACTAATCTGTGCAATGCTATGTGAGCCACGTAGATGGTTAAGAGAAATCTCTTTACCTTCTTCCTGCCCCTTGTCACCTGATGCCCTACGCAAGTGAGACACAAGTAACATAGCACACTGTGTTTCTTCCACCAGACTACGAAGCTTAGTCATAAGCTGGTCAATGTTACGCCGTTCATCTGCACCTTCTAAGCCTGAGACAAGGATAGATAGGTGGTCAATCAGAATGAACTTACAGTCAAGAGCCTTGACCATGTAACGTACACGGCTGAGTATTTCATCCGTAGTCATTGAACCAAAGTGGTCAAAGGCAAAGAACCTGCGAGTACCAATGGTCTTTTCCTCAATAGCTTTGAGTTGTTCCATCGTGTAGTTCTTTCGTATCTCGTCAATGTAGATGCGGTCATTAGCTTCAACAGACATAAGGTGGAAGGCAGTCTGTGTAATGTTTTCCTCTAGGGAAAATACACCTACGTTGTGTGTAGTCTGTGTCATTAGGTGGTGCATAAGTTCCCGCATCAGGCTTGACTTACCTGCACCAGTACCTGCTGTCAGCGTAACAAGTTCACCAGTACGCATTCCGAAAAGCTTATCGTTCAATCCCTGATAGGGATAGAGTACTGTTTCCCTGTTGTTCTCTGCATACATTCGGTCAGTGATGTCGGCAAGGTTGAAGATACCTGCAGGTGTATACTGCTTTGCATTCCACCATGCACGATTGAACTCTTCACGCTTGTTGTGCTTCAGGTATTCATTGGCATCCTTGTACTCCATGTCCATAATCTTACAGCGATTGGGTTCAAAGAGTTGAGCCACTGCATTAGCAGCTTTCTTACCATGCTCATCGTTGTCAAAGCACAGAACGATTGTGTCAAACTGATTGAGGTAATCGTACTGTGCCTTCACATCTTTCAAGGCAGACTGTGCGCCATTCTTGATTGATACGGCAGGCCACTTGGAACCCATCAGTTCGTATGCAGACAGAGCATCTACCTCACCCTCACATAGGGTAATGAACTTACCTGCTTGCTGGAAATGTTTCTGACCAAACAGAGTTGCTTGCGGTAGTGTGCCTTCTGCATTGAAGCCCTTGGTCTGTACCTGTCTGACCTTGTTGGCAACGTGTGCGCCTTCTGCATCATGGTATGGGTAGATGTGTTTGGTAATCTGTCCGGTTGCATCACGAACAGACTCAACCCCAAAGAACCTACAGGTTTCCTGACTGATACCTCTGTCAGATAGAGCATTGATTTGCCCCTTGGTAAAATGGTTTTGATACACACCCCGAATAGGTGCTGCTTGATTAGGTACATTCATATGGTCATCCCCTTTCTTACCTGTGTATGTATTACATGAGAAGCAAAACTTATGTCCGTCACTGAATAGAACATTGCCATCGGATGAGCCGCAAGCATTGCATTCTCCACGGCCTATTTCTTTTGATGGTTCTTGTTGTTGCATAACATCTCCTTCCTGTGTTAGCGATAGTAGTATAAGGCAAGCACCTTTCCTTTGTCAAGGACATACAGCATCCTGTCAGTCTGTTTTGTCTGTAGTCCTATGGCTCTGGCAAGCCTCGCCCTGTCCTCTATCCATTCACTTACATCATCTGTCTGTTCAAAGTTATAGGGAAACTTGCCTGTTCTTTCAAGCTTTATCTGTTTCATCTATTGTCACCTGAACCTTGTAAGGTTCCATTACGCTGACGTTCAGCCAGCTTGTATAGGTTGTCCTTTGCCACGGCCTCAAGGTCAATAGACAAAGTCTCTGACACACAAGCGATATACCATAGGACATCACCAAGTTCTGAGGCAAGCTGCTTCTCCTTTTCTGGTGTACGCCCATCCCGGATGAACTTCTTAACCTTGTTTGCAATCTCACCTGCCTCACCTGCCAGTCCAAGTGATGCATAATAGATGCCCATGTCTTTTGGGAAGATGGCAGTTTTCATTGCGAGTTTTTGATATTCATTTAGTTCCATGTGTAAGTTCTCCTTTTTTTATCCAGCGATTTGCAAGTTGTCTAGCATACTCAAGTATATCTGTTTCATGTTTACCTACAATTTTTCCTTGGTCAGCAAGCAGTATTTCGTATGAGTATCTCCACATACTAAGCTTCTCATCTATAATATAGATTACAGCTTCCCTACCTGTGTCACCAGTGTATTCCTCTAGCAGTTCAGGTGTCATCCCTATCCTCCATAGAGGCTAGGCTAAAGGCAAAGCCCTCACTGTCTGTGTATATTTCATCAGCCTCTTCGCTTGCTAACTTCTTAGCCTCTTTGGAATCATAGCCCTCATCCATGTACTGTTGGTATAGTTCTCTGAACAAACGCTTCTTATCTTTTTCCCAAAGGTTTTGCATACTAAAACTCCTTTCTATATGTAGGCAGGTTCGTCATCATACACTTCGCCAAAGTCTTCCCACTCTTGTTCCCAAGAGGGCTGACCATCATCGTCATGGAAGTGATTGTGGTACTCATTTAAGAACTCATTTATTTCCTGTATATCCAGCATATGAGCAGGACAATCAGCACAATCTTCAACAAGCTGTAACTCAACATCTGGAACCTCACTATGTTCTTTGTAATTATATTTATTTAGTGTGACCATTCTTCTACCTCCACATTTTTAGAAAACAGAGTACCTCTTACATTCCAATAGGCAGTATCCATAGAGCAAATATCTCCATAACTTGGATGACAAAACTCTGAGTATGAGGTGCGAATTTCAGCCCAAGCTTTAACCAAAGACAGTAAAGCATCTTTCTGTTCATCGCTAAAGGAAGACCAAGCAAGTTCTCTATTTTCCTGTCTAATATCCCACTTAGATTTAATCTCTTCAACTGTCTTACCCATGTTATCTATCTCCTTTGCTTTCTGTTTCATATATTCTTCATGTCTAAGCATTCTTAATATACCTCTTAGGTTTTGTCAAGGGGTATGTACCCATTTGTTTATTTATCATGCCAACTATTTCATCGTATGATTCCTCAACAGTAAACCCGCCGTTGTTGTTCATACCATTTTGAATGGTGGTTTTCTTGCTGTCCTGATAGACAGCCCAGACATCTCCAACAAGAAATAGTTTGCCACCATATTTGCTAGTCAGTTCAAGTTTTATCATTGTCATTCTCCTTCTCAATTTCTTCCCACATTTCAACAAGTTCACAGGTATTAAATTCTCCACCTGTCAGAGACTTCCACTCCTTCATGGCTTCCATCTCTGCAACCTCAACGCTGGGTGCTTCTACTGCTATGTGTCGCACAACAGTACCAAGAACCATGCAATGGTATGTACTACTCATAACTTATCCTTCCATGTTAAGTAAAGAAACAACGCCATCAGTATGGCGTATAACATTAAGACACCAGACACAAAGTAATCCTCTGTGTCCAGCAATGGTATTTGATTATACATACATAACAATGTATTACAATCGGTAATCATTTGATTACTCCAAGAACCCAATTCTCTGCACAGTCTTCAGCATATTGCTCACTGTGTCCAGTGATGTTGCGTTCCTCTATGATTGCTGCGTCCTGTATCATAATTACAGTGTAAGAACCATCAGTCTCCTTAAAGACTGAGGCTTTACGATAGGCTCCATCACCACGGCTGCAATCTTCATCACTATAAAACTCATGTAGTAACATCGTCACTCTCCTTATCTACTATAGATACATCTCTCACCATAGATGATAAACATTTCATGTCCTTGTCTATGTATGAAAACAAATCATCCTCGCTGTCGCATAGGTCTATTGCTTTTTTCATAGCAATGGTCTGTGCTTGTCGCATATCAGGTGCATC
>Ga0099848_1001771_pt1 | contig 10103 bp, 8 predicted proteins | sample CB_VirMetaG_3_FD_78179 | JGI IMG/M metagenome (GOLD analysis project Ga0099848, IMG submission 78179) | Freshwater to marine saline gradient viral communities from Chesapeake Bay - CB_1508_1S Viral MetaG | ecosystem: Environmental > Aquatic > Marine > Coastal | place: USA: Chesapeake Bay... | reverse complement strand
GCCATTCTTCTGTTTCATCCTTGCAATAAAGTCTGGAAAGTAACGATGAACTCTATTATCAACAGGCGAACGGTATGGTATGGGCATTTCTTCACTTGCCCACCAAACACAGTTCTTGTTTTCATCTAAAAACTTCATTACTCGGCGTTCCCAGTTTGAACGATAAATAATATTAAAAGGATCACCTTTATATTTACTTGGGTTTTTAGGTGTATATTTTCCAGAATATGGCATAAATACTACTTATGCTAACATTCACATCAATCGGATAAAAAAATGGGTCTTTTTACAATCACCGATATAACTTTTAATAAACAAGACAGAACTGGTCCAATAAACCAATTAGTAGAAAATCCATATCAGTCTAATTTATTACAATATCCACAAGATATTGGAAGTTATGATAAAGGACACTATATGGTGTTCTATATCAACAAACAAACAAGGACAAAATTTCAAACAACCCAAGCTAGTGGAGATGTTCCTGAAGTTCTTAACAATCCTAATCCCACAACAGGATCTTCCGGAATTGATAAAACGGTGCAAAAACTTGTGGGAGTAACTAATTCACTTTTAGGACTAGGTAAAGAGATAATTCAAAAAGTTAATAATCCATTATTAAATTCATCGAAATCAACAATAAATTCATTAACTGAACCACTACAAAAGTCTCTCAAATCAATAAGTTTTGAAAGAACTATAAAAAGAACAACTGATGCAATTGCTTTGTATATGCCTGACACATTAAACTTTATACAAAATCAAGGATATGATAGTCCTTCAATATCAGGATCAAATTTAGGAAGATTGGCTGTTGGTGGTGCATCATTTGTTGATGAGATTAAAAAATTTGATGTTAAGAATTTTGGTCAAAGCACAGGACAACTTGTTGGAAATTTAAGTCCATTTTTATTAAATTTTGCAGCTGAACAATTTGGCGGCGACTTTGGACGAGTTATTTTTGCTACAGGTTTTGGTGCTGTAAGAAATCCTATGATGGAAGTTATCTATTCAACACCAGAGTTAAGAACATTTAGATATGATTTTGTATTTTGGCCTAGAAATTCAAAAGAAGCTAAAGAAGTTCAAAAGATATTAGAAACATTTAGATTTCATCAAGCGCCAGAAGTATTGGGTGGATTTAATGGTTTCTTTTTAGTTCCTCCTTCAGAATTTGATATTAAATTTTACTATGGTGGCAGAGAAAATCCTAATATTCCAAAAGTGTCCACTTGTGTATTAGAATCTGTGGATATTGATTATGCACCAAATGGTTGGTCAGCATATGAGATTCCTGGTCAAAATACACCAACTTCTGGTGGAACAGGTATGCCAGTAGGCGTTAGACTAAGTCTTCAATTCAAAGAAACAGAAATTGTTACAAAAGACTTATTAAGACAACAAAACGGCGCCGATATTGATATTAGACCATATAGAGCATAATAAAAATGGCACAATATTTTAATTATTTTCCAAAAGTTTTTTATAAATCATCTTCAGAATCGTCTGGTGTTGATATCGTAACAAATATTACATCTCGTTATAGGTTTGAAAATGATTTTAAAAATAATACAGCAGTATATTACAAATACGATATAAGAGATGGTGATACTCCTGAAATCCTTGCTTCTAAATTATATAAATCTCCAGAAAAACATTGGGTTATCTTAGAGATGAATAATATTGTTGATCCTAGGTTTGACTGGCCACTAGATCAAAGAAGTATTATACAATTCATAGAAGCTAAATATGTGGCTAATGCAAATACTTCAATCGGTGAAACAGGATTGTCTTGGGCTCAAACAAACACACATTCATACTATAAAACAATAACAAGAACATCTAGTCCTTCAGGTGAAGCATATTCAACCACATTACAAATAGATTCTGGAACATATGCTAATGTATCTTTGGCATCCGAAACCGTTTCTTTGGGAAATGGAAATTCAGTTATAATTAGTACCACAAAAGAAACAAAATCATACTATGAATATGAACTTGCTGAAAATGAAAAGAAACGAAGTATTAAAATATTAAAACCAGAATTTGTCCAACCACTTGAAGAAGAACTGAGAAGCGCTTTCATTAGAACCAATTTTTAAATAATGTCAGAATTAACTTTAACCCAATCTTTACAATATAATATTGAGAAACTTGATTTAATTACAAGTTTTGGAGAAATATCTTTAGTTGAGATATTTGAAGAATTGAATGTTTTTGATTCCATCTTAATGCCATGTATGTCTGGTAATATTTTAATTAGAGATGCTATAGGGTTATCTGATAAATTATCATTTGATGGTTCAGAGGTTATTGTTATTCATATAACGAAAGATAATGATTCTAATTATGGTAAATTTACAAAAAAATTTAGAATATATAAACAATCAGATAGAAGTATTGTAAATCCAACATCTGAAATGTATATTTTACATTTTGTTTCTGAAGAATTCATATTTTCTGAACAACAAAAAATAAGTCAATATTATAAAGACAATTATCATAATATTGTTAAAAATATTTTAACAAATTATTTAAAAGTGCCAGAACTAGCAAAAGATTTTTTTGTAACTCCAGTTAATAACATAGAAGCTTCAAAAGGAATACACGAGGTTATTATTCCATCTTTAACTCCATTTAATGCAATAAAATGGCTAACAAAACGGTCCGTTAATTCTGAAGACTTACCTAATTTTTTCTTTTTTGAAGATATAAAAGGATATAACTTTAAATCATTAACAAAAATGTTACAAGAAAGTGTTGTGGCTACATTTAATTATGATCCAAAAAATATAGATATTAAATCAATAGGTAATGAATTCTTTGGAATAAGAGATTTAAAAATACTAAACACATATGATTTAATAGATACAACTAAAAAAGGAGTTTATGCCAGTAAATTTATTGGTTTTGATCCATTAACAAGAAAATCAACAGTTAATAGAAGCAATTTTAATATTATTACAAAAGATAAAGTTAATTCTAAACCAAATTTATCAGCATATAAAAACAGAAATGGCCTTGATGGTTCTTCTATGTTTGATTCAGCAAGAGTATTTTATCCATTTCAAACATCAAGGCAGACCGAATCTTATATTAAAGAAAACGATTCAAACACATCATCTATAATTGACGATACACACATTTATATGTTTCAAAGACGATCAATTATAGCAAACTTAATGCAAAGCAGAATTCAGTTTTCGGTTCCTGGTGATTTTAACTATTCGTGTGGTTCCACGGTCAATCTAAATATACCTAAAAGAAGTGTTCCAGCTGACAACAAATCTTCTGATGTATTAGATAAGGCGTTATCTGGAAAATATTTGATTGCAAGTGCTAGGCATATTTTTAAATATAGAACACATGAAACTATTATGGAAGTAGTAACAAACTCAACAAATAGAGAATAAAATGGAAGATAATTTTTTAACAGGACTAAATGGTTATTATTGGTGGATTGGAGTAGTTGAAGACTTTAAAGATCCATTAAAAATGGGTCGATTACGAGTTCGTATAAAGAATTTACACTCCGATGATGTAAACTTAGTTCCAACCGACAAATTGCCTTGGATTGGTATTGAACAATCTATTCAAGAATCCAGAAAACATTCAAGTGTAAGAATAGGTGATTGGGTAAAAGGTTATTTTTTAGATGGAAAACTAAAACAACAACCAATAGTTTCATCTTATTTTCCAGGTATTATTACAGATGAATATAATCAACCAGCTGATGCTCCTATAAGACCAACATGGGATTTAGATTATGCAGTGGGTCAACCATCACATTCAAGATTATCCAGAGGTATTTTAGAAGGAACATCAATTAACCAAACAAACAGTGAAATTGACCATGTTTGTGATATTTCACCTTATGTTAATACCGCAATAGCAGAAGCTAGATCAGAATTTTCATGGTTAATGGAACAAATAAGAAGTGCAATTAAATCTTTGTTAGAACAATTAGGTTGGGATCCAAGTGGTGAATTAAGCTGGTTAATATCCATTTTAAAAAAAATTAAAAATAAATTAGCTGAAATAAACAAAGTTTTAAATGATATTAAAACATATAAAAATTTAATATTGGATGAAATAAGAAGACTAAGAAACATTATTGCTTATATACTATCTTTACCGGCTAGATTTGCAGCTTTATTAGCAAATTGTTTAGGAAATATTTTATCTGTATTAGGTAAAGCTTTATCTGATTTATTTACTATACCTGGTTTAGAAACAGAAGCGGGTTCAATTGGAGAAGTGGTTGATCTTCTTAATCAAATTGGAACTGAGGCTTCAACAACCATAAACACAACATTAGATTTAGCAACAACACCTTTACAAATAGCAAGCGTGATTTTAACCTCCGCTAATACATCAGAAATCCAACAAGCTTCTAACACCGTGAATACCTTTTTACAAACAAACTTAGGATTGACAGATAATGCTGTCTCCTTTTTAACATCGACACCTTAATATGGCTATTGAAAAATTTGCAGAAGACTTAGGTTGGACAGAACCAGAATCAGAACATAATATTGATACACAATCTGAGTATCCATATAACCATGTTATTAAAACTGAATCTGGTCATTTCTTTGAAATGGATGATACAAAAGACCGTGAAAGGGTTAGACTACATCATCGTTCAAAAACATTTTTAGAAATGCACCCCAATGGTGATGAAGTTCATAAAATACAAGGTGATGGATATGAAATTATTGCTGGTCGAAAAAATGTTTTAGTAAAAGGAGTTTGTAACATTACCATAGAGGGTGATGCTATATTAAATGTAAAAGGCAATAAAATAGAAAGAATCGAAAAAGATTATCGATTAGAAATATATGGTGACTACGATGAAGTTGTTTATGGCAATAAAACAATGTCAACCAATAAAAATTTAAATATTGCAGCTGGAGCAGGTTCATCATTTTTAGATGGTGCAGTAACCATTAGAACACCAAATTATGTTCAAATTGATGCTGATGTTGGAATTGATGGTGAACTAACCGCAAATAAAATAGCATCTGAAACTCGTGTTGATGCTGGAACAGGAATGAGAGCGGGACCTTTAGGTTTCGTTACATTATATGGAGGTGTTGCTGCTGGATTACCATTTGCTTTGCCCGCTCATGTTGCAGCTGCGGTGGGTGTAGCTGCTCCTTTTGGAACATTTGTATTAATGGCAGACACAATTAATGTATTATTACATAATTTACATACTCATGGAGTAATTAAACATTCATATACAACTTTTCCTTTTCCGCCAATGCTTGGATCAAGTCCTATTACATCTGTTGCTGGATTTGCTGGTGCTTTAGGTTTAGCATCATCATTAAACGGAGCAATAGCAGGAGTAGCTGGATTTGCTGAATCAGCAACAGCTGCTGGTAGTGGTGCTGTATTTGGTGCAGGTGAAAGTTTTGCCAGTAGTTTAACTGCGACTTAAAATAGGATTATAATATGACTACAATATATGGAAGATTGGGATATGATTTTGAAGCTCCCGAAAACATTAGAGATTTTTCAAATAATGTTATTGAACACTTAAATACAGCGCCTAGTCTTGTAAATACTTGGCAAGAAGAAGATATTGCCACAAGTAATGTTGGAGGATATTTTAAAAATCCTGTTGCGACAGTTACAACAAATTTAAGAAATCTTGCTAATACATATTTAAATGTTCCTTTTGGTAGTGATGTATTTCAAGGAAGCACGGCAGAAATTACAAGTTTATTTGCAAATACGATAGCTGATTTTCAAGAAATTTCTGGAAATACCGGATATGATTTTTATAAACACACAGACAGAATATCTGGCGCAATAACAATTGAAAACAGTTTACTTGAAAATGAAGATAACAGAGAAAAGCCTCATTATATAACAGCGAGCGCAACGGGTCGTTTAATGGTATATTTGGTTTATAAAACAGATGAAGTATCTAATACATCACCTGTTTTAGGAAATTTCACCAGTATACTAATTGGAGATGAATTAAATGCTTATTATAATACAATATCAGATTATTATGCTACAGTAAACAATAGTATAACTGTATCATCTACAACAGTAGGAACGCCTCCAAATACTGTTACTATTATAACACACACATCAAATTTATCTCTTGATGTTGTAACAAGATTTTCAACCGAGGTTGCTAATTTAAAAAATACTTTGGAAGTAAGAAGAATACATGATGAAAATTTTTATACTAATTCAGCAAATGTTTTAAATGATTTTACAACAGTGTCACAATTTAATTCTATGGGTGAGTTTCAACGAAGTTTAATTATAAATTATATTGGTTCAGATAAACTTTTAGAGCGAATATTGTGATAAATAGTGTATGGCTAGAATACCCACAAATATAGTAAGAGAATATAAAGACTTGGATCTAAGTTTCCAAGCTCATCCAGTTCGAAAAGATGTTAATAAGCACACAGGCGCTTTGGCGGTTGTTAATGCTGTTAAAAATATAGTTTTAACTGCTCATTATGAAAAACCTTTTCAACCAGATGTTGGTTCTAATATTAGAAAGTTATTATTTGAAAATCTGGATGTTGTTACAGCTGCATCGATTGAAAGAGAAATTGAACAAACTATTAATAACTATGAACCTAGAGTTAAAATATTAAAGGTTTCAGCTAATCCAGATTTTGATAACAATGGATTTAAAGTTGAATTACAATTTTCGATTGTTAATTTAGCAGATCCAATAACAATTAATTTATTCCTAGAACGGATACGATAGATGGCAAATCGATTACAAATTACTGATCTTGATTTTGATACAATTAAGAATAATTTAAAATCATATTTACAACAACAATCAGAATTTCAAGACTATAACTTTGAAGGTTCAGGTCTTAATATTCTATTGGATATATTATCATATAATACTCACTATAATGCGTATTATGTAAATATGGCTGCCAATGAGGCTTTTTTAGATACAGCCTTACTAAGAGGTTCAGTTGTTTCTCATGCTAAAACATTAGGATACATTCCTCGCTCATCATCTGCACCTAAAGCTGTTATTAATTTTACTGTTAATTCGTTGACATCAACACCTGAAACATTAACTATTCCTAGAGGATTTACTTTTAGTTCATCTTTAATTGACGGTTATTCTTATCCATATACAGTTGTTACATCAAAGACCGTTACAAAATCTAATACAAGATTTCATTTTGAAGAACTTGATTTATATCAAGGAAATTTAGTTACATATGTTTTTACATATAATCAAAATTCTAATCCAAAATCTATATTCACTTTACCTGATGAGAATATTGACACAACAACAATAGAAGTCTCTGTAAATCCTAATTCTGGAAATAGTTCAAGTGAAATATATAATTTAGTTACAGATGTATTGGATATAACTCCAACATCTAAGGCATTTTTCTTACAAGAAGCTCAGAATGGTTTTTTTGAAATTTATTTTGGTGACGATGTTGTTGGTAAAAAGTTAGAAGATGGTTCATCAATAACAGTTTCATATCTTGTTACGCAAGGCGATGAATCAAACGGCGCTTCGGTATTTGTAGCAAATCAATCTTTAGGGGGTTATTCAAGTTTTGAATACCAGTTGGTTAGAGCAGCTTCAGGTGGTTCAATCAAAGAAGATGTTGATTCTATTAAATTTGCAGCTCGATCACAATTTTCTACACAAAATAGATTGGTAACCTTTAAAGATTATGAATCATATATTTTAAATAATTATTCATCAATCGATTCAATATCTGTATGGGGTGGAGAAGAAAACACACCTCCAGTCTACGGTAAAGTATTTGTTTCTATGAAACCAAAAGATAACTATTTTATATCAGAAACAGAAAAACAAAGAATTATTGACGAAATTATTAGTCCAAAATCAATAGTTTCAGTTTCAACTCAAATATTAGATCCAGAATATCTATATCTAATTGTAGAAGCTGATGTTCAATACGATTCAACAAAAACAACACAAACAGAAAACGAATTAAAAACAGATATTAGAAGCTCAATCATATCATACAAAAATAGTAATTTAAATGAATTTGGTGCTAAGTATGTTCATTCTAAAATAGAAAATGCTATTGATATAACAGATAGAAATGCAATTGTTGGTTGTGAAACGATTGTCAGAGCTCAAAAAAGATTTAAACCTGTTTTAAATTTATCAACAAATTATACTATCAATTTTAATATTCCTTTACATAGAGGAACAATTACAAATCGATTGACATCAACTGAATTTAATGTATTAGATTCAAATGGAACCGTAAGAACGGTTATCTTAGAAGAAACACCTCAATCATATTCAGGAGTATCATCCATAACGGTATCAAATCCAGGAACAGGATATACATCTGAACCTACTGTAACAATTACAGGTGATGGAACAGGTGCAACAGCAAGAGCGGTAATAGTAAATGGAAAAATACAAACCATTAATGTAACAAATCGTGGTACAGATTATACTCGTGCTATTGTAACTATATCTGGTGGAGATGGATATGGTGCAGCTGCAACAGCTGTTATAGACGCTAGACTTGGTTCATTAAGAACAATTTACTATGATGGAAATGCTGAAAGGCAAATTGTAGCATCAAATGTTGGAACAATTGAATATGACACAGGAATTATTACAATTAATGATTTAAATATTTTATCTGTATCATCTTCAGATGGATTGGTTAGATTATCAATTGAAGCTAATGAGGGTATTATTGAACCCGTAAGAAACACAATTATAACTATTGATGAAAATGATACCACATCGATAGTTGTAACACTAACAAAAGCATAATCTTTGAATGTCTGATAAAAGAACTTCTGTATTAGTTAATCGTCAAGTTCCTGAATTTATTCGGGAAGAATACCCTCTGTTTATTTCTTTTTTAGAAGCTTATTATGAGTTTTTAGAAAATAAACAATCAAATAAAAATAATGATTTAACAAATGAATTAACCACATTAGAAAATATTGGTAATGTTGATGTATCTATAACAGAATTTGAAAACAATTTTTTCAACACTTATGCTGACTTATTACCAAAAAATGTAGCAGTCAATAAAGAATTCTTAATTAAAAATGTTTTACCTTTATATCTAGCAAAAGGTAACGAAAAATCATTTAAACTTCTGTTTAGAATGTTATTTGATGATGAAGTTGATATAATACTTCCAAAAAATAATGTTCTTCGTGCCTCAGATGGTAAATGGGTTATCGATAACATTCTTAAAGTTGAAACAGATATACGAAGTGTTTATACGGGTAATGGCACAACAACAACATTTGTTATGGCTCAAGAATCACCATTTACAGAGATTACCGTTTATGTTGATGATGTAGAACAAACTTATGAATCTGATTTTTATATTCTTAAAGAAACACAGAAATTAATATTTTACACAGCACCAACTAACGGTTCAACAATCAAAGTTGTTTATAGTGATTTTGATGTTGCTGTTCTTAATAATCGACAAGTAAGAGGTGTTACCTCTGGCGCAACAGCGTTGATTGAGCGTGCAGTAAAAAGAATTATTACAGACCAATTAAATCTTGGTTTCCCGTTTCAATTATTCATCAACAGTAAAACCCTTGTTGGTTCATTTGACCAAGGTGAAGAAATTGAAACCGATATTATTGTTGGTGAAACAGTAGTCACACTTAGAGCAGATTCATTTTCTATTGTTAATCGCATTAATGTTATTAGTGGTGGTGCAAGTTACAATGTTGGTGATCCTGTTTTATTAACAGGTGGAGGCGCAGCTACTGATGGTTATGGTGTCGTTGATGATGTTGTTGAAGGTTATATTGATGGTATTGTTGTTGGTTATGGGGGTGCAGGATTCCAAAACGGTGGTGATGTTGCCATTTCTGATATTTCACCTTTATTATTAGACCTTGCAATTGATGGGGTAGATACAACCGGTGTCGCCAATTCAACACTCAATACATACTTTGTTTACACCGATGTGATTAGTAATTATGCCAATGTAAATCTATCTGATTCAGATTATGGTTTTCCAGCAACAGTTATACCAACTGGTGAAAATGTAAGTACCGTTATCGCTGATGCTTTAACAGAATTAGAAATGACCAATTTAGGTCCAATT
>Ga0099848_1001769_pt1 | contig 10107 bp, 8 predicted proteins | sample CB_VirMetaG_3_FD_78179 | JGI IMG/M metagenome (GOLD analysis project Ga0099848, IMG submission 78179) | Freshwater to marine saline gradient viral communities from Chesapeake Bay - CB_1508_1S Viral MetaG | ecosystem: Environmental > Aquatic > Marine > Coastal | place: USA: Chesapeake Bay... | reverse complement strand
ACACCTAAGGTCGTAATACCAGTCACCTGAAGACTTGAAGATCCAAGACTTGATGCTGTAGTAACACCTAAAGTTGTGATGCCTGTTACTAAGAGACTTGATGTTGTAGTAACACCTAAAGTTGTGATGCCTGTTACTAAGAGACTTGATGCTGTAGTAACACCTAATGTAGTAATACCAGTAACTTGAAGACTTGAAGATCCAAGACTTGATGTTGTAGTAATACCTAAAGTTGTGATGCCTGTTACTAAGAGACTTGATGCCGTAGTGACACCTAAGGTCGTAATACCAGTGACCTGAAGACTTGATGCTGTAGTAACACCTAAGGTCGTAATACCAGTTACTAAGAGACTTGATGCCGTAGTGACACCTAAGGTCGTAATACCAGTTACCTGAAGACTTGAAGATCCAAGACTTGATGCCGTAGTGACACCTAAAGTTGTGATGCCTGTTACTAAAAGATTTTTAGTTGTTGTAATACCAGTAACTACAATATTGTTTGATGTTAATATACCAACTATTCTAGCATCGCCAACAACATCTAATTTTGCTGTTGGTTGTGTAGAACCAATACCAACACTACCAGAAGTTCCAAGTCCTGAACTATTACTTAACCAATGACTAATTACCGTTATATCAATTATTTTAGTATTATCAATATTTTCAACAGCATTGATAATATCACCGCCGCCAGTGTTGCCAATAAAGTTTAGTGTGGTGTATGAACCAACACCTACCTGATCTCCTTCATTCTGAATGAAGAATCCTTCAGACAGTGCATCCGGTGGAACAAATACCCACCTAATACCATTGGCATCTCTGGATAGATAATATCCACTATTTCCACCTGAATAATTTACAGAGTCATAAATGTTCTCAGTAATTCTTAAAGATCCATCAATATCAAGTTTTTGATCTGGTAGAGCGCTTCCAATACCAACTCTACCAGCTCTGGCGCCAGTAACAAAACCTGTTAGATAGTTTGTTCCACCGTCATTTGTAAGTTCAAAACGCTCTCTGACAGTGGCAATACCTACATCAATATTCTCGACATCAAGAGTTCCATTAATTTTTACATCTTTTTGGAATGTTGTTATCCCATTGGTAAAACTTACATTACCAGCAAATGTTGATAAACCAGTTACATATAGATCTTTTATATTTGCCTGACCATTAACTATCAGGTCATCTACTCGTAGATTGTCACCTAGACCATCAGAGTCATAGTAAAGAGTACCGTATACATATACGTCTTTGAAGAACTTAGCGTCCTCATTAAAATATGATTCTTGCCCCTGTACCCAGATGTTTTCTGCCATCTTATCCTACAAATAACCCAATTGCTTTTAATAGTACTCCGCCACCAACAAAAGAGTTTGCAAAAACTTGGAATAAAAATTGTTTTGTTGGGGGAACTAAACTTCCTGTTAATGCGTCCGCTTCAATACTATTTCCCTGGAGTCTCATGTTAGCAGCATCGACAACAAAGTCGCCACCAGTTACATATTCGAGGTCCCCATTGGACTCAATAATCACATTATTTCCAGATATACGAACATTTCCTGTTCTATCTGCTGTTATTGATATGTTTCCACGTCTAGAATGTACTAAGATGTTTTCATCTTTATCACCAGAACGTTCTCCAGCAACAATTTCTATAGAATGATCACTATTAATTAATGCCTTACCAGCTTCAGTAAAATCAATAGAATTTTTTAGTTGCTTATCAGTTACTGCGTAAAGAAAATAATTAGAAGCACCTAGATACCCATAAGATGGATTGCAAATGTCAACCCTGACTTTCGGATTATAAGAGATACATTCTCTTAAATACCAGTTTTGATTTTCTGTTGGTCTTTGGTTTGCCATTTAAGTAACACAATCAATAACTCTCTTAACTTCTCCGTCAAATGGTGGTCTTTCTCCTAGATTAGCAGCAAGTATTGCTCCAGAACCATTCTTAGAAATGACCTCAAGTACAGGGATATTAGTTACATCTTTACTATTTATTGGGGTCACCTTGATGATGGCGCCAGACTGAATCTTCACATCATACTCGTTTCCTTGGTTATCTACTACCCTGTCTCCATCAGCAAAGTCTTGTCCTGGGTTGATGACAGATACACTCTCAACAACATAGGGTATACTTTCTTCTACTGGATAATTTTCACCCTCAGAAACAACATAAATGGTGTCTACTTGCCCATTCTTGACGATGGCTCTCGCTACAGCACCATAACCTTGCCCACAACTATCAACAACATCAACAAATGGTGGGAACGTATATCCACTTCCAGGGTTAGTTATCTTAACGCTGATAATACTTCCGGTCTTATATCTATCCTCACCAACGATAGCACCGAGAATAGGAACAGCACTTGCCCCTGTTCCACCACCGCCGAAGATATTGATCTTTGGTGGTCCACAAAAGACAGGTGGTCCTGTATAGCAGGAACCAAGATCTCCAATAAAGTTTGGATCTTTGACTGTTCCACTTATGAAGTCGAATGCACCAACAATATCTTGGACTCCATCCAGCGGGAAACCAGCAACTCTTGCTGCTGTTGATACTGCCTTGGCAGTGTTGGCATTGTCAATAATTCCTTTAAGATCGGGTTCATCTTGGAAAATAGGACCATATCCAAGTTTATACTTACAAGCACCATACTTATCTTTCTGGTCTTTCTTACTACAGGTTTTAAGACCAATAAGACCAAGAAGAGCATCAATACCATTTCTTAACAAACCTTCAACACTAAAGTCTTCGAAGAACTGTAGAATTTTGGCAACCCCATTTATTGCTGGTAATAGTGCATTATCAACAAGTCCTATAATTCCATTGAGCATTGCACCAAGAGTTTGATCGGCAACACAGTCAACAAAGTTTAGAACATTGTTGGCAACAGACTTTAGAATGTCCTTTACAAGACCAAATACTTTATCTAAAATTTGATTTACAATACATGGAATTTGATCCTGCAGAAACTTCACCGCAGATATCATTGCCGTCTGTGCTGCTACTCCAGCAAGGTGTGCTGCTACTGGATTTAAAGTTGCAGCAAAGACAGTTGCATATACAGAACCATAAAGAAGATCAAGACCCTTACTTAAAATTGGAGTGAGTTTTTTAAATAAACTATTAATCATACCACTAATCGTTTTAGTTAGACTCTTGGTTATTTGCTCCGCTCTAGAATCAATCTCTCTGTCTACCCAGTCTCTATAATACTCAAGACCTTCATCAAACTGTGCTTTGAGGTCTTGGAGAAACTGAACAAACCCCTGAATAGCATTTTTAATTTTGTTAAGAGTTCCTTTATTACCTTTGGAATCCTCACCTTCAGTTCCACATGGCAAAGGTATTACTTTACCATCAGATGTTCTTTTTGCTGCTGGATTATCTGGGTTTACCTTTTTAGCATCGGCAGGACTTAGACCTGTTGGACTTTTGTTAGCATCATTACTATTATCACCAATTTCACTAGTCGCTAAAACACCTTTTGGTGGTTTTTTTACATATTCATTGTAACCTGAGAATGGCGTAAAAGGAAGATTCTCACTACCATCAATAAATTCTTTATACTTTGAATTCGCAAAAGCACCCATAATGACTGGTTGCTGAGCATTTTCCCCGTCAAGGAAAAATCCCATTACAATATCACCTGGGTTAAATCTTACTTGTTTAATACTATTTGCAGAACCAGTTCCACTTCCAGGTGGAAGCATCACATGTGCCCAAGGTAGATCATCATCAGACAAATCTTCCCTGTTGTATGGGTGATAACCCATAATACGAACTTTATATCTTACACCCCAGTTACCACCATTTTGTGGTGGCCAAGCTTTTACATCAGGTATTTGACCTATCCACCAAATAAAACCGTCTTTGCCTAAAAAATTGTTTCTTACTAAAAACTCGTTCATTTATTAGTTTCCAAATTCTCCGAAAGTGTCTCTGAGCAGTTTCAATGATGTTAGTGATTGAGCACCAGTAAAATTATGGCACAGTTCTTTTATCATATATAGACCACTTTGACTGGTGTCATATTCCTTGCTGTTTACTGATATCTTAGGAAACTCACAGCGAATAACATCACCAACCTGAAGGTTTGTATTAAGTGGAATAGTCATATTGACAACCTGAGAGAACAAAGAATTGTATCTAAACAGTGCCTGTCTTTGACTCAATATTCCATTAGAACCAACAGACCCATCAAGTTGGGTTTGTAAATTGACATCTTTTTCCAATGTTCCAATGTCTAAAACGCCAGTAAGAACTCTGCTTGGCATATCACCAAGATTTAAACCTGTAGCATTAAGAAGTTTCGGTACTTCTGGGTCATCTCCCAAGTTTGTTGTTTTGCCAGTGTAGTCTGTTAGTTTGAACTTACCTTCCTGTGGTCGTGTGAAAGTTCCATCCAAAGGATTGTACTGGGCAAAGAAAGAAGCATACTTTCCTAGTCTAAGTTCCTTTAATAGATCATGAACTACTTCTGTTTTGTAGGATAGAATATCAAAGTCGGTTCTTTGAGAAATATCCTGAGACTCACTGTAAATATATTTGTATATTTTTTTATCCTTATCTAACTTTTTTCCTTTTTCAATTAAGGAATCAATAGACCTGTAATTATAACCACTTTGTGTTTCGTAGAAGAAATATCCAGCAGTAGCATTATTTTTGGCAGGTATTCCTTTTGATGCCAACCAAACTAACAAGTTAAATGGTTTCTTCATATTACCTATGAAACCATAGTCATTGGAGGTATCATCAAATATAACAGCCTTATCTGACTTGAGGTTTTCTTTTACAATAGTCTTAACATGGTCAGTTATCTTTGCCTTAGGAAACTTTTTGTAGACTCTAGATGTTTCGTTGGCAATCGCTTCACGGGAAACCAAATCTAGAACAAATATCTCTTTAAGGTTTGTTCTAATAACATTACTAATCTTACTCACATAAAAGTATGAACCTGGATAAGAGAAGTCTAGACCAGCATTTATTTCAGAGTTTCCTGCTATTTTGATGGATACTCTTTCTCCACCTCTCAGTGGAAGACCACTATAGATTGACTGAAAAGAACCATCTTTGGTTGGAATGGTCTTACCAGTGTTGATTATCATCAACTTCATGGTCAGAGTAGGTGAGAACAGATCCTCATAATAATCCATACTAACAATACCAAACCTAAGATCTACAGTCTTAGATCCATCATTTGCTTCTATTATAATCTCTTCGTATTGTGAAGCGTCTCTTGCTGCCATCTAAGTTTCCTACCCTATTCCGTTTAGAGCTCTGTTAGTATTATTTACCATAGCAACCGTACCGTTATTTAAGACATTCTCCATTGGGGTTCCACTAGGCAATGGTACTGGTTTATTGATAAATTCTTTTTCTTTAATGATAACAACATTGGTTGGTCTTTTCTTTCTTGCCATAGCAATCTCACTTGCATAACTTTTCTTGACATCTACTCTCATCCCAGGTTTTAGTGTTCCACCAGTTCTTGGGTCAAAGAATGGATCTGATGCCTTTCTATTTGTCTTTGTTGGTAGATTTTTTGGTTCTGAAACTGGAGTTTGTTTGACATTACTGGCTTTTTGTGCTTGTTTAGATGCGTAATCTAACTCATTCTGGGATGGAGTCGTTCTTCCATCTTCAGGATATAAAAGATCTTCTGGGTTATTTGGATCGACAGAATATCTTTGACCACCAAACAATGCATACTTGCCACCAGGAAGATAAACTATTCCATTTTGGTTTTGTGGTAATGGTGCTGGTGGTGGAGTTGTCTGTTTTGGTTGAGCACCTAATGATGCTTCATATGCTTGTTGTATGGATGCCAGTGATTTTTGGGGTTGCTTAAGGTTTGAACCAGACATCGCTGCCCATGCTCTTCCAAGTCTTCTAGAAACTTCAGCACTCATTCCTTCTTTTTTAAGAAGTGCTTGAGTTACACCAAGATCTTTTGCATATGCTAGAGCAGCAAGGTCTTGGTTAATAGGACTGAAGTCTTTTAGTCCAAGTTTTTTGGCGTATCCATTCCAAGTACCTGGCATGAATTGATATCTACCAGCTGCAGCACTCGAATAACCACCAGCGTGTTTTACTATATCTGGGTGTTTAGAATAATCATCAAAGGTATCAAAACCAAAATGGGTTCTATATCCATTATCTACTTGATCTCTTGTTCCTTCAGCAAAAGCGATGGCATCAAGCATCGCTCTTTCTTCTCTTGTTCCTGTTCTTGTACCACTTCCCTTAACTTGACCAGATGTTCTACCCTCATTTTCCGAACCTTCACTTTCGGTAGTTTCTTCTTCTGGTGGGTCAATACCAAGAATTTTATAAGCATCTTGCCTCAACATAGTTAAAGCTCTATTCAAAGAGTTCTCCATCCTTTCAAATGAAGTTTTCATCTTACCCATTTGGGTTCTCATTATTCTGGCAGTACTGATAAAGTCAAAGTTTGATATGCTACTCGTTACCTGCCCTACAGTATCACCAAATGTTATCAAGAACTCTTGTAGACCACTCTTGAAGTCTTCTAATACTAAGAAATATTCCTTCATCCTATTCATCAAGTTTTCTGCCATCTTGATGATATTTGGTAGGTTGATAATTGCCCAACCAACTAATAGAGTACCGAGGAAGTCTAATATTCTACCAAGAAATCCTTTTGAACTATTAACGACTGCTGTTTTTGTTCTATTGACAGCACCAGTAATAGTAGAAGCTTCTACAATATCCTCTCTTTCTTTTCTCCTAGCTGCTTCTCTTCTTCTACGGAACAGGGAACTATTTCTAGATATTGCTTTTCTTTTTTGCCTATTCGTATCTAAAATAGTTTGCCCAACGTTTTGGGCAGACTTACGTGCATCACTAATGTTAGCACTGAGAGACTTCAGAGATTTATTGATGCTAGATAGGTTTAGAGAAGATCTATATGCCATCTTATCCTACCACGTTGTATTGGATTTGTGAGTATAACACATAGAAATTATCTGGATTAGAACTCCCAACTGCTGGAAGATAGTTTGCATCACCAGATACAGCAGGAATACTCCCTTGCCCACTTTGAGAACTTCCACCATTGATAATGGTAACATTACCCTGTTCATCTCTTAGTTGTGGAAGATCATTGTTTCGATTGCCATTTATATCAAGTTGACCTAGCGCAGAATCTTCTAGAGAGTCAATAAGATCTCCTTGTGCATTTCTATCTAACTGAGGGAATAATTTTGATAATGTAGGTGTCAGTACTTGTCTACCAAGATCTGATGCTGCACCACCACCAAATATGAATGCGGGCAATCTTAAAACTGGTGGGAGTAGTAATAGTGAAGCAAGACCACCCAAACCACCAATAGTACTATTAAAACTTTCACCGGAAGTTAAATCATTAACACCTTGAAAAATAAAAGGTAGAGTATTTAAAAACCCACCAACACCAGGTCTTCCCCTAGGAACTCTTGGTCTTTGTGTTTGCGGTCTTGTTCGTGGTCTTGTTCCTCCTGGACCAGTTCGACCACCAGTATTTGATCCTGGTCTGTTTCTACCTCCGCCTCCAGGAAGAGTATTATTACCCCTATTCCTATTCCTATTTGGGTTTCTTCTATTTCTACCTGGAAGTAAATTTCCCGCTGCATTTCTTACCAGATCAAGGAGTAGTTGAACTGGTCTAATTAAAAGATTTCTAAAAGCAGCACCAGCAAGTCTAGCAGTTAGTCTGCTTAGAATACTGAATATAAACCCAAAACCACCATTAAGTGCTAGGAATATACCAGCAACAATTCCAATGTTATCTAAAAACTTTTTCTTCAGTTGGTCTAGTTTTTCTTTATCTCCAGTAACCAGAGCACTAATAGTTTGTATTGCTAGATTTCCTAAGAAACCACCAATGAGAATATTAAAGAAGTTTGCTAGTCTTCCTAAAGTAAACTGTGCTTTTTGACCAACTTTTTGAATAGGTCTTATGAGAGCATTTTGCATCTTACGCTCAACAACACTCTCTTTACCTTCTCTGAGTTGTTGTTCCGCAAGTATCTGTTCTTGCCTTTGCTTCTGTGCTTCTCTTGCTTGCTCAACCGCAGACGTTTGTCTTACCTGCTCACCAATGGTTGATAAAGATGCACTCAAAGCAGAAACTTGAGCAGACAGATTTATTAAGGAAGAGTTGATGCTTTCAAAAGCAAGTCTATTTTGCTGCAGCGCAAGTGTAGTTCTAAAATCTTCCCTTGGTTGTTCTTGGGAACGATTTAGAAATGTAAAAGAAGAAACTCTACTTCTTCTAATTCTTAACCCACTTGCGATTGGCGATGAAAACTCAGCCATTTAGTTCAGCTTGCTGTTGTTTTAAATTTTCTTCCTCAATGTATTGTTTTAGGAAAGTAAGATAAACTTCTCTTTCCCAAGGTATCATATTTTCAAGTTCTGTCAATGAGTATTTATGGTGCTGCATCAAGGCAAAATTTATCTTGTAGTATGACTCAAGATCCTCATGAGCCATACTCAAACGAAAAAAGCATTTAAACCCTCCAGGAGAACGTCATTCTCTACACCAGTATTGGGGTTTTTAACCTTAACTGTGTGTGACAACTTGGGCATTGTCTCAAAGAAAGTCTCAATTTCTTTAAACTGCTTTGAACTCAACTGCTCAAGAAACTCTCTAAGTTCTTTCTTAGTGCAGTCTGATGCTGACCAAGACTCTTCTTCGGAATAAACTTGCTCAATACAAGAAGAAATAAGATCAAACGTAGTATCCAAACTGATATCTTCAGTGCTGAAGTTACTTTTGATAAACTCTTCCATTGATGGATATTTCATTCTCAAAACTAAGTCATTGTCAAGTTTAATATCTTTACTATGACCTTTTCCAGTTTGAACAGTAATATCATCCAAGTTAATTGAAGTAGGAACTTGGGTGGTTCCATCATCTGGACATGTGATAATAACTTCTACTTCTTCACCCACTGACTTACCTCTAATATTCAAGAAGAGATATTCAATATCAAACGTTGCCAGTTGTTCAATCTTGAAACCTCTGGTCAAGATACAGTTTGAGATAACTTCCTTAACGGCATTAGTAATTTGCTTATCATCTTCACTTTCCATAGCGATGATAAGAATTTTTTCTTCCCTTACAAGGAAGGGACGGTATTTAATTTTCTTTCCATTAGAAGGTAGTTCCAACTCATATGTTGGTGTAGAGATCTTTGGTAAAGGCATAACAACCCAAAAAGTTCAGTTAAGGATATTTATTAGGGTACTGGTCTGGTAAAATCTTTGTCATAGTAGATAGGACTATTTGGGTTATTCCTATCTTCGATTCTCCTATATCCAACTCCACTACCATGTTTAGCGGGAACAAAGGTTGCTCCTGATGACTTATTTTCTGAAGTTTCCTCCTTATTATCATCATTACCTCTGTTGAGAGAGTAACTATCGTGCCTACCACAGACGTACCTATCATAACTGAAGCGTACAGATGCTTTCAATATCTCAGAACCTTCATACTTTACTGGCACTGATGACAAATCTCTAGGGAATAAACCAATAAACTTATATTCTATATTCTCCGCATAGTCTCTGTCAAATTTAATTATCTTTGTCTCATTTGCCTTATAGTCTTCAGGATACTCCATTCTATAGAAATAGTCTTCAGCAGACTGTTTATGTCCAGAACCATTAGCAATGAACTCCATCCAGTGCTCAAGGAACTTCATTGTTCTATATTCATTATCAACATAGAACTCAAGACCTATCTCTGTGTATAATCTTGTATGAGCCATGTTCTCAACGACTCCAGCATAGTTTCCCTTGATATTAGCAGTAGCAAGGGAACTTCCAGGTAGAGAAGCAGAGTAACAAAGAAGTCCTGATGTTTCAGTAATGAACCTATAACCAACTCCACGAACGTTCAAGTGCTGTCTCAGACGTAGTGGAAGACCACCGAAGATAACTTGATAATGTGAGGTTTGCGCTAAGTTAGTTAGTGCTGGTTTAAAATCTGATATCCTTCTTGGTCTAGGTGCTGCCACTCTAAATACCTTATACGAGTCTTACATTATTAGTTATTTAGATGGCATATAAGGGAAAGTATCAACCTT
>Ga0099848_1001768_pt1 | contig 10107 bp, 13 predicted proteins | sample CB_VirMetaG_3_FD_78179 | JGI IMG/M metagenome (GOLD analysis project Ga0099848, IMG submission 78179) | Freshwater to marine saline gradient viral communities from Chesapeake Bay - CB_1508_1S Viral MetaG | ecosystem: Environmental > Aquatic > Marine > Coastal | place: USA: Chesapeake Bay... | reverse complement strand
ATTGAAGACATTTCCTCATCTTCTGTACGACGTAAATCTGCATACGCAGACTTGTATTTTGAAAGAACATTGTAGAAGTTTTCATAGTCTGGATTAATAAATTTAATTTTTCTAATCCATTCTGGAAGTTCTCCTACTAATTTACCAGTCATATAGGTAATAAGACTATTGTCCATTGTGTATGTTTTTGAAGGTTCATCCCACTGTAAAAAGAACTCATCAATGTGCTTACAATTAGGATTTTTAGAAATTAATTTAACATTAGATTCGCTTACTCTTAGAAGCTGAGGTATATTAAAGTCAACCTCTTTCTTTGTTTTTCCATCAAATCTAACAGGCAATTCATCTACATAAAATACAGGATCATTGTTTAAATCATGTGAAAAATAATAAGGAACATTTGCTACTTCATTACAAGAAGGAGCTTGTTTAAATAAAACATTAGCCGCCATAAACAATTTCTCTGAATCTTTCTTAGTACCGTAATACGTTACTTTATCAGAAGTCACCACAGTAGAAAGTTTAGGCTCTACTTTATCCCAAGTAAACACTTCCATGTCTGAATTGTAAACAGATCTATGATTGTATCTCATAGTATAAGCTACAATCTTGTTCTCTATTTCTCTTTTCTCTGCTGGAGTTAAGCCTGCAAGAGTTTCTGTTTTTTCAATAATCTCTTCCTTCTTTGAAAATGAATCTACAAACTTTTCAGGTACTTCAATATCTGCATAAGAAAGAAGTAAAGATGAGTTTGATATGTGCTTAGAAATTTTACTTTTATGAGCAATTATTTTATTGTATTGCTTTAAGTGTTCTTTTCTATCAAGCTCTGGAAGAGATTCATTTTCAGACTTTTCTTTTAAAGCACTTAAATCAGAATCTGTTATAATCATAAACTTACCTTTATGCAAATCCAAAAGATAATGATCTTTCAATCTGCTTCTAGAAGTTTCCGAATCTCTGAAATAAATAGCATCTAAATTAAAATCACTCCAGTTTAAAGGTTCGTCTGTAGATAAATGAATCTTACCACTTTTTGTGTACTCAGTAACTTTACGAACACTATATCCATAAAGAAGATTCTTAACAGGCTGGAATCTAATAGAAGGATCTTGTGAGAATTTAGGCTGCATTTTAGTAGTATCAATGATCTTACTAATTTGACGTAGAGCACTTGACCCACCAGAAGACATAGACTTACTTAGTACATCTCTACAAGCTTTAACCCACAGAAAGAAATCTTCATCCTGCAATTGATCTTCTACAAGTTCAGTTGCCTCAACCGCAGCTTGCTCAATTACATTTTGAATAAATCTTTTAGTGTGCTCATTCCAAATAACTTTTTCACGAGAAGGAGTAACCTCAACACCATCCTGTATTATAATCTCTTCATTTGTTTCTGGATCTCTAAATGTCTGACGTATAGGACATTTCAATCCAACGCTTCCATATAGCTGTTCCATCTCAAGCTCACGGAAATCTACATACCCATAATTGATACCAGTAGAAGAACCTTGTTCTTTTACAATTACAATATGCGGCTTGCTATAGATGTAAGAGTTAGATACAAGAATGTGTTTAGTGTTAAGAAGAACTTCAGTCTGAATACTTTTTTCTCTTTCATGTCCATCCTCAACAACAATAAACTTAACATTACCTAAGTAATTAAGTTGGTCTTGAATAGATTCTTCAAACCTGTTACGATTGTGTTTCTTTACTCCAAAAGATACAGTAGTTTGATTGAGCACTTCTGGTACCTCTTCATAGTGTACTTTAGTTCCATCTGAAAATTCAATATAAGGATTGAATTTAGGAATCATAAAGTCAGTCTTGTATGGGTAACAGTTGCACTTAAATCTTTTACCGTTGTGCACAGTATCAATAGTGTAGAAATCTACGCCGGTAGACAAAGCTACTTTAGCTCCTAGTCCAAAAGCACCAAAGTTTTGTGAAGTATTTCTTTTAGTAGAATATCCTAATTCAAGAATACCTTCTAAACGATTACTTCCAATACCTACACCACGATCTATAATTTCAATTCTGTCACAATAACCAACGCCTTCGTTACGATAGTATTTAATTACTACCTCGTTGGTTTCTGTGTCTAAGCAATCTAAATCATAGTAGTCAGGGTTAAAGTTAGAATCAGCATACTGGTCACCTTCTCTACGAATGTAGTAATCTTCTTCTTGTTTAACTCCTGTTAAAATTTCAATAGCTATTTCCTTCTCTCTTTGAGAATCGCATGCATTAGATACAAGCTCTCTAACAGTAGAAGGAATAGGGTTAGAGTACTGAGTAGATTGAAGTATATCAAATACCATCTTCTCAGCTCCTCTATTAATTCGTTTGGCAACTCCCTCTGTATTAGAACGAGTTTCCTGGTCGATTGTTTTTATACTCATGTGTTAATGTTGATCTGTAAAATTCAAGAAACTTTTTTTCAGCGTCATCTAATAAATCTTCTGAAATTTTAATTACTCTTCTGTCGTTCCAAGTTGTTACATAGTCTAATGATGGCATACTTTGCTTACCATCAATAATTTTTTGTAGCCACTCTGTATTAGCATGATTATAATACGATAAGGCTCTAAACTTAAATGTATCACTAATGCACACAAACATTCCTGGAACAAAAACATTATTAAAAGCAACTATTATTAAATCTCCTGGCTTTAATTCATCTGTTATATTTACCATATTTAATTTTTAATAAATAAAAAACCCCAACTTATTCAGTCGGGGCTAGTAATTCTAAAATAGCTTCTACAGTCTTAATGCATTGAGCTTGATTCCGAGGTACAAAAAGTACAGGAGGATCATCTTGCTGCATCAGTAATGCTTTAAACATTTTCCATTTCAAAGGAAAGCGCTCATTAGCATAACCTTTACATTCAATAACCCAACGGCCTTTAGGATCTACAAAATCTGGAGTGTAAGTAATGTCTCTAACCTTGTTTTCTTTTTTATCTAGAAATCCAGTCTTACCATTGTCTTCATACGACGAAGCAGGATAATGAAATCCTTCTAAAAGAACATACTTATGCTTCTCGTAGTCAGCAGAGATACCCGCTTCCTTTAATTTACGATAGCAAAAAGCTTCAAGCAAAGATCGAAATTGAATCCCATCTACTTCTTTTCTTTTAGAATTTATTTTTCCTCTGCCCCCTGTGGTACGAGACTTTGGTACATTTCTTTGTCCAGTTTTTCTACCTCTTGTAGCCATTCTTTTTCTAACTGTTTAGCCTTTGTTAAAGACCCTACATCTAATTTAGATCTGGTTCCAAGATTTGCCATCATTTCGACGGTCCTGTGTAATATTAAATCTATTTTTTGTTTTACTTCTTTGTTAACGTAGTACGGACTTTCCATGGTAAATTATTAAGGATTATGTTATTAGCAGTTTCCTTATCACAATTTTTAATTAAATCTGAAACATCTTTAGATTGATATATCGTAGGGATGCATATGTTGATAAGGTTATACTTATCACAGATTTTTATTGCCATGGTTTGACCTGGATTCTTTTCTCCTTTGTCAAAGTCGTTATCGTATAATAAAAGAACGTAATTAAATCTAGACCTAAGATCATCAATCAAATCTTGACTAGGCATTTCCATCTCACTTTGAAGAGCTACACTGTTGTATCCTAATTCGTATAAAGACATTACATCTTTTAAGGAACTAGTTATTACTACAATGTTCCCTTTCTCTGGAAGATTTTGATATCCTTGAACACATTCTTTACCCGCACTGCTAAACCATTTAGTGTCTGTTTCATAAGGACTATAAATCTTATAGCCGGTTGTAAAAACATAAACATAGCTGAGAGAATGCGATTTAAAACGTGTTTCATTTAACCAGTAATATTGAATAGGGTATACTCCAAAAGTAAGTAAAGTTTTTTTAGAAATACCGAACTGAGTCCAAAAGTTTTTATCCTCTTCATTCCATGGCCTACGCTTAACTCTGATTACCGTAGCTTTAGATGGCTCAGGTTCTTCAATCTTGCCATACGTAATAGCCACAGGTTCAGTAACTTCTCCTGTTAATCCTAATCCAAAGTCAATAGATATTTTTTTAAGGGCTCCTACATAAGAAAGATTAAACTTATGCATGACGTAATCAAAGCACGATAGAGTTTGACCACTACCGAAATCTCTGTACAACAATCCCTTTTTATAAAATACAATTGAAACTGTGGGAGTAGAATCAACTCTCAAGTCAGAACAGAACTTTATGTTCAGCTCTTTAAAGTTAGAACAATAATGCTTAAATATATCAAACTCAGTAATCTTAGAAAGGATAGTATCACGATGTAAAATATCTTCTGTGTTCCGAATTTGTATAGCCATGTTATTGAAAAATAAAAAGAGGAGCTACAAATATAGCTCCCCTTTTAATAAATAAAACAAAAACAAAACAAATTACCACGGAGCGTCGCCGCTTGCGGTCATCGGATCTTCTTCCTCAACATCATCCATAAGGTTGTTGTCAGGAGTAATAATTTGAGGTGTGTACTTACTTAGTTCTAGAGTAGGGTTAAACTCTGCATTGAAAGAACCATAGTCTCCATTCAATTCTTTGATAAACAAATCATCTCTCTGAGGCTTAAGTCTTCCAAAGTGTTTAGTGTAAGCTTGTTGATACTTACCATCTTTAACACCGAACAATACTCTAACTCTGTTCTCAGACAATGCATTTACCAACTGCTTCAACTCTGATACATCACCGGCAACAATCTTATCAATTGTTTCCAAGTAACAATCACCATCTCCAGCTACGTTAGCCCATGCTTTGATGAAAGACAAAAGAACGTCTTCTCCTACATAAGCTTTACGCTCTCCTTCTGCCTTGTACCAATCGTACTTTTGAGAAGGATTGCTTTCTGCCCATGTAATCTGTGCACGATTGTTTGTCCACATATACTTGTCTCCTGCTTTAGATACTCTGTGCTTAGGCTGCACTAGAATTTCTACACGAGTTAACATATCCGGATTCTCATGCTTAACCCAGAAAGAGATCTTGTTGTACTCTTCATCTGAGAATGCTACAGAATACGAAGGCTCTTCTTTAAGTTTAACACCAATCTCTTCTAGCTCATCCTTAGTAGGATTAACAGCTACTACTTGAACTGGAGCAACCCCTGTAAACAAGGATACGCCACCAGCTACTTCTTCATTTGAATTATTTGCTGAAATTGCCATTCAATTAATCGTTTAGATAGTTATCAAATTCGTTATCTTCTCCACCTGTGTGAGACATTTCTGTTTGAGTAGTCTCTTCTTTCTCCTCAATCAAATCTGTACTAGCTACAGTGCTCTCTGCCATAGACTCTGCTACTTCAGGAGTAGTATCATCTACCAAAGTAAAGCTCAACACTTTAGCTTTCTTAGGTCGCTTACCTTTCAAAGAAGGGTGCTGGAACATAATACCAACTTCTTTCTTTGTGATGCTGTACTTAATTGCAATCCCATCTCGATCAATACCTGCATCAAGATCAGCAAGAATTTGAGAGATAGTAATTGTTGGAGGAGTTGGTTGAGCTTTAACTTCAACTGTGTTTGTTACATTTGCGTCAATAGACATTTTAAATAAAATTTTAGGGGTTAATCAATAAATATTTTGCTCCAATCGAGCTCCATTACTTGACCTTTAAGATGGTCACATCTTGATCCTGCGGTAATATCATTAGTAGAATCAAAGCTAATCATTGTAGCATCTCCTTCTCTAAATACATATCCAATAGCATCTGCATTTGCACATGTAATACCACGAATCTTGCCTGTCAAATCAAGATCTTTGGAGGTAACTTCTTTACCTTTCTTTTCCAGGACTTTGTCTTTTAAGTGACCGATTAAGATCACATGGTCAGCTAACTTATTAAGTCTGTCTAACCACTTCTTATAAGCTAATCGCAAATACAAGTATCCTCCACCGTTAGGGAGAGAAAGAACTGACAACCCTTGTTTATCTTTGTCAAAGTTCTTACCCATAGGTGTGCTCTGATAGAGTACCTTAGCCTCTGATTCACACCATGCTTCGAGTTGAGTTACCGTATCTACAGCAATGTACTTATAAGGTTTACCTTCAGCGATAATAGCTTTTCCAATTTGAGATAACTCTCTCAAAGAGTTAGCTTTAATCTTCAAAGCATCCACCATATCAGAACCTTCTTCTAGGTCAATAATTAAACAGCCTTCTAATTTTGCTAAAGCTGTAGTTTTCCCAATCTTGGGCGGACCGTATATTACAATGTTCTTCGGTGACTTTCTAGTCGCCATTACTTTTTCTTTAGGTAGTTCCATTTAATGCTCTTTCATTGATTGTAAATGTTGATAAATCTGTTTGAAAAGGAATCATGCCTAGAAGGCCGTCCCTATTTTTCTCGATGTGCACAGCCAATAATCCCATGGGATCTTCTCCACAATATGGATCAGTAATCCCATACAAATCATATGGTCTTTGCAACATCATCACCACGTGAGCATCTTGCCCAATAGAATCACCACCAAACAAATCTGTTAAGAGAGGTTGATATTGATTCTTAGCTCGATGCTCTAGCTCGATATTCCTGTTCAGTTGGGACAGAAGAATAGTAACACTACCCATTTTAGCTTGCATCCACATACACGATTTAGATAAGGTGTTAAGTTTCTGCAATTCTAATTCCTCCTTACCTAGTACAAGCCGAGAGTGGTCAATCAAATTAATGATTAACTTATTCGGATGGCGCATAAAGATTTTCTCATTGATCTTCTTTATGGCTTCCATGTTCTGAGGTACAGAGCAAAAGAATATTGGGTAGTCTTTGTACTTCTGTGTAGCATCTACGTACGCTTTAAATTTTTCTTCTGATAGTTTATGCTCTACTGATAGTAGTTCGAATGTTTGAAGCTTGGTGTCTTTCGATCCAGCACGTAATATCTGCTGCTCTCCAGGCATCTCAAAACTCCAATAGACTACAACTACATTTTTCGAAGCATTCTCATCAAGTAAGTCAAAGATTAGCTGATTACTAAATGCACTTTTCCCAACGCCAGGTCTACCGGCTATAACATACATTTTACCTGGTTGTAAACCTCCCATCAAATTCTTATTCAATCGTTTCCATTTAGTAGGAAGAACTTTACGTTCTCCTTTCATACCAAGTTTAACTTGTTGAATAGATTTTTCTACAGACTTTGAAATGTGTCTGAGCATTGAAAGGTCATAACTGTCTTGTGATCCTGATGGATCTGGATTCTGTGTTTGATTCATCTAAGCCTATATATTTTTCCCAAGTGTGATTATTAACCCAAGTAGTTAGCTGTTGCATGTACTCAAGTTGATCGCCTTTACGGCGTATATCTAACTCGGTTTGTAAAGCTTTGATGACCTCGTTATGTTTGTGTATGTTACCTCCAACATACTTTTGATAACGAAGACGTGCTTTCTCGTTGGCCTTTGCCATAGCGTCTTTAGCACGTAAAACTCGAACACCTGTTTTTGAATTTACTTTAAGAGGAAAATGGGACAAGAGTCCATGCCACATTTGTAAGAAAGGAGTACTGAATGTTTCAGTAAACGCTGGTCTAACTACATGACTTTGAACATCTTGCCCCAATTTAATGTACCCTTTGGTTTGCAGGTCTTCATACGCTACGTTAAGGTTTAGCGTATCTAGAATATCATAGGCTTTATGATGCAACAGGTACAAATATAAATATTCATCAGGAGTTATCCTAAGATTTACAAGACTTTCTGTATTAATTTCTATTATCATAAAAATTATTTATACAGTCTATCTATTTAAATACCATAGTAATTTCTACTCCTTTGATATTCAAGCTCATAGACTTAAGCTCTCCATCAACTTTCTTTTCTGTAACTTTCTTATCAGTATCTACAACTCTGATAGTTGCAGGAGAAGAAATTGTTTTGATATTATTCTTTTGCAGATAATAGTATCTCTGCGATATACTGTTTTCACTTCTATCAATCTTCTTAGAAGCTATTTTAAATCCTATTGCAGAATTAAAACTAGATTTAACGCAGTTTAGAATAATCTGATCTTCTGCTGCAGTGTAACGACGTAATGTTTTTTGTGTCATTTTGTTTATTGTTTAAAATTAAATCCATTGAACATTGTTTAGATCTTTCACCGCATTAGTTAACCACTTCTCTTCTTGTGAATCTTTTACGTAAAGAATAAAGATTTTACCAACCTTGTCTTCACTCAATCGAAGTAATCTACCAATACGTTGAATCATAGGTAAGGCTTTACTATCTAGCCCAGCAATAATACCTATTTCAGAATCAGGAACATCAAATCCCTGGTTCAAAGCTTTAGTAGAACAAAGTATTCTATTAGCATTGCTTTTGAATTCTTTTAAGATAGCTTCTCTTTTCTTTTTGGTTTTCCCACTATGATAAGCTAATCCTCCTAAAGCTTCAGCCATATCATTTGTAAAAGAGTTTGTTCCTGAGAAAATCAAAGTCTTACCTTTATACTTATCTACTAATTTCTTAGCCTCTGCAATTTTACTTTCTGCATGTTGAACAACTTCTTTGCGTTCTCTAATTGCTCTGTAAAATAATACAGCTGCTGCCTTATCTCCATCTATTTTATTAGCCAGTACAGCTTGAGCTGTATTAAATGCGTCGAACTGCCCGAGCCTATATTTAGCATGAACAAAAGACTTGTTTGCTTTATTATAATTAGCTTGCTCTTCATCTGTCAACTTAACCGGTATACAATAGACTTCATAAGGGGCTACTAATCCAAGATTGACACACTCATCAAGAGTAATTCTATAAGCGATAGGTGCCAAGTTGATTAGTAATTCACGGTATTCATCCTCTTCAGGCAGAGTAGCTGTTAGACAGAGAAGCTTATCATACTTATTGTTTGAAAAGAATTCTCTGTAAACAGGACTCAAGCCCAGATGAACTTCATCACAAACTACTAAAGCATAGTGCTCATCTTTTAGCTTGTGCGCAGATTGATAACAGACAATATCTATCTGATCAAGTAACGATTCATAACCCCATTTAGCAAACTCAAGTTTAAATTGATCTTGCAATTGTGTGGTTGGTACCAAAAGAATACCTTTCTCTCCTGGCTTTAACAATTTTCCAAAAGCAAGTACAGCACACCTTGATTTACCAAAGCCTGTACCTGCTATAATAGACCCCTTACAACCTGATTTATACCAAAGATTGAGAGCTTTCTTTTGCTCTCTATCCTTAGTAGCTATCAAATTACTTGGTGTCATAGCGATGTTTTTCATATAATATTTCGTCTAATTCTACTAAGAATAAAGGACATTCATTCTCAATAAAATTTAAAATGTTAAAATTACACACGGAACTTTCTTCATTGTATGCGTACACTTCTTGTATCTCTGGTTTATTTTCTGGATAAGCTGTTCCTTTTTCTCCGTAGTGAATAGTGTAAATGATTTCAAAATCGCAATCATGTTTTTTATGAATGTGTACCATTTTTTTTAAGTTTAAATAATGCTTCCGCAGTGTTAATAGATTCTCCAAATACTTTGTCTGTTTCAGCTAAATTTTTAGCTACCTTAATGCTGCTAAGAACAGTAGCATGATCTCTTCCTCCTAAGTATTCTCCTATTTCTCTTAAAGAATACCTAGTATTGTTTTTTAAGATGTAGCAAAATGCGTGTCTTGCGTATGCTTTTTCTTGCTTTCTGTGCCTACCTATCAGCTCTTCGTAAGAAATGTCAAATACTTCAGACACACATTCAAATACAAGTCTTGGGTATTTATCTGTAATAAAAGAAATACGTCTTACTTTTCTTTGAAGTCTGCTGTCCATACCTGCAAATATTACAGGGCTTACATAGTTTTGCATAAGAAATAAATTAATCCAAAAATTAATCCAGCTACAATAATTACTAAGCCGGTTGCTGATTTGTTTTCTTGATGATTCATATCAATTCTACTGTGTCGATTGTTATTGAAAGTTTGTGAGAGTTCTCTACATCCCTATCTTTTAGTTCATGTATATAATCAATAGCTTCTTCTTTGTCTCTAAAAGCTAACATGCGTCTTTTTTCTGCTCGCCAATCAAACCAATAAATTACGTATACATAACTAATT
>Ga0099848_1001766_pt1 | contig 10107 bp, 9 predicted proteins | sample CB_VirMetaG_3_FD_78179 | JGI IMG/M metagenome (GOLD analysis project Ga0099848, IMG submission 78179) | Freshwater to marine saline gradient viral communities from Chesapeake Bay - CB_1508_1S Viral MetaG | ecosystem: Environmental > Aquatic > Marine > Coastal | place: USA: Chesapeake Bay... | reverse complement strand
TAATATCGCTAGTTATGCTATGTTATTACATATGTTTGCACAACAAGTTAATATGGTTCCAGGTGAATTGATTGGTAACTTGGGTGATGTCCATATCTATAATAACCACATGGACTATGTGAATAAACAATTAGATAGGGAATCTGTTATATGTGAACCTAAGTTAATACTAAACAAAGCTAAGGATATCTTTAGTTATACTTTTGATGATTTTAAATTAGAAGGGTATGATGCTCACCCGAATTGGAAGGGAGTACCCATAGCAGTATAAATAAATTATTAAATTAAACCCTCCATTTGAGGGTTTTTTTTATTTCTCATTATATTTATTATTAAATAAGAAAATTAATTCATTTAGAATATGGCGATAAAAGGTACTAATAATGGTTACAGTATTATTCACGCAGCTGCTGATGCTGATTTGAATAATTTCGCATACTTCCAGGTATATGCTGGGGCGGCTGTTACAGGTCTTACAGTTAATGGTACTGCACTTACTATGGGTGCTGGTTCAAGTATTGATATAGCAGTTAGAAGTATTAGCGCTACAGCTAATGTATTTGTGATTGGTGAACCTAAAAATGTTGTTGATGGTCCAGTTACATTAAGTGCTTATCCAAACCCAACATAACTTTTACATAAAAAGAGAATATTTATTAATAAACTAATTAGAAGATGAAAAAATATAATATAGTAAAACCAACTGGCTTGAAAGGAAATGACAAGCTAAACAGAATGAGAGAATTAATGGGTGCCGCACCTATTAACGAAGGAATCACACGTTCAGTTGTTGAATTAACAAAAGAAGGTCCTGATGGTAAGATTTACGCTGTGGTTAGAGAAAACCATGAGTATTTTATTAAGGTTTCTGAAAAGAAGGCTAACTTAGTAACGGAAGATTTCCAATACATCGGTGGTTTACAAAACAAAAAAGAAAAAGCGTACCCATCTTATGCTAAAGCACTTAAGCAATTAAACCTTAAGTTTATGAGTCTTAATGAAGCTATTGGTAAGTCAGGTCAATTTAACGTATTTACTGATGATAATTTAATTACAGAACATCACCCACTTAAAGCTGACCAAAAACTTTCAGCTACTAAGGGTATGGGAGATGCTGATGAATATGTTGTTAATAAAAAGGGTAAAGAATTATCTTACGATGCTAAAGAGGGTAAAGAAGAGGATGGTTTCGGTGACAACGTTGCTGACTCTACAGCTGAAAAGGATATCGAAAAGGTAAAGTTAAGTGAAAATGAACTTGAGATTGATAGAATGATTACTGGTGAAGAAGTTGTTGAGGAAGTTGCTAAACCTAAAGGATTTTCTATTGCTAAAGCAATTAGAGAAATGGACGAAGTAATTGATTCTCTTGCAACTGAAAACGATAAGATTGATGAAATCCTTGAGTCTTTAGGTGAAGAAGAAAGAGCTATCATGATGGAAGCCTTAAAAAAAAAAGACTAACTGAAAGTACTGGGTTGTTTGTTGATGAACAACCAGAAAACGGTGGTTACAAAATACAGGACAAAAGAATTACTGAATTGTCCGAAGAAAATCTAGAAGAAGAAACGAAGTATAAGCTAAAGCTGGACGCTCCTAAGAGTGAACCAGCTTTTGGCGCTTCTGATGATGAGGGTTTGGATTCATTTGAAGATGCTGGGGATGATGAAGGTGGATTCGGTGATGAAGGGTTTGGGGATGATGAAGGTGATGGTGGTGATAAACCATTTGATGATGAACCATTTGATGCGGGTGTTGAAGCTGATGAGGATGAGGACCCAGAAAAATTCATACAACAACTTGCTGGTAAATTGGGTACTTCACTTAGAAAATATAATGACGAAAGGGGTGAACCTGATTTCGATTTAGAGAAGTACGCCATTAATTCACTTATTTCAGCTACACATACATCTGAAATGGATGAAGAAGACCAAAAGGATATTATTAGAAAGATTAAGACTTCTGGTGCTGATGATAAAAATGATGATATTGATAAGGATTTAGACTTAGATATTGATGAACCAGCTGAAGATGAGGGAGAAGAACCTAAGGATGAAGTTAATGATGATGATTTTGACTTTGGTGATGAGGAAGAAGGATTAGATGAGGGTTTGTGGGATAATATACACGCTAAAAGAGAGAGAGGTGAGTCCCCAGCTAAACCAGGCGATGAGGATTATCCAAAGAAAGATGCGTGGGAGAAAGCACAAAAAAGTGAATCCATTTATGAGGATACAGATGGTTCAAATAATTACATGTTTTGGCAAAATCTTAAAACAATGAAGGGTGCTATAGATGAATTATTATCTATGGATGAATCTAAGGTTGACGCTATTCTTTCTAATGGTCATGGTTGGGCATTAGACCACATTGCAACATCTGCTGATGATATCGAGGAGGTTTATCATTTTATTGAAGGTAATTCAAATGGTGAGGAAATTTCTGACGAAACATATGGTTCAGTGGAATCAATCAATGAGGCAGAATACAAGGGTAAAGATGTGAAATTGGGTAAACCAATGAGGGGTGATGTTAAGAAGTATAAGGTTTATGTTAAGAACGATAAGGGTAATGTCGTTAAGGTTAATTTCGGTGATAAAAACATGGAAATTAAAAGAGATGACCCAGAGAGAAGAAAGTCGTTTAGAGCTAGACATAAGTGTGATAACCCAGGTCCAAGATGGAAGGCTAGATATTGGTCTTGTAAATTTTGGTCAACAAAATCAGTTTCGGATTTATTAGGTGAAAATTTGCAAGAAACAGAAAAAAGTAGTACATTTGTTAAAAATGATATTATGAAGGATATTATTACAGCAAAATTACATGAGATGAAAGCAGATAATTGGAATGACCAATCATTGGATACCGTACCAGCACCTGTTAAACCTAAGGTTGACCCAGATGTTAAACCAGCATCACCAAGAAGAAAAAGAATTTGGGAAACCAAACCTTCAGTAAAACCTAAACCGAAAATGGGTGGATATTATTAATACATTAATCTAATGAAGTTAGTATATATAAATGAAATAGGGGCTGATTGGACTGGTAAAAACATTTACGAGTTCTTGTTCTCAGAACATGATTCAATTGAAGATGTTCAAGGGGATGATTGGGATGCTTACCCAGCGGCTGGAATGCCAGATGCTCCAAGTAGTAATTTTGTACATAAGGTTGGTAGGTTAACTACTGAATTAAAGTTTGATTTAATACAAAAGAGTGATACTTTTTCTGTTTTTGATGCGGTAGATGGTGTTATTAGTTTGGCTTGGGAAAATTTATTAGATTATGATGAATACCCAGATAAAAGACTTTATTTTAAGTTTGGTGAGGATATTGGTAGTGTGGAAGATAAATTATATGAAAAAGACCATGTGTTAGATTATAATGATTCTATTAAAACTGTTAAGAAGAAATGAGAATTAAAAAGAAAAACATTAGAGAAAGTATTGAGGATTCAGCTAAGAATATTGAGGATGCTCAAACAAATAAAAAGGAAGTTGATAATTTTGTTGATACAACTACCGATTATTATGAGAAGGTTGTTGGTGCTAACAGAGAAGATTCAGCTAATTTAGCAGTTAATTTAGCGTCATCAGCTTTAAAGGATAATTTGAAGGAGGCTTCTGTTTCGGATAGTCAAAGAAAATTCTTTAATGCTGTACATAAGTGTAAGACTGAGGGTGATTGTGGTAGTAAAGCTATAAAGGATGCTGCTGAAGGAATGTCTTTAAAGGATATTGAGGATTTTGCGTTTACTAAGGGTAAACTACCAAAGAGTGTAGATGAAGATTCGCCAACTGGTGAAGATTTTGGTGACATTCCAACTGGTAGAGATTTAGAAGTTGGTGCTGATGAATATGAGGAACAACAAAGAATACTTAAGAAATACCCTAGCGATAACCCATCAATTGATTTAGATTCAATTGACGATGGTTTACCGTTTGAGTCTATAAGACCAAAGATGACTAAGGGTGAGTTAATAGAGACGGTTATGGGTACATTTAAAAATATAAGTGAGAATCTTAAAACCTCTAGAAAAGTATTAAAAACAATAAAAATAAAAGACATAAAGAAATGAGTAATTATAGAGATTTAGCAAAAAAAGAATTAGAGAGTAAAAAGATACTTAATGAAAACGCTTTATATTCTGAAGGTATAACTGAAAGGATTCACCCTAAGTTAGAAGAAGATTTAAGAAGAAATAGACATTCCTTAGCTGAGTGTGGTATTTTTCCAGAAGGTGATATAATCTCTAGTGAAATGAAACTTATTAGAGAAAGATTTAAAGAGGTTGTTAAAAGATGTAGAGAAGCTTTTGATATGGAAACTGTTGATAATTCGGTAATCATGAAAGAGCAAATGAAATTAGTTATGGAGGCTATGGAGATAGAATCTAAACATAAGGATAAGTTGGAGCAATTAGCAATTGAAATGGTTATGGAAGAGTTCGACATTCCTGAAGGTTCTATTATTTTTGAAGCGGAACTTAGACCTAACATCGACGCTAGTGGCGTTAGTGAAACTCCTGTAGAGTCATTAGATGAAGAATTTAACGATACTGAGGAAATTTCTAGAGCAAATGGTGAAGTTAAAAAAAGAAGAGTATTAAATGCAATGACTCAGGGTGCTGCTAAGAGTGTTAATCACATGTTCCATATGGTTCATGAGCAATTAAGTGATATGAACGCAAGGCTACCTAATACATATAAAAAGATGATGTCTGCAGCAGATATGATGTATTACATTATTCCAGATATGGATAAACAAATAAAGGGTGGTAGATGTGAAACCGATTATAATGAAGATGAAAACGGTGACTTAAAACCAGTTATTAAAGCACAGGCAATGGTGTTCCCAGTTCTTATTCATGAACTATGTAAGGGCGTTATGGAGGTATTATCTTCACATGGATTACCAACACAAGAAAATATTGCTAAATATGTTATTGATAAGGCAGACTTTTTACAAGCTGAACCATGGGATATGAGATTTGGACCAGCTATATGGAGAAGGTTTTGTGATTGTATACCCGCTGAAGATTTTGGTCTTAAGCACCATGTTTATGCTGATATGGCAACTATGGAATCAGATGAGTTCAATTCACTAATGAAAGAGATTATTGGTGGGACTAAAAAAGGTAAACATATGGTTTCTGAAATGGTCAAGGAAATTAAAAAAGAAATCCAAGAAGATGATTTCAATGAAACCATGGGTGATAACTATTTTAATATTGATGATTTACTATAAATACATATAGTTTATTAATACCTAATTAAGCCCCAAATGGGGCTTTTTTATTTTTTACTAGTTTTTAGATATTTATAATAAAAGATAATGCTGACTAGTAGTGAAATATTATTCGAATATGCTAAATGTGTCCAAGACCCGATTTACGCAATTGGTACCTATTTAGAGACCAAGGATTTAACTCAGGGTGGGTTTGTACCATTTAAATTATTTCCTAGACAAAAACAAATTGTTAGGGCGTATGAGAAGTTTCCATACAATTTAGTCACGAAACCAAGACAGGCTGGTATATCCACGACTACTCAAGCTTATATGGCTATTAAAGCTGGTTTTGCTGACCCAGATAAACCAGAGACTATATTGGTTATTGCCAACAAATTAAAATTAGCTCAGAAATTCGTTAGAGGTATTAAGGATTACTTACTTCAATTACCTAGATGGGTATGGGGGCCAGATTACTATGGTTCAAAAGATAATGAAGAAAGGGATATATTTATTTCTAATTCTAAGATTGAACTTGAGTTACCAAATGGTACTCAGATTGTTGCCGTTGCGACATCTGAAGATGCTCTTAGGGGATATACACCAACTTACCTTATATTTGATGAGGCTGCCTTCATTGATAATGGTGATGCCGTATATACTGCAGCTATGTCGTCATGTGCTACTGGTGGTAGAGTAATGCTTATTTCAACACCTAATGGTATGGACCCATTGTATTATAAGACGTATGAGCAATCTAAGACTGGTAAGAATAACTATAACATCATTGAGATGAGATGGTATGAGGACCCTAGATATAATAAGGACCTTAGATGGATTAAGAAAAATGACCAGGGTGAAATTACTGAAGAGATTAAGGAGGTAGAGTTCCTAGTTGATAACTATGAGAAGATGTTCAAAGACGGATATAAACCTACATCTACCTGGTATGAAACAATGTGCGGTAACCTTAATAATAATGCTAGGAGAATTGCTCAGGAGTTAGATGTTTCTTTCTTGGGTTCTGGTGGTAACGTTATTGCTGATGAAGATATTGCTTACCATGAGGAAAATAATGTAATGGACCCTAAATGGGTTGATGGTGTTGAAAAGGAATTCTGGATATGGGAAGAACCTATTGAAGGTCATGAATATATTATGGGTGTTGATGTTAGTAGGGGTGATGGTGAAGATTCGTCAACGATAGTGATTATTGATTTTACTACAATGGAGCAGGTAATGGAATACCAAGGTAAATGTCAACCAGATATATTGGCCGAACATGTTTACAAATATGGTAACCATTATAAAGCATATACGGTAGTTGATATTACTGGTGGTATGGGTGTATCTACAGTACTTAAATTGATAGAATTAAAGTATAAGTACTTACATTATGATGAACCTAGAGGTAAAATACTTAATAGTAAGAAAAATCAACTAAACACATATAGTAAAGATGAGAAAATGCCAGGATTTAATGCTAATGGTGTTAGACTTCCTATGATATCTCACTTAGAGTTTATGATTAGAAGTAACGGTGTTAAGATTAAGTCTAGGAGATTAACATCTGAAATGAAAACATTTGTTTATAAAAATGGTAGACCTGACCATATGGATGGTTATCATGATGATTTACTTATGGCTATGGGTATGCCGTTGTGGGTGTTAGAACATTCATTTAAGAAATTAGAAAAGTTAGAAAAACAAAGTAAGGCCATACTTTCCAGTTGGACAGTTGGTGGTTCTTCAGAAACTAATACTAGTGGAGGATTTGTCCCTAGTAATATGAGAAATAAGGGTGCACTACCCAAACCGAAATTCACTAAAGAGGTCTCTAAGAATATGCAAGACCCTAAAGGGGATTATTTATGGTTATTTAGTGGTTCAAAATAAAAATATAACATGGGATTAGGTAAAAAGGTATTTGTAAGAAAAAGTGGTACTAATGGTACTAAATTATATAAGTGGTCTCCACAGGATGATGCTGATAAAAAAGCTAAAAAGAGTTCTGGTGGTGCAACTGCTAGATATTTCTGTACAACACCACTTGGTAGTCAGGGAAATGACTTTATTGTTACGTATACATATAATGTGGTTGTTGTCGGTCTTAATGTAGAAAGACACGCATATGTTCAATGTGATTACGTTAAATAACTGTTTAATTTTACAGATTATCCACTATATTTAAAAAAAAATTAAAATGAGTAAAAAGAAATTAACAGTATATCAAAGATTAAATAATATATTCGGACCAAGTGGTGTTCAATCACCTAGGGTTCAGGCCAATAAATATACTATTGGTAATGATGCTATACTAAAGACTACCGATAAGGCAGAGTTTGAGACGGCTAAACTTCAGGCTCAACAAAACAAGTATATTGGTGGTATGTGGAGAAAGGTTGATAATGAAATGTTCCAAAAGACGATTCATTATGAAACAACACGTATTGGTTCTTATTCGGATTTTGAAAGTATGGAATTTTATCCTGAAATATCAGCGACGCTTGATATTATGATGGAGGAATCTACAACTATTAATGATAAGGGTAGGGTATTAAACATTTATTCCAACTCTAAAAGGGTAAAAACTATTTTAGAGGATTTATTCTTTAATAGATTAGATATCCATACTACATTACCGATGTGGACTAGAAACACATGTAAATATGGTGATAACTTTGTATTCCTTAATATTGATGATAATGCTGGTGTTATCGGGGCTAGACAATTACCTAACTTTGAAATTGAGAGAAGAGAGGGTGATGTGTTTGGTAGAATCATGAATAGCGCTAGTCCTGAGTATGATAAAGATAATAAGGTTAAGTTTGTGTGGAGAGGTAAGGATATTGAATTTAATTCATGGCAAATTGCACACTTTAGACTTCTTGGTGATGATAGGAGATTACCTTATGGTACTTCTGTATTAGAGAAGGCTAGAAGAATATGGAAACAATTAATTCTTTCAGAAGATGCTATGCTTATCTATAGGGTAACTAGGGCGCCAGAAAGAAGAGTATATAAGATATATGTTGGTAACATTGATGATGATGATGTGCCTTCTTATGTTGATGAGATAGCTAATAGATTTAAAAGAACGCCAATCACTGACCCCAAGACTGGTCAGGTTGACCTTCAATACAATCAAATGGCGAATGACCAAGATTTCTTTATCCCAGTTAGGAGTGAAGATGCACCAAACCCAATTGACACATTACCTGGTGCTAGTAACTTAGACCAAATTGCGGATATTGAATACTTACAGAGAAAGTTATTTACTGCTTTAAGAGTACCTAAAACATTTTTAGGTTATGAGGATGCTGTTGGTGAGGGTAAGAACTTAGCTTTACAGGATATTAGATTCACTAGAACTGTTAATAGAATTCAACAGTCTATGATTATGGAATTGAATAAGATTGCTATTTTACATTTATTCCTATTAGGTTTAGAAGACGAATTAGATAATTTTACACTTACTCTTAATAACCCATCAACTCAAGCAAAGATGCTTCAGATTGAACAAATGCAAGCTAAGGTTACTCTTTACAAGGATGCTACTACCGATGCTGGTAATGGTTTTGCTGTTATGTCTATGACTAGAGGTAAAAGAGAGATACTAGAGTGGTCAGACGATGAAATTAAACAAGACTTCTTAGAACAAAGACTTGAAAAGGCTGCTTCTGCTGAAATGGAAAACACTGCTAATGTTATTAAGCATACTGGAACTTTTGATGAAGTTGATAGGCTTTATGGTGATATTGATGTTGCTAAAGGTGGTAGTTCTTCCAAAGGCGGTGAAAGTGAAGAAGGTGGTGACGCTGGAGGAGGCGGTGGAGGCTTCGGAGGCGGTGGAGGCTTCGGAGGTGGAGATTTAGATTTTGGTGACGAAGGTGAAGAAGGTGGTGATGAGTTTGGTGCTGATGAAGGTGATGTAGAAGGATTTGGTGAAGAAGGTGGTGCTGAAGAAGGTGGTGCTGAAGAAGGTGGTGCTGAAGAAGGTGGTACTGAACCTACTGAGGAGTCTATTAAAAGGGTTGATAACTTATTAGTTGAACAAAGAGGTAAGTATAATAAAAAAGTTAAAAAGTATAGTGATAATTACTTTGGTAAACTACTCAATTCTATTAAAAAAGACGATGATGTTATCATGAATGAACGAGTTAAAGTTGTTGATAAAAATATTAAGATTAATGAGAATATTAATGACATGATTAATGATATCGATAAAATGATAAACGAATAAGGATTTTATAAATATTTTTAATATTTATTAAATATAAACTATAGATTATGGCAAGTAAGCAAAAAGCATCGAAGAATTTTGGTCAACTGAAAACAGTATATAATGGAGTTTTAGCTGAATCAATTTCTACTGGTAATAAAAAAAGAAAAGGTATTTTTAAAGACTATATAAAGGCTCTTAAGGAAAATGAATCACTTAAGACTCAGTTTTATATTTTCAATAATATCGAAAATAAGATAGAAAGTGATAAGGATAAGGCTATTGAATTTGTTAAGGAAAATATTTCTTTAATGAATAAATTTTCAAAGAAAGAAATAAGTGAGTCGTATTCAAAAATATGTAAACCTATTGTAAGAAATTCTGAGTTTGGACATTATGATTATTCTAATCAAGAATTAAAGGAATTACACGAAAACATTTCTTTCCTAATTAATACTGAAAAGAACGGTAAAACTATTGATAGTATAATTGAAGCAACACATAAGGTTGCTGATTACATTATTAATAACAAAAAACCAGAACCAGTTGTTGAAGGTCTAGAAGATATTGTAATCTCAACTAAAGAACTAGGTAATCTTATGGCTAGTAAATTTAACGAAAAATATGCTGACCTTAGCGAATCTGAAAAAGCAATC
>Ga0099848_1001764_pt1 | contig 10113 bp, 20 predicted proteins | sample CB_VirMetaG_3_FD_78179 | JGI IMG/M metagenome (GOLD analysis project Ga0099848, IMG submission 78179) | Freshwater to marine saline gradient viral communities from Chesapeake Bay - CB_1508_1S Viral MetaG | ecosystem: Environmental > Aquatic > Marine > Coastal | place: USA: Chesapeake Bay... | reverse complement strand
TCTTCAGTAGAGTGTTTTGTAAGGTAGTTTAGAGATTGACGCGCTTTTTGCGTGCTAACCCAAGCATGTTTGACTTCTCTAGGTCGTGGAGGCATAAAAGTAATATTAGGTTCTATATTAAAATACTTAGAAACGGTGTGCGCAAGCTCTAAGATAGTTATCTCAGTGCCATCGTCAGGGCCAATATTAAATACCTCTCCAGAAGAGATAGCATCTCGATTTTCATAGGCAGTTACAAAAGCATCTACACAGTCATCAACGTGAGAAAAACTTCGTTTTTGGCTGCCATCTCCATAAACATAAATAGGCTTGTTTCGCTTAAGTTGATTAGCAAAGATACTCATTACATTACGAAAAGGGTCACTATAGCACTGATGAGGACCACACACATTATGCGGTACCATTGTAATAACTTTAATACCATAGATATCACTCATCAGCTTTAAGTGCTGCTCAGCATGAATCTTTGCAAGTCCATAGGGGTCTATCGGGTTAGGTTTATGATGCTCTTCAAACGGAGGGCTTCCTTCTCCATATCGAGCCATTGAGCTAGTGTTAATAAAGGTTGCAACGTTAGTTGCACACGCGGCACTGCAAACAGAGGCTGTACCAGCATAGATGTTTTCTACAATTGTCTTAGGCGAAAAAACACTAAGACCCTCATGAGCAAGTGCTGCACAGTGAATTACTAGTTCAGGTTTATGTAGTTTAAATATTTCTAGCACAGCTTCGTGGTCTAAGATATTCTCATTATAGAATAAAAACTTTTCTGCCTCTAGAGGCATATTAGTATCATAACCACCAATAAGACTATCTATTCCAACTACATTAAAACCGAGTGCTAAAAAACGATGACAGAGATGACTACCGATTAATCCAGCACTACCCGTAATAACAACTGATTTCACAATTTTTCTCCGCACACACAGAAACTAAAAGCAGAGTCTCGTTCTGAGGCAAAGATATTTTTAAAACCTAGTGCATACTGAAACCAGTATTGAATTTGTGTAGGATTAAAATTATTTATATGGCGTTGTGTCGTCAAAAACGAAATTAGTCTCATTTTAACACCTTTACAAGCACTACATATCCTTGTTCTGTCCAAGTCATTGGATAAGCGCAAACTAGTTCTATCTTACCTTCACTTTCTAAAGTGGTAATTACGTCCCAGATACCATTAGAGTGACCTTCTATAGCATCATCATACACTAACCATTTAGCGCCTTTGTCAATGGAAAGTAAGCTGTCAGACATACACACTCGATACGAGTGACCTCCATCAATAAAAGCAATATCTATTGGATGAATACTCCAAGCACGAGCTTCTTCGCTAGTCGAATCTGCAAGTAACCAAGCAATCTTTTTATTTAGATAAGTGATAGTAGTAGCAGTTAAGGCCGAAAAGGTATCTTTATGTTGGTTGATATCAATAATATAGAGGTGTTTAATACCAGCTTCAAGCCAGACTGCGGCGCTATATCCAATGTTAAAACCAATCTCTAACATTGTTTTAGCGCCTGTACGGTTTAAGATATCTTCAGCAACTACTATACAGTCGGTAGTGGACCAGTATCCTTCTGTAGTGTTAAAATCTTTTAAGTGGTTAAAAGCGAGTTTAGACATTTATGTTATCCCAAATCATTTTCCAATCAACAAGTGGAGTGTGGTGCCTATCTGTAAGATGACTAGCTACTCCTGGGAGTGGATTAATACACGGTATTTGTTTGTATACTTCTTCAAAAACTTTATCATTACTAGTAGGAGCAGCCTGCTCTAGTAGAGGCATGATATGAGACCAAACATGCCCAGGTGCTAGCACTGTCATTGTAGAACTATCAATTGTTCTCCAGTGGCAGGTACTTCCAACTATTACTTGTGAGGGTTTAGGATTACTGTACCTATCAGGGTAGTCATAAGGCACTGCAAAACCTCTCCAACGTAATAAATTATCCCGAAGCACATGTAGTGCATCGGGAGTATGTAAATAGTCGTCTTCGACTATATAGTGTAGTTCCTCTGGATACTGTTCTGCTTTAGTTTTAAGTGTATCTATTAGAGTTATTGTATGTTGGTGTAGGTCCCAAGAGTGGGCCGGGACGCTAAAAACCTGAACAGGTACACTAGAATTAGCTAATAGCCAATCTAGTGTACTGCTGGACAACCCATCTTGAATCAGTATGAGGACATCGTTTTTTGTAATACTTTTTTGTATTGACAACCAACATTTTTTTAGTATAATTGTTTTGTTAAAGTTTTGAAAACGGGTCACATATGAAATAGTTTCCTGTTTTTCGCAAGCTCTAAAATATACAAACATACTAACACCTAATAAAAAATTAGTGCTCAAAAAAGTTTGAGCACTTTCAATTATTACTATAAATAATCTATAGGGTCGTAGCAAGCAAAATTTTAATTTTTTTGCTTGCTAGGTTTATTTGCTGGCTTACGGGGAGGTAATTCTTTTAGTAGTTGTTCCATACGTAGCCTTTGTTTACGTTTTGTTCGAACTTCTCCTTGAATACGCTCTTCTCGTCGACGCTGACCTTTACTCTTAAAATACTCTCGTTCACGGAGTTCTTGATAGAGTCCTTCACGATTAAGTTTGCGCATTAGTGCTTTATAGCTGCGCATCGGGTCGCCATTATATTTTCTAGTGTTTACTTGCATTATATTCCTGAGTCTTGCACCCACTGTAGGACGCGGGTAAAATTTTGTTTGCCGTTTAAACTATAACCTAGTTTATCGTTTTTTAGTATAGCAAAGCTAGGGGCATACTTAGCCCCATACTGTTGGCTAGCGCTATTAAAATCTAACAGTTCAGCCGGATAACCTAGTTTAACAAGCTCTGCTACTTGTTTTGCTATGGCTTTTTGTGTTAGGCTATCATAAATACCAATTATTTTCATTGTATACCTCACAACCTTTATTATAGGTGAAAAAAATATAAAGTCAAATAAAAAATTAAGGAGAAGAGATTATGGCTCAAAAAGGTCTTAATACTTGGAAATTTCATCAAGTTGTGCGAGAGTCTCCTAATTTAGCAAAGTGGAATCCTAACTTAGCTATTGATTGGATGGAAGATGTTTTTTCTAATATCCAAAATGAGACACAACAAAAAAGATGGAACCAATCAGCAGAAAAAATTAACTTTACAATTGACTTTTTGGAAAATTCTGGTAAAGTGAAACATGAAGATTACTGGGGACACAGATTAGCAAAGTCCCGACGTTTAAAAATTAACCCTAAACTTAATCAACCAACCTAAAGGAAACACATGAACTACTCTACTTTTGAAATTGAGTTTTTTGAACTTGCTACTCTTTTGAAACAACCTCTTAACGCAGACTCAATTCAAAGTCTTAAAAAGACACTGCTAAAACTAAATAACCCTACCTACTACCGTAAGTATACTAGCAGTCATCCGGCAGCAGTCTATGGCTACTACCAAAATAAAATTCTAAATCCTATTTTAGCAGCAGTTTCTGAGATGCTAATAATTTTAAAAGATAACAGTGAAAAAACTGGAGAGCTACTGCAACGAGAGTACTCTTGGGCTTTTCATCGGTATCCTGAATATCAGCAGCTGGAGCAGCGTAATGCCTGAAGGTCCTGAATGCACTACTGTTGCAGTACAACTACACTCTATCTTAAAAAATGCTTACTTAACTGATGTTTCAATTCTTTCTGGAAGATATCTTAAAACTCTTCCAGAAGGTTTTGAACGTCTTAGCGAACGACTTCCCTTACAAATACTCGGAGTACGTAATAAGGGTAAGTTTATCTATATGCAACTAGAGCGTGACTGGAATGTATTTATTACTCTAGGTATGTCAGGCTCTTTTAAGGTTAGCACTAATCCTTATGCTAGAGTGCAATTTGACTATCTCCACGATACTGGAGAGATTCAAGTTGAAAATCGAGTGTTTTACAGTGATATGCGTAATTTTGGGACACTGAAGTTTGTGCAAGGTCAAGACGTATTAGAACAAAAACTAGCCTCTATTGGACCTGATATGTTAAACGCCCCGTGTAGTGAAGAACAGTGGCTAAATCTTTGTGAACGCTATAAACGCAAAAGTCTAGTTAATTTCTTGATGACACAGAGTGTCATCAGCGGAGTTGGCAATATCTATAAGAGTGAAAGTTTATTCTTAGCACGACTGCATCCTGCTAGAACTGTTTCTTCGTGTTCGCAAGAAGAGCTACTCGAACTGTACAGGGCAGTGTTACAAGTGCTTAAGATTGCTTATGAAACTGGTGGTTCTACTATTCGTAACTATTCAGATGTCTATAACTCTGAGGGTAAGTACGCTCGATACGCTTCGGCAGTTAAAGAAATTGCAGATGCTCGACTAGGTAAAGTAATGGTATACGGTCAAAAAACTGACCCGTATGGCAACCTTATCAGTCGAATTACTCTAGACGACAAACGAACTACTCACTATTCCCCAGTTTTACAAAAATAGTTTTTGACTTTATAGAGCGTCTACGCTATAATAGTTGTATAAACCCAAAAGCCAGGAGAAGCTCTATGGACGAAATTTCTAGTATTCGAGAGGATTTAAAAGATATCTCTCGTAGGCTTCAAACCGCCGAAACAACGTTAAAAGTAGAAGAAGCTACCCGAGCAGAACGGCATCAAAATATGATAGACCGTTTTGAACGCCTAGAGTCGCGTTTAGATACCTTAGAAGAACAAATCTCGAATGATATGTCAGAGATTCTTAAACATATTAATGCGCTACAAGAACTAGCCACCCAAGGTAAGACTAGTTTACGTACGCTTTGGGTAATAGGCGGTCTAGTAACTGGTGGATTAGCACTTTTAGCTTCCTGGCTGAGATGATTGAACAAAAACTATTTGAATATATAAAACAGGTAATCGCTTCTGGACCTGCAGATATTGTATCTGAAGAGTTTGAATCTATTAGTCATAGTTCTTTTGAGCTTGTAGAGCCGCGAGAAATAGACGAGGATGAAGATGAAGAAGAGGATGACGAAGAGTGGGAAGACCTATCTCGTTATATCGGAAGCGTTAATCTATTTATTGCAGCGGCCTTGGTTTGTGACGAAGTCACGCAGGGTCGCTCTCTACAAAAACTTAATAAAACAGATTCAGCCAAATTTGAATCTGCTTGGAGATCTGTAATAAACCAACTCAAAGATGAGAGGTTTATTAGAGAAACTCAACCAGTAGCTCATAGTAAAATTAAGCTAGTGGTTGATAATGATAAGCTGCCAAATATTGGGGCTTAAATAATTTCTTGCTTAAAAAAGGAGAAAGCTAATGACAGGCTTAACAGTAAACACACTATTTCCACGCTCAGCATTTGTAGGTTTTGACCACTTACTCGATGAACTCGACAGAGTAGCAAAACAAGCAAATGACCACTACCCGCCTCACAATATTGTAAAAACAGGTGAAGGTGAGTACCTAATTGAACTAGCTATTGCTGGGTTCCATAAAGATGAACTCTCTATCGAAGTTAAAGATAGAACTCTAGTTGTCAGAGGTGAGCACGTTTCAAAAGGTCGCGAGTATATTCATAGAGGAATTTCCACTAAAAAATTCCAGCGTACCTTTAGGCTGTCTGAACACGTTCACGTTAGCGGAGCAGACATTCAGGATGGCATTCTTGCAATTGAGTTGAAGTATGTTATCCCCGAAGAAATGCGTCCTCGTGTAATTCCAATTGGTAAAAGCGAGGTAGTCACACATGACACATTTAATCTTAACACTCAACAACCTACAAAAACCCGTAACTGATGGTTTAGTGGGAATTTATATGAAAATCGGTAATCTCTTTGATGCTTTTATGAGTTCAAACTTTATGAAAGCATGGGAAGAGGCGGCACGTAAGCGTGCTCAGTACTATGAAGCTCAGTATACTATTAAAGAGTTATCAAGACTTTCAGATAAAGATTTAGCAGACATCGGTATTTCACGTGGTGAAATACAGGATATTGCTTATAATAGTACTTATCGTTCATAAGTGTTGCTACTTAATAAGCACGCGAGGGGCCAACGGTTAGCCCCTCATTAATATTTATTTTATGAGTGATATATGAAATACTTAACCTTATTACTATTTTATCTTTGCACTGTAGTAGCAAGTTCGGCTAGTTTTGTATTTCCTCTCGGAAGCGGCAGCGAATGGTATATGGGACTAATCCATCCGTGGTTTTCTCCCCCAAATTGGTTATTTGGACCTGTTTGGACAACTCTTTATGCTCTAATAGCTGTTAGTGCTTGGCGTTTAATGTACGCATTTCGCAGCGAATGGAAAGCATTAGCAATTAGTCTTTGGTCTCTTCAAATGGGATTAAATACGATTTGGACTCCTATATTTTCTGGAGCACAAAATCTAGAAGTTGCATTCTACTATATTATTGCTCTCTGGGTATCAATTATTGGATACATTATTGTTTCTTGGAGAGTAGACCGCTGGGCAAGCATAATGTTTATGCCCTACTTGGGTTGGGTAAGTTTTGCCTCCTTACTTAACTATAACTATTGGCAATTAAATTAACACACAACACAGGAGAACTAAAATGAACGAGTATATGACAAATCTATGGATTGATACAATCCAAAACGCAAAAAAGACATTTGTAGACACATGGGTCAAAGACGAAAAAGTCAGTAAGCCGCTTCATGAGTTTATTGTCGCTCAGACAGAATTCACCAAGATTGCAATGAAATCAGTAAACGCATATGCAAATGCTGCTGGTGAAGCGATGGCAAAGGTGATGAAATGAACAAGAACCCATTTGAGATTCGTGCAGAAATGCTTGCACTAGCAAAAGACTATATGGACCAACAGTATCATATGAATATTCAATTTGCTGAACGTATGGTAGAACAAGGTAAGCTTCAATTTGAAGAAGTACAAAAGTTCTATAAAATGTACAGCACTGAAGAGCTAATGGCAAAGGCAAAAGAAATGTATTCTTTTGTCTCTACCAAGGAATAAGTCCGTGTGGCCTTATACGGTTGAAGAAGCCTACGAATGGTTTGAAAAAAATATTTTAGCCTATAAAAAGCTAATATCTAGATAAACCTGAAACCAAAGGGAGCTTTCGTTCCCTTTGGTTTTTAAATTTTTTAGTTGCCAAAAAGAAATTAGTATGTTAACATATAATCAGTGTAGAGAAATAATTAATATAGATTCCTCATCTGGTCGAGTTTATACAACTCCCGAAGGAACCTTTCCTAGTATTACTACAGTACTAGGAGCTACCGCAAATAAAACTTGGTTACAACGTTGGATTGACACTGTTGGAGAGGAAGAAGCTACTAGAATTAAAGAGGCTGCTGCAGAGCGTGGTACGATACTTCATCACTATTTAGAACGTTTATACGAAGAGTATGATAGTCCCACCAAAGAGCAAGCTCGTAATTTTATAGCTTCTTCCGGCTTAAATAACGAAAAACCTTTTATTAGAACTATGACAGTAGAACTAATAAAACACCTACTAGCAAATAATTTTCGTTCTGTTTCTCAAGAATTTGTTGTTTGGGACTCAGAATTGCAAATTGCTGGTAGATGCGATGGTGTAGGTTATTGGAATAATAAATTAGTAGTAATCGACTATAAAACGTCTAGAAAAAAGAAAACTGTTAGCCAAATAAAAGACTACTATCTACAGGCTACATTTTACTGTACCGCACATAATAAACTCTTTTCTCAAAACGTTGACCGCTTTTACATACTAATGGCTGTTGAGGATGGGTCTTCTTTAGTATTCTCAGGCTCTCCAGCACATTATTTACCAGAATTAAAATATAGAATTAAGGCATACTATGATAAAAAATAACTATACTGAAGTTTTAGATACTAACTTTGGAAAAATAATAATCTTTAATACAGATACTAATCAAGGCACATACTATAAAAAAAATAAAAAACATATAGATCAAAATCATATTGATAGGTTAGCTAGTATTGTTAAAGAACTAGATTCTCCTATAATAGTAGATGTGGGTGCAAACTTAGGTTGGTTTTCTTTAGAGCTTAAACACACTAATTCTTCTAGTACTGTATATGCTTTTGAACCTCAGAAAAGTTTATTTTATGCGTTTTGTGGCTCAGTAGCCTTAAACTGTTATACTAAGATGCACCTTTTTAATATGGCACTAGGTAACAAAAACGATACTATTGACATACCAGTTTTCGACTATTCAATAACATCTAATTTTGGTGGTGTAGAAATAGATCCAGACAAAAAACATAAAGAATATATAGGTCAATCAGCTACTCTTTTTGAACCTGTTTTATTATGCACTCTTGACTCTTTTAATTTTTCTAAATTAGATTTATTAAAGATAGATGTAGAGGGCATGGAAACAAAAGTTTTAGAAGGGGCTGTAGAAACTATAAAAAGATGTAAACCTATTATTTTTATAGAGTTCTTAAAATCAGATGTGAACGTTTTAACAACTCAAATACAAAAGTTAGGTTACGAGATTAAAGAGGTATTAACTGAGAACTTTTTATGTTTTCCGGTAGATAGGTAATTAATGACACGCAGAAAAAATGCAACTGTAATTGAACCAAAGAATAAAAAACAAAAAGAATTTATTAGCGCTATAACAGAAAAACCAATTGTTTTTGCAGTAGGTGCTGCAGGTAGCGGTAAAACATTTTTAGCAGCCGCAAAAGCTTTAGAATATTTAGAGTTTGCGTTTGTAGATAGAATTATAATTGTACGTCCAGTAGTTGCTACTGAAGATATTGGATTTCTACCTGGCGACATAAAAGAAAAACTAGACCCATATTTGTTACCTCTAATGGATGCTTTTATTAGTTTAAGCAATCCTAGACGAATACAAGACCTTACGCAAACTGGAGAGATTGAAATAGCTCCTTTAGCTTTTATGCGTGGTCGTACATTTTCAGATGCCTTTGTTATCTTAGATGAAGCCCAAAATACAACTGTAGAGCAGATGAGAATGTTTTTAACTCGTTTCGGAGAGAATGTAAAAGTTGTAGTAACAGGAGATTTAACTCAAAGTGATATTAAAGGCACTAACGGGTTACAGTGGGCAATTGAAAAATTGCGATATTGCGAGAGCGTGCACACAGTAAGATATAATAATTCTGATGTTGTTCGCAGTGCTCTTGTTAGAGATATATTAAAATACATAGATTCAGATGATAAAAGTAAGACGTCTCACGAGGCAGCAATTTCAGCGTTTATTAGACCAACCCTTGTCGGAAACGGACAGGACGAAGGTCATCAGTTTAATTCGAGCGCAACGCAAGTATCCGCTGTTAACTCTTAAGAAGTACTTACTTTTTTGGGGTATCTATCAAAGGTATCTTCCATATGACTTTTTAGAAAGAGAGTAACGAAATGCCCTTAAAACGAGGTTCTAGTCAGCGCACGATTAGTGCGAATATTAAAGAGCTAATGAAAAAACCGAGTAAAAGCCGTCGTAAGGCTGTTAGTACTTTAGCTCAAAAAGAAGGTATTTCTCGTGAAGAAGCACAGCGTAAACAAGCCGTTGCTATTGCACTCTCAGCAGCAGGAAAGACTAAAAAGTAAGGAGAGGGTTTTTGTCGGCTAAAAAACTAGATGTAAATAGTAAATATAATCAATATGACGCAGACGGAGACGGAATTGTTTCTGATGAAGAAATGGCTAATGCCGAGCGTATGTTAGAAATAGAGAATCGTGACGCAAAAGAGGACCAACTCCGCCAGATGGCTTGGGTTGCAATGATGAGTATGGTTGTCTTTACAATAATTCTATTTCTACCTTTTATTAGCGATGAGCGCATATCCGCGCTAGACAACCTATTACAGATGTTTTATATTGCACAGGCTGGAGTTGTAGCAACATTCTTTGGTTCTAGTGCATATATGAGTAGGAGTTAAAAATGGCAAAAAAAGTACCATCTAAACATCCAGGAATGAAAGAATTAACAGTTAAAGAACGAAGTTCTTTAGCTAAACGAGCTGTTGCGGGTAAAGATATTGGCAAGGCTGGTAAGCAGTTTTCTAAAGTCGCTGCAAAAGCTGCAGAGCAATATGGTAGTGAAGAAGCTGGTCGTCGAGTTGCAGCCGCAGCAATGATGAAAGCTCGTGCGGCTCGTAAGAAATAAGCTAT
>Ga0099848_1001762_pt1 | contig 10118 bp, 17 predicted proteins | sample CB_VirMetaG_3_FD_78179 | JGI IMG/M metagenome (GOLD analysis project Ga0099848, IMG submission 78179) | Freshwater to marine saline gradient viral communities from Chesapeake Bay - CB_1508_1S Viral MetaG | ecosystem: Environmental > Aquatic > Marine > Coastal | place: USA: Chesapeake Bay... | reverse complement strand
GTTCCTGTAGCGGTCTGTTTTAACTTCAAAGGCACCATCGGAGATGGTGTCCAGAAAATCCTCAACAAGTTTCTCGCCTTTGTGTCCGAACTTCAGGTCCGTGTGGAAGTCATACTTGCGTGGGGCAATATCATAATCAGACTGATTTTTCGTCACGATTTAACCGCCCCGATAACAGTCACCTGTTTGTCATCCAACCATGCGACACCATTCAGTCCGTCCATCAACAGTTTCACATAATTATCCAAGTCTCCTCGGAGTTTGGATGCTTCGCCCTCAACTGGAGTAACTGTAACCACGGTCCCCTGTGGGGTGAACGAGCATTCCACCTGAACCAGCCCCTCATAGCATGGACCGTTCCAAGCCTGTGCGATAATCGCTTCCGCTTCCAGCGTTGTCTTGGGTGTGAACACACGACCGTATCGGGTCATGCGTGGTCTGCCCTTGGGGACGGGCTTATGCGGAACCGTTATGGTGTGCGGTCTGTTTTTGTTTTTGCGTTTACGCTGTGCCATCGGGCTTCGGTCCTTTATAGGACTGCACGAGCCAGTAATAAAACTGGTCGTCATCCCCTGAGCGGTATGCGCTCAGCATACCGTCAATGCATTCCTCTAGGAAGAAGCACTTCTGCTTGTATTTTTCTTTGTCATCCACGGTTTGCCTCCTGTGTGAATATGTGGAATGGTGCGCCTGTACCTGAATCAAACTTCGCACTAATGGATAATGCTTTCAGGATGGTTTGCTTGGCGAGTTGAATTGTAAGACGCTTCTTGTCAGTCAATGCTTGCAGTGCGCCCAACCCGTAGTCGGAACCAGACCCAACCGCATACAGGCGGTTGGTGTCCATGTCCGTGCCATAATCATCGTCAACCTGATAAACGACACCATTCACCACAACCAGCGAGTCAATGGGGGTGGTTGCAACCTCGGAGTCATATTGCGGTAAGCCTGTGCCAGCAGATTCCAGCGCACTCTTATAGGCAGGGACGAACTGGCTGACGATGAACTTGGTCAGTTTTATTCCTTGCGCTTTGGGTGGGATGGGTGGTGGTGTGAACGAATGCTGGATGATGTTCGCACCACGGGTGTGTCCTGCGATACCGATTAAGTATTTCCCTAGGGTGATGACTTTGGGTTGGGACGATTTGCCGATGCGTCCACCTTCGGTGGACCATTGGGAGTCTGAGCCGATTACAGCCCAGCCGTCACCTTGTACAGCAAGAATCGTGGTCATAAACAGTTTGCCTCGGCAGCCTGAACCTTGAGATGGTCAACTAGGGAACTGAATGGCATTAAGACTTCTTTGGGTGCGCTATAGAACTCGTCATAGATTTCACGGTGACGGTCAAACGCTTTGACCTTTTCCCAAAGCGGTTTGCTTTTCGGGGAGATACACACCATGCCTTCGCCTTGCTGGGACACAATCACATACGAGATTGGTGCAATCATCTTGCTGTCGTAACCGTTCACGGTATCCACAAACAGTGTGTCGTGAGGGTATTCCATAATGTCATCACTGAATATGCGTGAGGAGGACTTCACCTCTAGGGGCATTTGAGTCCAACTGAACACGATATCTTTTTCGTGTTTGGTCATTTCGTTGCGTTCTTCACGGGTCTTGGCGATGGTGATGGGCGGCGCATAGCATTGCACACCAGCCTGATTCAGGCGTTCGGCAACCTTGTTCGCCCAGTGACCGCCTTGAAAGAATGAACTTGTGTAATCAAAACTCATGAGTGTACCCTGACTACCAGTTTATCAATCTCCAGTTCACCGTTAGGGCGCAGATGATATTTACCCCAACGCTGGTCAGCGGTACGGATAACGGTACGGGTCTGTGACGGGTTGAGTCCACTGCGTACACATTCGTGACCCAACTTCGCCAATGTGGTGGAACGGTCACGACCCTGTAGGGGTCCGTCACGCCAAATCACTTTACCCAACGGCGATAGCACAGCCATAGCCTCATCTAGGGTGGCATCATAATCATAATGCCCTGTCGGCTGCGTGGCTGTTTCGGGGGCAACATACATGTCAGCGATGCGCTGCAAGAGGTCTGTACGGGTGCGATGCGAATATGCGGTCACTAGGAAATCTTCTAGTGGCATAACGGTGTCCGTTATGTCCAGTATCCGTTGACGGTCGGTGTCTTGGTTGTTGAACCAGCCAGCATACGGCAGACGAACATAATTGCCGACCTGACCGATGTTCAACGCAACCTGCTTGGGGTTGACCTCGGTCGTGGGGACCTCGGCAACATGGCATGCAACAATCAAAGCATTACGCATAGTTTCAGCAGGGACAACAGTCTCGGGGAATACCCACACATGGTAGCCCTTGGAGCGTGAACGCTCTACCCATGCGGTGATACCAGCGTGAGCGAGTGCGGAGCGCAGACTGGTGGCATGCTGTTGTGCATCAGCGGTGTCAAAGTCAACACAACCCCATGCGACCATCCAATGCCCATGACGCAACACCATCGGATAAACACCAATGGGCTTGTCATAAAAGTGTGCTTCCAACACTTGCTCGGTCAACGGTTGCTTGATACAACCGCCTTCGTTGCTTCCGTAACAGTCGCCACGACCAAAGAACAGTCGGGCGAACGACTCAAGTTCCTGCTTGTCCATGCTTACCAGTCCTCCAAACTGTCTGCGATTACCAACTGCTCACCGAACACCGTAGGCTCGGCAGGCTTCGTGTCTTTCCAAGGTAGAACACCGCTAGTCAAACGATGCAACCGACCCGTGCCGTACTCAATCGTGAAGTCCATGTCATCCAACAACTGTGATGCTGGACGCTTGCACTTCACAAGATTCAAAGTCAGCGTATCCATGTGGATGCGCAACTCGTACTGCAACTGGTCAATCTTCTCCATAATCCGCTCAGTGTTCGTGGCACGCTCCACCTTCTCCTGTAGGTCACGAATATGACCCTCAATCTCAAAGCGTTTACGGCGCACACCAATGATGTGGGTAGCCTGCTGTTCACCACCGTAAGCACCTGAGGAGATGGTTTGCTTCTTGCCGTCAGCACCTGATGAACGGGACGACTGATGCAACACCAGCAACGGAACATTATGCCGTTTACCGAACGCCTTAATAGCGTTCGCCTTGGACGGAATATCCTCACCAGCACCTGTCAGCAAATCCAAGTAGTCCACCACGATTAACTGTGGCGGTCCGATTACATCTGACACTTCCGCAAGCGCACGCTCCATATCCAGCAAGGACAAGGTCTGGTCAAATACAGCCAGATTAGGGAAGAACTCAAGCGCAGTGTCACGCAACAGCCCGATAGCGTCACGCTCACCTAACGAGACTTGTGTTTCCAGTTCGTTTGCGTCCACGCCATGTGTCACGCAAGCCAACTTAATTAAGGTCAAGGTTCGTGGCTCATCGGGACAGAAATAGACGACACGCTTATCACGGTTCGCTACAAGAATCTGTAGCAACGCCAGCGTCTTACCCGAGTGGCTATAGCCGTTAATTAGACATAGTTCGGATGGTGCGATGCCACGCATCTGCGCATCAATGTCAGGGAATCCTAGGTAGATGCGTTCGTGTGGTGTTTGCGCCCAGTGAACATAATCATCGGCGGCTCGTACAAGCGGTTGATAGTACGAAAACTTCGCATTAGACAAATCAGGCGGGGCGATTTTCTCGCCCCGCCCAACCTTTGCCCAACGCTCCGCATAATCGGGAGCCATCGGTTACTTACGCTTTCGTGGTTCCCAGAAAGCCTTGTCGCCGTTTACAGCCTTAAACCAAGGACGCTTCGGGTTAGCCGCCAGTCCGTCACGGTTGTCCCACACCTCGGTCACGCCAACCTTGGCGCATTCCTCGTTCAACCACGCTGGGATTGGTCCGTGTTGCTTGCCCTTAATGCGAACCTGAAAACCGCCTGCCTGTGGCATGCTGGTCACTTCGGTGGCACCGAACGCCTCTTGCAGAGACTGGGTTGCTTCCTGCTCGGTTGCGAAACCGCTGGTCGTGCTGGTGTCCTTGGACATGCCATGCACACTCAACAGTGCTTCCGTGGTGGCATCAAAAGCCAACGCCCAATTAGCGATGTTGGTCATAATGTCATCCGTCTTAGGTGTCAGGTCGGCAGCAATTTTGGCTGCCACCTGCGTGATGATGGATTGGTCCTTGCTTATCATGTCAACCCTCCTGAGTTGATTGTGGTTTTACTTACATCAATGAGCGATACGAAACGACTGGAGGTAACCGAATCGCATCGCTCGTACATCTTGGAAATCATCTTAGCATTCACTAGTTATTCAACCTGCAAAGCCATGTCGTTGTCCCCGTCACGGAGAAACGCACCCTTGCAAATGCTCCAGTATGAACACCAGTTAGATGAACACAAAGCACTAGAGTCGTTCATAAACCAGTTGTTCTCGTAACCAGTGTTCAGTGCAGTTGAGACTGCACCACGAACAAACTGACGCAACCACAACGCATGTGAACTGGTCCTGATTAAGGACACAATCTGCGACTTCGGTTTCTCCTGACGAAGCATCACACCGTAACGGAAGTCCACAGGATACTCGGGGGACCACTCGTTCCACACACACGCCTCAGCATAGACAGAAGCCTGAATGCTGGACTTCTGCTTCTCCTTGATGTTGTATGAACGGCTGGCAGTTTTCCAGTCCCACACCACACCACTAGGGGAAACATAATCCATAGTTCCCTCAACCCAAATCCCGAAACCATTCACCGTAGTCGCCAACGGGGCAGTGAATCTCTGTTCCACTTTGCCACCCAACTCCACATGGGGCAGGATGCCGTCATAAAACGCCAGCGACATAGACTCCAAATAGTTCGGAATCTTCTCGGGGTCAATGTTCGTAACCTTGTGAGGCTCGGATGCCAGCGTTTCGTACTCGTTGTTCACGAACTCCAACATCGGAACGAACTCGGAAATCTTCCCAGTCAACACCTGCTCAATACCCGAATGCAGGGATGTGCCGATAATCGTTGCATCCGTCCCGATACGAAAATCAGGGCGAATCTGCCCATACCTCGCACGCTCGGGACAGATAGCCATGTCATTCAACCATGACTGACGAACATAAATCTTCTGTTCAGGTCTATCTATTCTCATTGTTTTCCTCCAATAATCAGCATGGACATTGATTGTACTAGATGGTAGTTAAACACGCTGGAACCCCACATGTCCTTGCTGACGGTTCTTAATAGGTGCCAGCAGGCTACGGAAGTTAATGATTACCTGACGGGGGATACCATGCTTACGCCCAACTTCAGCATAATTCGGTTTCTCCGCCAACATATCAGACTCCAACGAACGCAAACGGTCATAAGTCATCTTCTGCGGAAACTTGTTCGTAGTGAACGCAGTCATAAACAGGTTCGCATCAATGCACAGTTTCTCCAGCACATCCACAAAAGAACGCACAGGAAAAGTCGTGACACAATACTTCACACCACGCCTAATCTGCGCCCACTGAGAAAGCAACGGACCCTCCATCAACTCCATTGGACCAATGTCATCAAAGGAGACAGCATAATTATCTTGGTTCTCAACCCACTTGTCATGCACATCCGTGACCGTGGTCAACCATGTGAGCAAGTCCTCAGGGTCCGTGAAGTCTGTCCCTAGAATGTCTGCGACACGGTTGCCCTGCCACATCCCGTTGACTCCGTCATCGGTGATTTCCACACCTAGATGCTGGACATCGCACAAGCAATCTTGTGCGTGTCCAACCTTACCGCAATCGCCAACCATCATTTGCTCCTTCGGACCATCGTAGTCGGTCCATCGTTGTGACGGATGCACTCTACCGCAAACACTGGTAGATGCACCTGCACCTTGTTGTTACACTTCGGGCATTCATAAATACCCTTGGGCTGCATGGTCACCTTGCGTGTGACCTTGGCATGCTTCGGCTGGGTGGACGCAACCGCATCCACCACAGCCTGCATGGCTTCCCGAATGGCGTTGACATTCGCCATAATCACTCACCACCTTTCAGGAAGTCCTCAACTTCGTTGACCAGCACATCGGACTGCTTGCCAATGGCGTACTCCTCAAGGCGTGCCATGAACATGTCAAGCATCTCCTTAAGGGACCGTGCCGCCTCATAATCCTCGGAAGAAATCGCACGCTCCAACACCTCGGAGAACTCACGCACCTCATCCTCGGACACAAGACCAAACTGCTTGCACGACTCAATCACTGCGCTAACAGCGACAGACTCGTTGTAAGTCTCAGCGACCTGCTCGGTGAACCGTGTGGTCAACCACTTGTAAATGTGGTTCGGCACATCATAATTCTCGCCGTCATAGGCACCGCTAGGTGAAGTACCCGACACCAGCACAACAGGACCACGCAACTCCCTCAGGAACAACGCACTAGCGTACCAGTTCACTGGCAGGTCCAACAGCAGACCCTCGTCATGCACATAGCCGACAAGGACGGTTCCATCAGGCAGTTCCTGACGCACAGCGTCAATCGTGCCTCCAACATAAGTTTGGAGAGACTCCAAACCATCAATGATTGCTGGCTCAATGTGCGCATTGATGCCAGCAGGGAGCAACGCTCCTGCAACGGGTGATGTACCCATAACACACCTCCAAGGTGCAAGTCAAACTGGACTCATCAGCACGGACAGTCATCCGTGGACACGGGGCTGAATTGCCCCGTGTTTCGTCCTGAGGGCTAGTTAGCCCACACATGACAGCCGTACCAGCCTGAGTGGGAATCATAATCGTATTCCCAATCGCTTTCAAGCGAATCCCAGTCAATGTACCCCTGCAACTCAAACGGGATATCCCACATCTCGCTTGCTCGCTCTTCAACGAACTCACGGAATGACTGGCGCATCCCTTGGTAGGTTTCTTCGTGGGTTCGGAAAACCTCGTCCCACTGTTGCACCGTGAACGAATCTTCGTCATAGTTGTTGTCTGTGTACAACTCCCATGCCTCAAGTTCTTCGGGTGACATGTCCATGCCAGTTTGCTTGGCATGGATTTCCGCATATTCGGTTGCGGTCACCGCCACATCAGTGGTACTCATAAACACCTCCAGTGTTTATCGTAAGTCTGCTGGACTCGTCAGCACAAGCATCTACTTGTGGACACGGAACGCATGACCTCGTTCCGTGTTTCGTCCTACCAGTGGACAATATGTGGGACAGACTGTACTGGGTTGGCTACCTCCTTGGTCGTAAACACCTTACAGAACCGCTAGTTAATCATTCAGCGAAGTAAACTTCGGCATGACCGACAAACCATGCGACAGCCTCAGCCCGTGTCAGGAAAATCTCACGGTCCACACACTGACAATTCTCGGGGTCCATCATCCAAAACTCAATGACCCACCAGCCGTTGTCCCAGTCATACCACATGAAATACTTCGTATTCCACGGAGCGTTAACCCACAACTCGTCACATGATTCGTCCAGCATGTTCGTCACCCAACTAGGTGTACGCTTGCGTCCCGTCAACCACGGCACCCAACGCATACTTAGCATCGTGACCACGAAAATGGCACACATAATCAGCATGCCCAACCACTGTTCCTGCAACATTATTCTTTCTCCCATCCCGACTCATAGTCGGCTTGTTCATCATCCAATATGTCTGCACGCCTGCGAAGTTCTTGCGCAGTCGCAACCAATTTCAACTCCGATTCAAGCATTTCTGCTTGCATCCTCAGCATTTCACTTGGCTTCATTCTGAATCTCCTGTTCAGCGAGTTTCTTTGCCATGTCCAACCACGCTATCGCAGTCTCCAGCAAACCTATGTTCTTGAGGTCGCCCTCCACATAGCACTGGTACCAAAAGCGTGACTCTGCAAGGCATTCCTGCACTGTCGTTGTTGCTTCCATAATCAACCCTCCTAAGGTTGCTCGTTGTTTTTCGTTTACATCCTACACATGGGGACAGGGGACGGAGGAATAAGTCCCCCGTCCCCACATGCATCACCTAGATGAGGTCAAGTCCCTTGACCGTATTAAGAACCCAGTTCACTGGGTCAGCGAGGATATCTTCCTCGGTACCCCAGCGACCGCCATTCTGCAACTTCTCAACGGTCACATCAACATCACCGCCCAGCAGGTCACCGCACACCATGTCCGACACCGTGCCATACGATGCGTTCACATACTCGGTAGCCCACTGCATCTGCTCCACACCACCGAACCCGATGCGGCGCAACATGGACGGATGGGCGATAGCGAACATAATGTCATCAATGTCCATCATGTCCTGCGAGTCATGCAACTTGACCAGCATGCTGTACTTGTCACCGTTGCCCTTCGGGCGGTTATAGCACTGCTCGGTCCATAATTCAATGCCGACCCCCAACTTGTGCAACACATCAATGAGCGCACAAACCGCAACGCCACGGGCTTGAATCTGCTCCGCAGTGACATACGAAGATGCGATACCAGCGACAAGGATGCGGATGACACGACCCATCCGAGCCTGTGGCTCGGTGACATAATCCATCATGCACTCGGGGTCACCACTCACATAGCGACCCATGTCCACGCTGTCACCGCTGTAGTCGTAGCGGATAGCGAACTGCTCATCCATCGCCAGCGACAACTGGGACTCAAGGGAGTTGAACAACTCCTGCACCTTGGGACGGACATCGTGCCAACCATCGGTTGCCAACTTGACCGCCGATGACAGTGACGGGGTACCCGACCACACATTATCGGTCGTCTTAGCAGACGACTTCGGATTCGGATTCTCACCAGCGAACCGTGCCGCATCCGCAAGGGATGATGCACGATGCACGATGTTCGTTGCTCCGTTCGGCAACTTGCGCTTAATCGTTTCCATGATTGAACCTCCAGTTCAACAGTAGCGGATGATTATGACTATCGGGGTGACCCTAAAGGGTCACTCCCGACAGCACCTTCTCGGACACCTCGGGCTTGGCACCCTTGAGGATGGTCATGCCCACCACCTCGGTGGTGGTGAACCCAGCCTTGAGGAGCCTTGCACCGTCACGGGCAGACCGTGGGGACACGATGACCTGCAACCCGTGAGAGGTCACATTCTTGCGTGCCGAACGAACAATGTTCGTCCACTTGGCGAGGACAGATGCATCCAAGCCTTCGGCTTGCATCATCGCATCCTCCACATTCTCATCAATGAGAATGTCCATAAACACGAAGCGGTCCTTGGTGGCACCGTCAATCGGATTGCGACCCACATACTGGGCGGTCGCACCATTGCCGTAGGTGTTTCCTGCGGCAATCGCCACGAACCCATCGTGACGCTTGACCATCCCATCAGGGAATGCCATGTAGCCATTGGCTAGAGCCGCATTCAGCGTCCCAAGAATGTTCGGATTCGCATTGTCAATCTCATCCATGAGATAGACACCGCCGAACTCAAAACGCTTGCGGAACTCCGTTCCGACATAAACGCCGTTCGCCGTCATAAATCCGACAAGGTCGGACTTGGATGACTGGGCATTGAACGACTGTGCCGAGAACTCCAAGCCAAGGGCTTGGGCTGCTCGCTCCGCAATCGTGGTCTTGCCCGTTCCAGCCGAGCCGACCATGAACACATTCAGCCCACAATTCAAGGTCTGAAGGACCTTGTTGAACTGCATGTGCTGGACTCCGTCCAGTTTCTTCGGCTCACGATTCGGCAGGTTCACTACGGTGACCTGAGGACGAATCTTGGCAATCGCATCGGCAAGTTCTACGAACTTGGGAGCCGTGAAATCACGGACAAGTTCCTTGACCGCCGACTCGTCAATCCCTACGGGGATTGACTTCACGATATCGGCAACCATGTTGCCGATGACCTTGTCCAAGGACGAACCCTGTTGGACAGCAGGGACAGCCTTAGGCTGTGGTGTCGGTGTTGGCATGCTCTGACCTCCAGTCAGTTTCTCGTTGACAAGTGCCTTGATTTCATCAAGGGACTTGTGCATCGGTGTACCGTTCCACTTGACACCAAGGTAGGAACCTACCTTGATGAGAGTGTTCTTGTCCATTGAACCAATGGACTGGGTGTATTCCCGACCATCGCTAAAGCGACAGACGGCGGTCCGAATGTCTCGGTTCACCGAGACAATCGTTGGGGCTGGTCTTGCTGGCATGATTCCTCCTCATGCTGTTGGGG
>Ga0099848_1001761_pt1 | contig 10119 bp, 8 predicted proteins | sample CB_VirMetaG_3_FD_78179 | JGI IMG/M metagenome (GOLD analysis project Ga0099848, IMG submission 78179) | Freshwater to marine saline gradient viral communities from Chesapeake Bay - CB_1508_1S Viral MetaG | ecosystem: Environmental > Aquatic > Marine > Coastal | place: USA: Chesapeake Bay... | reverse complement strand
TTCTCATCTATAATTTCTAGTTCAGAATCTCTAGTTCTTGATAAACACATTGCGTGAATGGTTTTAAATAGTTCAAATGAATCTTCTTTATACTTACCTGGGTATGCTTTTAATATTCTTTCCATACCTTCTTTAGCTGCAGCTCTAGTAAAGGAGCAATAAGCAATGTATTCAGGAACAATATGTTTTTTACTTATGCCGTATTTAATTATGTTTAACAGTGTCCAAGTCTTTCCTGTACCTGGAGGGCCATATATCTTCCAAGTCTTATCTGCAATGGCTTTTAATGCATCAGGATCTTGTCTTATCTCATCTGCTGCGTTACGTTTATTGGTCAGTGGCAAATTCATTATCACCTATTTTTTGTTTAAATATTTCAATCTTTGGAGTGTTGTCCCTCTCCTTTATTTCATTTAACAACAAGGATGAATAACATCGTTTAGTATATCCTTGATAACCTTTATGCAATTGTATTATTCTTTTATGTGAGTCCTTCTTGTCAGGATATTTATTTTTTTCCTCTTCACACATCCTAGCTAACATCTCACCTAAAGTTGTTTCATAAGTTTTATTATATTTAGATTTAGCATAATGCTTAAATGAAGTAGCATTCCAAAAATATCTTTTTAACTTATCGCACTTATATACATAACCATAATCTATTTGCGTGATATCATTCGCACCTTTTTTCTCATCAATGAATGAGTGTAATATAGTAGAAAATTCCGACAGCCTCTCTTCTCCTTCGTTGTATGAATCAATAACTTTCATATTAGAAAACCAATCTTCTTTCATTTGATTAAACTCATCAGCTTCAACCCAAGTCCATTTAATTTGTTCTTCCCAACATCTTTTTGCAATTTGATTCTGAGTCCATAACTGATCCGTTGTCATTGATATAATAACCTCTTCTCCTTGTTCGTTAACCATTGTAAGCAAATGTCTTCTAGGATTAGTCATTATCATTCTGTAATCAGTAACCATAACTGACTTCTCAACCAATCCATACTTACGAGTACGGCAACCAATCTTGTCACAATGTCCTAAATCAGATATTTGTTGACATAAGTTTCTAACTTGCCATATATCCTCCTCATCTTTTTGATCTGCAGTATCTCTTTTTTTCATAGCTTGAGATACCTTCTTAGCAAACTGGTTGTTGTCAAAACCCTCATCAGTTTTAAAATTGTTCTTAACAAATTCTGACATAGCTTCTCTAATCTTGTCTTCGTTATCGCCGTGTATCTTTCTAGCTACACAACCAAATTGTAATAGAGCTTTATCTCTTTCACCTTCTCCTACACCATTTTCAAAGTAATAATCCATACAAGGTGGGTAGTCTGATACCTTTTTAATTCCTACTGATTCTAATTCTTTTAATGTAATTTTTTTTATTTTAAGTTTAAGAAACTCTGCAATTGGTATTAAATTTTTTATGTTGTAATCTTTTATTGCCCATCTTTTTGGTGCATCAGGATTTAACGCATCAAAGTAAGGCATATTGATTTGATTTCCCTGAGCATTTTCTGTTGCTCTTGTTTGTACTGGAAATATATCAATTGTATTTTTTGGTCTACCTAGCTTTAATGATAAGGCAGTTAATCTTCTTTTAATTTCTTTTGCTTGTGCTGAACCATCTATAAATAAATATGCGTGTATGCCACCTGACTTTGATCTAAATGGAACCAGTGGTAAGTTCCAAGATTTCATAATTTCTAATATCTTATTAGCTTCTTCTTCTGATTTAACTTGATCTACATCAATAACTCCAAAACTTACTGTGTGATCATCTCTGATAGGAACCATACCAAAGGATTGCTCTCCTTTGATATGGCTCTCCCATATTGGGATTTCATTTCCATCAGCAGGAAAGTCCTCCCAATCGTAACGTCCTTCGACCTTACCATCGGCTCTCTTCAAGCCCGAAGGCTTGAAGACACCGTACTTCTTTTTAGAACCATCAAACAGTTCTGTAAGCTTACTTAAATCCATTAGAATGGGTTAGCTTCAGATTGTCCGTTGGCACTTGATTGTGATTGCTCCTCTACACCGTGATTAACTTTTACTTCACCTTGTTTACAAGTTTCATAAAAGTCTTGAGCGGCTTTGAGTAAGTTTGCATTAGGTACGTTTTTATCAAATTCAACGTCCCAACCATACCAAGAACCTAAACTATTTTTTTCTAGTGTAGTTTTCAAAGTATAGATTTGTGCAAATGAAGGTGGCTGGAAGAATCCATTCTTGCCTTTTACTCTCTGAGTCATAATCATAGAGTTCCACTTTCTAGATTTTTTTCTTTGAGTTGCTTTCATAGCAATCAAAGCTGTTTCAGTTGGTTGATCTTTTTCATCTACCATTAAAACATAATGAGAAGCCGTTTCCTCAATATAGTTACCATTAGGTAATCTATCTTTTTTGTCAGGGCCTCTTGTTGTTTTGGATAAGATGTCAGAATCACCACCGTACACATTTACTGGTGCTCCTGATCCTTCTTTTCCTCTATCTCTCCATTCCAAAAACTCTAGTTTGTAGAAGCAAGGCACTACTCTTAGGCCTTTAGTTCCATCAAACAATTGATCTGAAACAGTGTTATAGATCATTCCTGGTCTAGCTTCAGGTATGAATTTAGAATCACCTTGTGTTACTTGAGGTGATAATTGAGAAAGGATTTTTAAAAATGGTAAAGCCAAATCTCTTTGACCTACATTTTCAGTTCCTAACCCTGCTAGTTTTTCTAGATTTGAAACATCCACAGAAAGTGGTGCTTCTTTTTTTGTAGCGACTGCATTTGTTTGTTTTTGCATTTTTACTCCTTGTTTGTTAGTTTTGTTCTGTTCGCTATATATACGCCGAATAAATCAGATGGGATACTTATTCCTTTTTGCGTCTGTTCTTTTACAAACGCTTTTAAAGTCATAGGTTCCACCTTTTCGACTTGGTTTACATTGTATCCTTTTGCTCTTAAATCGTCAACAACAGATTTTGCTTCGTTGTCCTGACTTCTTCCAAAAGTTAAAGATACATTGTTTTTTATTAGATCCCCGTGTCCGTTGTCCCTGAACCATTGAAATGCTTCGGGTACACGATCAGTAGGAATTTTCGCTGAATAGAATGGTTTAATCTCTACTCGAGTACCATCTTTCAACTTGATGTCTGAAACACCTAGTTCATTCATTTTGTTTGGAATGCGTTCTTCAGACAGTTGACGTTCTTTTTCTTTTGCCGTTTTTAACTGTTCCTCAAGATTACCAACAATTTCTTGTTGTTCTTGCATTTCCTTACATAATGAGGCTAATGTTTCAAACTGTTTATCATCAACCGTTATTGTAGTTGATACAGTTTCTAGATCCATAGATCCTCCTTTTTTAAGTTGATTCGTTTTTAAATTAATGTATAGATTTTGTCAAATGAAAAAATATAATTTTAAAACAACACCTTTTGAACACCAGCGAAAAGCTTTGGAACTTTCTTGGAATAAAGATACCTATGGCTTGTTTATGGAAATGGGTACTGGTAAAACCAAAGTTGCAATCGATAATATTGGAATTTTAAAAGAACAAAACAAAATTGATATTGCAATCATACTTGCACCAAAATCAGTTTATCTTAACTGGGAAAATGAAATTAATACTCATTTATCAAATGAAGTGCCTCGTAGTATCTTTGCTTGGCAACGTGATAAAAAACCAATTGATGATGACATTGCAGACGGTAAGCTTGGTATCTATCTTGTAAACGTGGAAGCCTTATCACATAAGAGTGGAGTTAAGTTTGTTAAAGAAATACTTTCTCGTTATCTTAATAGTATGTTCATAGTAGATGAATCAACAACAATAAAGAACCAAGGAGCGATGCGAACAAAATCAATCTTAAAAATAGCCCCACTATCCAAATACAGGAGAGTACTAACAGGATCGCCAATAACAAAGTCGCCATTGGATTTATATACACAATGTGCTTTCTTAAGTCCAGATCTATTAGGTTTTACAAGTTATTATACCTTTAGAGCACGATATGCTGTTATGGATCAGATTAGAGTTGGTAGTGACAGATACATATTAGCACCTAAATACTATACCAATTTAGATGAATTAGAATTAAAACTAAAAACTTTTTCTTATCGTGTAAGAAAAGATGATTGTTTAGACTTACCTGAAAAGATTAGACAAACTAGAACTATTGATTTAACTGACAAACAACAAAAAACTTATAATGAGCTAAAGCAAAGAGCATTAGCTGTTATTGAAGATGATGCAGTTAGCTTTAATAATAAGTTAACTGAACTATTAAGATTGCATCAGGTTACTTGTGGTTTTGTTAAACAAGATAGTGGTTTGATGCACGAATTTGATAAGTGTCCTAAGATGGAAGAGTTAATGGGCATCATAGAAGAAACAGATGGAAAGGTTATCATATGGGCTAACTACGTGTATAATATTGAAAAAATTATGAAAACATTGGAGGATAAATATGGTAAAAACTCTACTGTGGCTATTTACGGTGCGGTTAGTACAGAAGATCGCCAAGATGCAGTTAAACGTTTTCAAGAAGATCCTCAATGTCGTTTTTTTGTTGGCAATCCTTCCACTGGTGGTTTTGGTCTTACTCTTACCGCTGCTAGTTATGTGGTATATTTTAGCAATAACTTCAACTTGGAAATCAGACAACAAAGTGAAGACAGAGCTCATAGAATCGGTCAGAAACGCAATGTCACTTATATTGATATTGTCGCACAAAAAACAGTAGACCAACACATCTTACGTGCATTACAAATGAAGTTAAAAATTTCTGCTAAAACTTTAGGTGAGAATGTTAGAGCTTGGCTCTGTTAAATTGTTCCACTCTTTCAATCCATTTATCTTTATATCTCTTTAAGTCTTCCTTATCTAACATAAACTCTTGATATACAAAGTCTTTAGTGCAAATTGCAATTAAACCTTTTTCTATTGGGCCATAATACTTCTCGTGTGCTAAAGCATAAGCGGCAATCTGATAGTAGTAATCTTCTACATATTCTCTTTGCTTTAATTTATTAGATTGTTTAAAGTCTATTATGGCAGGTTTACCACCGTGTACTCCTATTAAATCTGTTGCCCCTGCATATAATTCTTCATAATGTAATGATACTTCACTTCCGTATATGATGTTTAATGCTTCCATATTTTCTATGATCTTGTGTGCCATTAATCTAGATTGAGCACCTTCTTCGCTTAAATTAAAATATCCCTGACCTGCAATGTATTTTTCTAATACGTAATGCATTTCTGTTCCTCTTAAAGCGGCATCCCTCATAGTTTTGTTAGCTACATCTTCGCCTACTCTATCTCTCCATCTTCTAAGACCATCTAGATCTTCTTGTGATTTAGTAGCTGATAGTATGGTAGTTACTGATGGTATTTTTTTATGGTCAACGTTATATGTCCGTTGTCCGTTTTCCTCTTGTCTTGTAAATTTCTTATATTGATATTTGTTTTTGTCCCAAGCAAAGTCGGTAACAGTAAAACTATTTTTATCTCTTATTAACTTCATAACTAGGAGTATCCCAGTAAATTAGATGTGTCAATTAATTATTTAATGAATATACTAAATAATCCTACTAACGTAAGAATTGTACTAAAAGAACCTGCAATTATGTAATAAATAACTCTATCAGTCTTTCTATCAATTTTACTTACATCTTCGTGTAAATGCTTAATATCTTTTTTAAAACCCTCAACGTGACCGTAAAGTGCTATTAAATGTTCACCTGTAGTAACTGGTTTCTTTCCATTAGCCATTGTTATTCTCCATTAAAAGCATCTTCATCTAAGTCAGAATATTCCTTACAGTCTGAACAATTACATTTCTTACATTCTACTACTGACATACCATTAACGTCGTCCTTTAATACTTCTCCGCAATGAGATTCATTTCCACAATTATTACAAGTCATTATTCTTTCCCTGCTATGTTTTGACCTGATATATCAAACGGAAACAAACTAGCATATTTTTGTTGTCTAACTGCTGGAGCTTCTATTGATTGCATTTGAGGTGCGTTTAACGTAGGTATTTGAGATGCACCAGGTATTGCAGTTTGTTGTTGATTTTGCTCTTCAGGCGATTGTTGAATTCCATAATCAACGTTTAATGCATTGATTGCATTATCAGTTCCTTGACTATAACCTTTACCAAAAGCTTCAGCTTCTACTAATAGTTCAGTAGGAATTTTATCTTGTAGTTCTTTTTCAGGAAACATTCTTTTCTTTTCATACTCAGGTAAATCATCGTATTTAAATCCTCTTTTAGGCACTTTCATATTAATTTGAGAAAGTCTTTGTATGATCTCTTGTTCATTAATATTCTTAGGATCTACTTTAGGAAAATCATTATCTTCTTCATTTAGATAGTTCATAAATCTAGCAAATGCTCTTGAATAAGTTTCTCCATAAGTAATTGGTATACCCTTAACTGTTTTCTTACCTACCATAGTTTTAGCAAAAACACGTCTTTCTGCTGGAGATAATGCATCCATCATATATCTAATGGCAATTGGGTTAGTGAGTACTTCTCCAATTTTTAATCCAGCCGCTAACATAATAATTGGGGCTAATGGATTAGCTGCAAATAAAGATCCTCCCAGTACAACACCACCAAGTGCTGAACCAAATCCACCTAACGTGATACGTCTTTGTAAGAACGCTGAAGGTTCTGATATAGGTACGTCTGATATTGCTTTAGCATATTTAATAAAATCATCTAAATCTTTTAATGCTGCTTGTCCTTTTGCTCCGCCACCAAACGACTCTACTAACATTTCTCTTCTTGCAGTTGCTTGTGGGCCAGTTAAACCAAGAGTTCTAGCAAAAGCATCAGCATCAAATTGAGCTATGTCTCCTTTTGCAAAAGCCATCTCAATCGCTTCATCCCCTTTACCAGTTACTATGTCCCTTGCAGTAAAGTTTCTAGCAGCATAGAAATCCTCCATACCACCTTGTCTTACAACGTCAGTAAACATTTTACTTCTTGGATTTTGATTCATTTGTTCTTTAACATACTTCATTATACTAGCATCACTAATACCTTTTTCAGAAAAAGAACTTAAGTAAGCATCATACATATATCTAGAGAAAGCTCTGTTAAACATAGCCTCTCCTTCTTTAGATGCTACTTTAGTGACTCCATCTATCGTTGCTTTACCAGCACCGTATAGTAGTTTTAATTGTCTAACTGCATCTCCACTACCTAATCTAAATGTATTTTTTTCTATAACATCAAATAACATATCAGGTGGAATTGATTCTCTACCTGATATTCCCATTAGTTGTTTGTTTGTAAATAAAGATCTATCACCAGCTTTTAGTGCATTAGCAACTGAACCATATTCAAATGGTCTTAACAAATAAGCAAAGTTCATATTTGCCATTTTTAATTCTTCATTCAATGCTTGTGCTGACGCAAGTCTTGCATTTAAATAACTGTCAGCCATTTTTTGTCCGTTTTTACCTGATGCAACCATATTGTCGTATTGTGCTTTTACAGAAGCATCTTTTAACATATCCGCTTTTGTTAATAATGGAATAGATTGAGCAAAGTCATCATCTAATGCTGCTCTTAAACTTAACACCATTTCTTTTGGTAATTTAATTTGGGTTGTTTGCATAGCTCTTGTAGCTAATTTTTGTAAACCAACATATTCTTTAATAGTCATAGGTGTAGATTTTCTAGTAGCTATTTCAGCCATTAATCTAACTAAAGGATCTGTTCCTTCACCTAACTCTCCATAAATAGTTTTTTCTAAACCTTCGTCAGCTAATCTTGTTACCCCAGTTGGAGCTTCTGCTAATGCAGTAGAATATTTACCTAAAAGAGGGATTTCCGCTCCAAAGTCATCAGCTATTTCTTTAGCCATTTGTTGTACTCTATCTAATCTAATGATAGCTGGATTACCTATATCTGCTACTTTATTATCAAAAGCTTTGTAACCAGCAGAAATTAAATCTCCATATCTTTCAAAATTTTTTCTAAACTCATTTAATGAAGCCGCACCCAATATTGTTGTCTTAGTTAAAGGAGCTATGTTTAATATGTCATCTAAATAAACTCTAGTTGCTGCTGCTTCAGCTGCTGCCATTGCTTTTTCTCCCACTGGGGCTATGAATGGAAACAGACCGATTGTTTTAAAATATGTTTTACCTAACTGTGCAAGTATAGCTGCTTTTTGAGTTTTATCCATCGTAGCTAATAGTGGTAATGGTAATCCTTTTCTTTGTGCATACTCAGATAACTCTAATGCTCTATCTCCTTTTAAACCAAATAATGTTTTACCACCTTTACCTAATATACCTAAAATAGGCATCATTGCAGTTCCCGCAGCACCCCACATTAAAGAATTCTTCATTGCTTCTCCTGCTGAAGTTATTGCATCACTTTGAACTTCTCTTTCTGGAATACTAGCTAAGTCATTATTAATAGCTACTGCTAAATCTCTACCTATAGTATTATTAACAAGATCATAAGTTAGACTTGCTCCTCCAGCTCCTATTGCACCTCCTGCTAAAGATTGTGCTTCAGTTACCAATAACGGTTTCATTCTTGCACTTGTTAAAGCGTCTGCAGATTTACCTATCCTGTACAATAAAGGTTTTGTAAATTTAAATATCTTTCCTACTCTTGGTATTCTTTCTAATGAATTAGCAAAGCCTATCATTGCTTTAGCAAATGCTTTGTTCTGTGCTCCTCTAGGCATACTCAATGCATCAACCAATGTTTTATTATTTCTAACGTATGGAAGAATAGAACCTGTTAGATCACCAATTAATTCAGCACCTGGTCTTGTTGGTATTAAACCAGTAAGCTCACCTTGCATTATAGACTTGTCTTTTAATGCAACAGCTAATGGATCCTTAGCAAAAGCTTCTTCTTCAGCTATCTTTTCAGCAGTGCCTTCAAATTCTGCTATGATATTTTTTAACGGAGGTGCTTTAATGATACCTTGATTAATTAAATCATCAATTGTTCCTAACTGCTCCTCATTGTAAGCTCTAGGATTAAAGGTTTTGTTTTCAATTTCTTGTTGAAGTTTTTCTAGTATAGCCATTATTGAAATCCTTTTGATTTTAAGAACTCGTCGATTTGAGTTCCTGACATAGTATTAAAATCAGTTACTGGTTTATCGGGAGCTATTAAACCAAAAGTGATTTTTGCACCTGGTGTTTGATAGAATCTCATAGCAAACTGTGCATCATCTATACCTAAGTCTCTTACGTTTTCTCTATAAGTATTCATTTTCTCATCTAAGATTTGAGTCAAGGCAGCCATTTTAGACTGTACTTGATCCGCAGATAATGTTCCACCCATAACTTGTACAAGATCGTTGATTAAAGTTAAGTCAACGTTTGTTAATCTGTCTTTTTGTTTAAATGCATTAGCTAAGAAATATCTTAATGTTGTTTCTGTTATCTTTAAGTTTTGTAATGTTTGTCTTGTTGAAGTATCTGTTTCGTAAATCTTTTTAATACCTTGATTGATATTATTCCATTCTCTTTCAGCAGATTTAAGATCATCTCCTTTTAAAAGATTACCGTTAGCATCTGTAAATTGAAAAGGTTTATTTTCAAGTTTTTTAAATGAATCAAAATAACCTTTACCAGATCCAACTATTCTATCTAATAGATTTTTAACAAATCCAGAAGAACCTAATGCTTGAGGGCCAACTGATTGAACGTATTGAGTTAAAGCTCTTGCAGTAGCAACGTTTCCATATGAATCAAATGCATCAATAATGTCACTAGCTTTTGAAGCTTGGTACGGTCTAAATCCAGTAGCCACCTCAGAACTTAATTCAGTCTTACTACCATCAGAATTAATCTTGTACGTTCTTAATGATTTTTTATCTTGTTGAGCAGGTATAGCTCTAGTTGCACCTGTTTCTGGATCAATTATTCTTAATGTACCTGGTAGAAACTCTTGTTTATCTTTAGAGTCCATTAAAAGCTTTAGTTGTTTATAAGCATTTTCATCTTCTTTTAATTTATAAGCTGCTAATAAATCAACAGCAGGATTTAATGCGTTTCCTACAACTTCACCAAAATTACCTTTACCTGATAATAAACCTGCAGCAAATTTTAACATAAACATA
>Ga0099848_1001760_pt1 | contig 10119 bp, 4 predicted proteins | sample CB_VirMetaG_3_FD_78179 | JGI IMG/M metagenome (GOLD analysis project Ga0099848, IMG submission 78179) | Freshwater to marine saline gradient viral communities from Chesapeake Bay - CB_1508_1S Viral MetaG | ecosystem: Environmental > Aquatic > Marine > Coastal | place: USA: Chesapeake Bay... | reverse complement strand
TTACCATTAGAAAATTGTTCAGATAAATGCTGGGTTAAACCGGCACTGTCTAAGTCCGATTTTATCTTTAATACCGCCTTGTCCTCAGTGTTTGCTTGGAGTGCATAGTCCATTGCGTTTGTTGAAAGCTCCGACGGGAATGAAACTATAACGGACGGTGAATACTCAGAAACTAGTGGATTCTCTGGATATCCCGCCTCAGAAACGGAAGCTACTTGTATTTCAACTTGCTCTCCCTTGGTTATTGGTATGTCCAGTTGATTTATATTTATCTGGTTCGCGTCCGAGGTATCCTGAGAAGCCCAGACATAAGTTCCCTTAGTTTCGTCGTATATTTTTTGTCTTACTTCACTCTTTATAATATTCCAGTTACTATAAGCCCCATTTTTTGTCTGACCATCAGCTGAGGTGTATGGTATGTCGTCAGTTGGCTGGGCTGCTCCAGAATCGCTAAGATATCTATATCTTATCATAAACTGGATTACATTCTGATCCCCGGTTGTATCGGTGTACTTTGGGTTTGGAATGTCCCAAAATCCTCTAACCCGATATTTGGGTTTTTCCATTATCTGTGGAGTATCCAAAGTTGTAACGGAAATTTCCTCAACTAGGGTATTATATAGGGATTGCTTTTGAACTTTCTCGTCGGTTAATGAATTTAGTTTGGCTTGTGTAGCTTGTGGATTTGTTGCAAGATTATTCTGTGCTCCTGCAAGAAACTTGGAAGATGAACTTCTTCCAGTATTTAATTGAAGCCTTGTTTTTGAAATCGAATCATCTAAAGCCTTTAATTCATTTTGCAAACTTGCCTTAGCAGAAACTTTTTCAGTTATACTTTTAGAGCTAACAGAATCGGTTAGCTGCTTATTTATCTGTAAAACTTTAAAGTTGTTTATGTCCAGGGTAGGTGCATCTGGAGTTATACCATATATGGAAGTTATCTTGTTTTCTTTAGCAAGACCTATAAATATTTTTCCCATGTCTGATACTTGCTCCAGGTAGAAGGTTTCTAGAGTTTGTATGCTTCCTTGATTATTTATAGTTAACTCGTTACTCCAAAATGATATGCCATCGGAATACTCTGATCCAGCGATATTAAAATTGTCATCAATCGTCTTGAAAAAAACAGCTTGTCTTTCGTCAAATCCTATATTTACTTGGATTTCCCTTGGACTATAGTTAGACGAAGAATACGACAAGGAGGAGGATCCTATCTGGACTGGAGAATAGCCGGTTATTCTTTTTAACTGTACAGATGTCTCGTCTCTATTTACAGATGTTATTCTATATTTAGTTCCGTCTGGAGTTATTAAGTCATCGCCAACATCCAAAGTTTTTCCCCCGGTTACCCCGGAAAGTACATCCGTATAGTTAAGGGTATTTAATTTGTAATTTCTTCTGGTTTCTGTTACTTGATTTCCATTAGCATCAGTAACATTAACAACATCATCGTAAAATGCTAGGACCCCAAAGTTACCAGAGTTTCTTAATACCCTAAGAGGAAGATCTATTACATCCTCGTCGGAAAAGTATGATATTCCTTGTGAATCTAGCTCTGTTATAAAATCCTGAAACTTTATATCATTCCTTCCCTTTATGTTATTATCAAAATAAGCCCTCTGGTCGTCGGTAGTTGTATTTGCTATTATTCTTCTCACAACGACTCTGTCAGCATCATCAGGTATTTTACCAGTAACATCTATTTTTATAAAAAGGAGTGGATTTAGAAAGCTTTCAAAAAACCAATTATCCTTTATAGCAAACGTACTGGGAACCGGAAGGTTTGTCAGTGTAGGAGGTTCTCTTAAAGGCTGAACCTTGTAAATTTGAGAGTAAGTTCCATCAGGATTTCTTACCGTAGCATAGTTATCTCCAAGCCCAATTAAGGACTGTATATTTGAATCGATCCTTTGGATCTGACTTCTAAGATATCCATAAGCTGGAATAGATGCATTCGTCGGAAGACCCGTCTCGTCTAACATTTCTATCTCCACCGTATCGTTTGTGGAGGTAGCAACCTCATTAAGACCGTTTATTATCTCGAGGGAGTTCTTTTGAAGGCGAAGAAACTGAGCTACTAAAGAGCTTATAGAATTTTGAGTACCTGCCATTTTAATTATTTTTTATTACGTGTTGTTAGTCAAACTTTTTCCTATTATATCAACCTGGAATATGTATTCTTTTTCATCGACACACACGATTTCAATAACAGGCTTATAGTCATATGCTGCCATTGTAGATTCGTCCAGGGTAACTATAAAAGACGAATACTGTACGCCAGTTGGATTTGATGCTGGATGTCTTCCCAGAGAATCCGTATAGAAGTTTATAAAATAGGGGCCAGGGAAAATCTGATCACCAAAAGAGATCCTAAATTTTTGTCCGTTTTTCCATTGAGTAGAGGAGTCGTCTATTCTAACAACAACGTCGGATGTTAGGGTTAAAGAAACCCCTCCATTAACGTGCTTAAAATAATTAGAAAAATCAATCAGCTTAATCACGTTAAAAGATGATGTACTTATCGTGCCATATCCCTTATTGCTTCCTATGTTAAATTCCTGGTTTGTGTTCCTGATCGTTACCTGGTTAGCGACACTGCGATCAACCTGTACACCCAATCCCTGCTTAATAGAATCAAGATCGTATGATATCTGGGCGGATGTTTCGTTGTTTATTATAGCACGGATTAGATCATAGTTTTGATTAATAAGGCCCATTATCGACTGGGTATTATTAAAAAGTGCCTGATTTGTTGCTAGTGTGTTTTCAATAGACCCTATTCTTCTTTCTAAGTTTAGAGTTGTAGACGTCGAGAGAACAGCGTCCTCTAGTTGAGTAACTCTATCCTGTAACTGAATATAGGTAGAAACAGTATTATTTAAAGTTGAGCTAGCGTCCTGAAGTACGTTCATGGCATCCATAAACATAGTCAGAGAAAAAGGTGAGTAATCGTTTATTGCTTGCTCTACCCCAGCCTGATCTATGTCGACATCGAACTTTAGATTTATTTTAAAACCGTAGCTGTTACCATTTAGCTTAGTAACTACATTTGGCTTGTATTTTTTCAATCTGGGTATGTAGGTATCCCCATCCGTTATGACGTCATCTAAGAATAAAACACCGTAAAGATTGGTAGCGTAATCTGATGGGTTTGCCGGATCATAAACATCATAATAAACCAAAACGCAGTTAAACTCAAAGTCTAAAGCATCAGGGGTAGAGTTGAATTCCTCAATCGTGGTGATTGCAGGATTATCTAAAATCTGCTTATATGAATCGGGATCAAAGTCGATGCCGATTGAGTCTAGCTTTGTTCTGGCATATGTTAACGACTTTGATAAGTGGGATTTTGTTAGAATCAGGGAGGTTGGATCAGTAAATGTGTTGTCTGTGAAATAAGTATTAGCGGTATCTCTCGGCGAATACCAATTACCACTACCAGTAACACCAGATGCTGTTGTATCTGAGTACGTAACAGAAGGAGCTCCTAGTACATCATCATCAAATATTGCTAGATTTGTTAGACCACTAGGATTATACTCATCATAGGATCTGCCAGAAAGATATTCTTTATCTAAAGGATCTATGGGATTGTTTGTCCAAGAATAGTCGGGGTAATAGTTCTTATCAACAACATTTTTAAAAAGAACGTACGGAGTAGATCCATCTTTAGTTGGGACATGGACATAAACCTCAGAATATGCATTGTTATTGTTTTTTACCGAATTTACTATATCGAGGTTTCCTATGTACTGAACTACCTTGCTATAATTCGCACCGGTTAGACCATATGATCCAGTTATCCCGGTTGATGGATCGCCCTCGGTATACCTTTTCTGTGTTACCGGGAGACCGTTAATTACCGAAACGGTGTTTTGATCCAAAGATGGAGATACCTCGGAGCTAGAAGCCGGTTTAAACCTCACCGCTCCTATCTCTTTTAGCCATTTAAAGAAGATCCTCTCCGAGATATTTTGCTTAAGTGATTGGTCATAAACATCGGTGCTAGTTATTGTCGTTTCAAGGTTAAGACAATAGCTCTGGAAACTTTGGGAAAAATCTATGTTACCGCTCCCAGTTATAATTACACCAGCATTCGATGCCCAGTCAAGAAAAGAGGAATCCGGAGCATTTAATTTAACCTTATTATCTAAAGTTGAAGAGCTATCAACGTCCGGGATGTTCAGTAAAGCAAATTTTGAAAATTTAAACTTACTAGCTGAATTATTGAAAGTAGATGTGATATCTTCCGCAGAGGAAGAAAAACTATAAAATGTCCCCCCTTGTACTTGTAAAGGTCTTATGAATGGTGTTTTTGCCATCTCTTATTTTGTTATTTACTATTTTATACCGACATATTGGTTGCAGACAAAACTATCCACGATCCCTTCTGTGTAGCTGATCCCTGATCTATTCTTGGTTCCCATCTGAGCTGCAGGGAAGATCTATATGCATATCCCGCCGGGGCAGTTATTCCTAAAGAATTAAACCCTCCCTGTGATGCATTTGTATTAAATCCGGTGTAGAATGTCCCTTGGACCCCCGTATTAATTGTACCTCCAGCATCGTTGGTATTAACGATTGTAAGCAACAGACCTTTAGGAACTCCAGATACACTAGTACCATTACCAACACTAAGATTAAAACCTCCAGTGCTTCCTAGGTCAGCGTATATTATATTTTCTGTTCCGGTGACAACATAAGGCAAGGAAACCGTTGTTGAGTATCCTCCACCGTGGGGGAATCCTGCATCAGTATCAGGGAAATCTGTTCCCGCTGTTAGACCAGAATTGTAAACGGTGCTATTACTAATCATACTAGCCGCTGGTCCTAAACTTATTTTTCCGTTAATGTTTACCTGTCCGTTAAAGTTACCGGTAGCTCCACTTTGGAGGGTAAATATTCCACCTGCAGAAATAGATCCATTCATTGTAACGGTTCCACTAGCGGTAAGGTTAGTAGTTGACAAACTAGCGAAAGTACCAGCTCCAGATGCGGATATGGATGCGGTTACTACGCCTGAAGAAGGTATTGATATCTGATTGAATCTTCCTATCTTGGCAGAGACTCTTCCGGTGCTTTCCCCTGATATGTCAAGTATACCATTGTTCAGATCTATGCCGAACGAATTGGAGTAATTGTTGATCCAGTTCTGAAGTATCAGAAAATTAGAATTTAGAGTGTTTCTAGATCCTGAGATTGAATCAGATCCCAAGATTTCTGTAATGTTTACTGAAGCCATTTCTTTTTTATTTTTGTTTCTTAAGAAGCGAAATATATATCACTGCACAGTAAACAATAAAAACTGAATGACAAACCAGAAAAAACTCACAGTCCGAGACTTCAAGGAGATATCTCTAACACCAAAACAGAAAAAATACTCAAATACCATAAGGGAAAGCACAATAACACTCTGTTGGGGACCAGCCGGTTCATCAAAAACATTCTCAGCTTGCTATACTGCTTTATCACTTCTTCAGAAAAACGAGGCTAGCAAAATAATACTCACAAAGCCAATCCAAGAGGCGGGAGAAAAACTAGGATCCCTACCTGGGGATGTATGGGAAAAAATAAGCCCATATATGGAGAGCTTTATCTCCACCATGGAAAAAATAATTCCCAAAGAAAAGCTTGGACAATTAATAAACTCAGGAATTATAGAGTTCAAACCACTAGCTTACCTCCGAGGCGGGACGATGGACAACTCCATAATGATTCTGGACGAAGCACAAAACTGTGACATGAAGCAGCTAATGCTCTATGTAACAAGGCTAGGTAAAGAATCAAAAGTTGTTATAGCAGGAGATGTAACTCAGCATGACATAACTTACGAAAAAGTAGCTCTTCCTCATTTCGTTGAGATGGTAAAGGGAATAAAAGGTATTGGGGAATTCCAGTTTACCGAGGAAGATATAGTCAGAGCAGAGATTCTAAAGGAAATAGTTAAAAGATACGAGATCTGGAAATATAAAAAGCCTGGTCAAAATTAATCACCAGATCTAAAAGTAGCATCTGGGTTATTACTTATAACTATTTGTGATCCAAATGGGGTGGACATGTCCTTTAGTATGATTTCCTTCTGCTTTTCCATGTCCTTTCCTAAATCATTAGACTTGGACTGTCGATCTGGTCTGACCTGAATATATCCATAGTCATATGAATTAACAACGAACGGGTCCGGGTCGTCCATTCTTTTATCTCTGTGATTAACAACCTGTACGTAAGCTGGTTTTGATATCTCGTAAACGTTACCTGAGGAATCCTCAACAGAGTTGTATATTGAGTAGTACCCAGAATTTTCAAAAGTGTATATGAAATATGGTGTATTTTTAACATCAAGTATTTCTTGACCTGTTTTTTGATCAGTAAGAACCCATCTGTACTCTTTCTTGCCAAAAATGTTAGAATTGTAATTGGTAAAGAAAACAGTGCTAAGTAGGGGGATTTCCATGTTCTTCTCGTCCCGATGCAGATCTACCCATTTCCATGATCCAGAACCAGCTCTTGATATGATCTGTCCCTTTGCCTTTCCGATCTGAGGAATGTAGTTGTCAGAATATCCTACGAAGAATCGATCTTCACCCGGAATTGGCAAATCTGAAGGACCGGTCATACCATATGGATTATCCCCGGCGAAAAGTACTCTTCCTTCAGTATCTACATCATAATCAAATTTAAACATAGTGTAATTAGGACCTCCATATATTCTAGACTCTGGGTATGCCCCCTCTATGTCAGTTTTCAGCAAAACCCTAGAATATCCCGCTGTTAAACCGGTTACGTTGTAATATGAAGAATAAATGTTGTTTCCACTTATTATTGGGGAATCTACCTCAAGAATTGTGGAGGATGGATAATTTTCAAATTCAGGAATGGCATAAGAGCCGAGTAGCCTTTTCTTGCCGTATATAGACATTTCTACTATAGCAGAACCGGAGGACGCACCGATCGGATCAGCATCTACTCCAAAAACCGATCCCGTTGGACCAAGAAAAGTTTCAAAAATGTAGTGATTACTATGAGAAGATGCGCTTGCAATGGAGTTCGAGTTTGTGTTTGGAATGGATGTTTCAGTTGAGATCACATTCCCCGTTGGATCGACTATTATATAAAAATATCTTCCTAGAGGTGAATCTGGAATACCAATGGTCTTACCAAACATATCAAAGCTTCCGTTATTAATATAGCCAGTTATAATTGTTGTGTCATTAGCAGTTTCAGTACTAATATTGTAAACAGAAACCGTGTTAGAAGCTAGGCTCTGTCCGAGTGTTGATGAATATACATTTAGAATGTTCATATTTCTGTCCATGTCTAAATATAAAATTTGGGAGCCTAGATCACCAACAGTGTTTCCACCAAAATAAAAGGGCACAGCATTTGAATCGTCCCAGCCAAGGTAATCTTTTACTGTGTAATATGATGCATTTGATGTTGATTGGAAAGAAACCCTTACGTTTTTATCCGTTATTTCCATATCAAAAGAGGTTGCAGTATTTGTAGTAAGGTTGCTAGGGAAATATCTAAAGTTTTTAACTCTATACTTTCTTGCTAGATCATATTTGTCAGTGAAATCAACAAGATTATAACTAGTTGTAGATCCAATATCTGCATCCAGCTCAAGTATGTAGAATCCATAAGTTCCGGTTGTCGGAGAATATGCCGGAGGGAAATAAGGTGATCCCCCGGTGTATCCAGAATAACTAGCAAGGAGCCAAGGGTATTCAGCGGTCTGACCAGTAATTCCGGGGTAATTTATATTACTAAAGCCAATTGGAGATCCAATTGGTCCTCCTAACTGACTTCCCCCGCCGGTGCCTCCTCCCCATACAAACTCTCCATTCTCTATCTCGCTATCATAAGTTCCGATCACATAAAGAGATCTTTGATCGGGAGAGAATTTAATATTTTCTATGGTTGTCTGATTGCCTCTTATTGTTAAGGTACCCTCAGGCTGGCCATAGTTATTATAGTAAACAAGTGAACCCGCTGTAACCGAGAATGATCCGGTTGAAGTGGAATTGTATTTTTCTATAATCAGATCAGAACCATTTTCCTTTTTACCAGCATACAACTGGTTTATATACCAGATCGGTGCAAAATTTATACCTACAACATTCCGATTCTTACTTTTTGCTACTCTAACAGAACCACTAATGTAAGATCCGGTTGGGCCTGTTATTCCATTAAGCCACTCATAACTCTTAATAGACCTCGTTAACTGGGTTTCATCATAAGTGGGTACGGGGCCTTGTCCCCAGTATTCTTTTTTCCCAGCATACCCGGAAGCTATGTCGGATAGGTCCGTTGTAAGAAAAAGATTTCTTTTATCTAAACCAGGATGTTTATATTGTAAATATAAATCCTGGTATGTTCTCCAGGATGGATATGTCCACGTGTACTTATTTACACGAGGAAGTTTTATACCGTCGGAAGGGACATATGTAGTAAAAGACCACCCAGTGGCACCAACTTGGTTCGCAGAAGCGTAGATATGTGGCACTACATAATCAACCAAACAAAAATCGTTAATGCAGGCTAGTAGTATCTCGTTTGGATAATAAGAAGAGGATAAATTTTTTGACTTTTTCCAAAATGAAATTATCTCAGTAACGTTATTATTGGGAAGGCCCGAATTAGCTGAATTGAAATTTGACAACACGTTTCCGTCAAAATAAAACAATCCATTGCCATTATAATTATACCCATCACCGGATGTAAAGAACACCTGTCCGTTGTTGACAGCTTTTACTATCGTAATCTCGTTGGAGGGTAGACCAGGAAGATCCGAAGAAGACCATACCTTATAATCACCTTCATTTGTAATAAAAACAATCCCAGCAGAAGTGCCCACCCATGCATTATAATCCTCATCGAAATCTATACTGTAAATAACAGGGGATGGAAGTGGGGAGTTTAAAGAATTTAAAACTCGGGATTTTCTTATCTTAGACGAGAAATCGAAAAGTGGTTCTTCTACCAAGTTACTCCCGCCATCTACTATAACTATACCAATATCTGTTGCTATCCAATACTCATAAAGATCACCATTTATCCCCTTGGCTTTTACGTCGTACACATGGCTCCAGTTGTATCCAGTTAAAAGCTGATTCCACTCTTTAAATTCTTGATCATATCTAAATAAATATCCGCCAGTAACACCGAAAGGTCCAGTAGCACCAGTAACGCCAATACCACCGTTTAAATCACTAACAAATGCTAGAACTTCATTTCCATATGGGCTAGCGTAAATCTTAGAAACTTCCCAGGTCTGTCCAAATAATCCAAGATCCGAAAATGTCCAAGAAATAGAGTCCTGAGCGTATTCTCCAATTAGTTTAAAAATGGCACAGTCGGAAACATATGGAGCGGTTGCACACCCAATCCATTTGTCTCCGTTAGGGTCTATAGAAATAGTACGGGTATCCAAGAAGTATGGAGCATTAGAGGGAACAGAGGAATTCTGAAAATTATAAAGTATAGTCGTATCCCCGTCGAACTTGTGTACGTCCCTTCCTGTTATCCAAATATCGTTGGAGTTGTCTATCGCAATGTCGGTTATATTTATGAGTGTACTAGCCATTAGTATTTAGTTTAGTTCTTTTCCAAATTGGATTCCGCTTCTTCCAGGAAATGGATTGGGGAAAATAGAAAATGCACCAGATGCAAGAGGTTCCATTCTAGAGCTTATACCAAGCCAACTAAATGGGGAATATTCAGTCATTCCGGGGTCCATGTAGGGGGAAGGTTGACCGGTAAATGATCCAATATCAAAAGTCATAGGGGTATTCAAAAGGCCTTTCGGAACTACCCCTATAACAGTATTATCGATTGTGCTAAACGGTTGATATGCACCAGAGCTAAAAAACTCTCCATAAAGCTCACTAAAAGTAACTGCTCTTATTTGAGGATCCAATATCTCAATCGAAAGTCCATATCCACCGGTTGATCCACCACCAGGACCGGTTGCACCATCGGGATTATCAGAGAATGGGGTGGGAAGTGTAAACTCTGGGATTGCTTTAGCAATTAGTGCTCCCGTACCTCCAGGGATCCCCAGTTTAGGATCGTTAATGTATGCATTAATATATGATGCTATTCCTGGACCGTATTGGGTGT
>Ga0099848_1001759_pt1 | contig 10126 bp, 15 predicted proteins | sample CB_VirMetaG_3_FD_78179 | JGI IMG/M metagenome (GOLD analysis project Ga0099848, IMG submission 78179) | Freshwater to marine saline gradient viral communities from Chesapeake Bay - CB_1508_1S Viral MetaG | ecosystem: Environmental > Aquatic > Marine > Coastal | place: USA: Chesapeake Bay... | reverse complement strand
AAGCCGGAGCCGGCCGCAAGGATATGCGTGCCCGCGATCCCGCTCGCGATCGTCCAGCGCAGAGGCGCGTTGGACTTCCAATCCTCGAAGTCGCCGTTGGTGAGTACCTGCTGGCCGGCGGTCGATCCTCCGTTCTTGCGAGGCGAGACGGCGTCGACCGTCGTATCGGTTCCGCTGCCTCCCGGCCAGTCCGCGTCGTACCGGTCGACCGGACGCTGGCCGTAGATGCGGAACCGTTCCGACGCCTCGGAGATGTAGCGGCCGGCCGAGTCGACCTCGCACCGCGCGAAGATCGTCTCGGAGCGGATCGTCTCGACTTGGAGATTCCCGTGGCGGTTCCCAATCGCGTCGAGGTTCGGCGACGTCGCGGAGAGCAGCATCGTGCCCGTGCCGTAGTTCGAGGCGCCGGCCGTCAGCGAACCGACCGTGATCGCGCTACGGTCGACCGTCTCGGAGTCGGCGATCATCTGGCGCACGAGTTCCTCGACGGCTCCTCGCACCGTGCGGTCGCGAAGGTTGAAGTTGGCATCGGTCGTCTCGATGAGGCACCGCTGCGCCGCCTCGACGAGATCCGACGAGAGACCGGTGAGGCTGCGGCGATGACCCGGCTGGTTGAGCGCGAGCGAACCGATCTGCTCGACGGGCAGACCGCTCCATTCGGCGACCGTCGCCGCGTACTCGGTGTCGATCGTGCCGATGATCGTATCGACCTCGGCTTGGTGCGCGAATAGACGGCCGAGCCGAGCGAACAGGGTGGAGTAGTACGTCGCCATCAGTCGCGGTTCCGTGGGAGGACGCGGTTGAGCGCCGCTCGTCTACGTCCGCAGCCGCAGCGACGTCCCTTGAACGGTCGGTCCAGTCGTAGACTCGAAAGGACGCCGGCGACGTCGTCGCCAAGACCGCGGCTCGGTCCCTCGTAGCGGTCGCACGCGTCGCAGATGAGCGGCACTAGTCGAATGACGTGCAGGCCGAGGCCGCACCGTCGATCCTCGGTCGTATGGTCGCAGGTCAAGTCACTTGGCATCCGACCTCCCAGCCCTGTAGTTTCTTGGGAGCCTCGCCGTTGATCCTCCAGTATTGCCAGTAGAGGTAGTGGCTATCGGAGAACAGGCTCGGATCGGCTGGCGGGATCTCACTCGGCAAGAATAGTTCGGCCGCCGGATTCGGTACGTGTAGATTCAGCGGGGTGTACGGGTCCGGACCGGGCAGGTACTGCGGGAGTTCCACGGGTCCATACGGCGAGTATGGTCCGTTCCAACCCGGAGGTACGGTGATCAGGCCGGATCCGTTCGGCGCGTTGTGCAGACCTCCTTCGGCCATCTTGAAGCGCGCCGGTCCTTGAGGCAGCAGGAACTCGTTGGACGTCTGGCTGAACGTCCGGTAGACGACGTGGAGGGGTTGCTGCCGCATATCCGGCACGGCTCCCCAGATGCCCGTCTCGATCGCCGCATCGTAGAACAGCGTGACCTCGATCCACGCCTTGCGTCGATCGTTGACCGTGCCCGCGCACGCGATCGGTGGCGAGAATCCCTCCGCGGTGAACCTCGCGTACATCGTGTTTGGGTCGATCGGGTTGCCGACCGAACGGTGTATCCACCGAGTCGAGTCGCCGGAGAACGGGTAGAACCGTTCCCAAGTGAAACACGGCAAGCCGTCGTCGTAGAACGCGAGCGGCATCGTCGACTGGTTCCACCGCCCACGCGAGACGTAGCAGCCGAATCCCGCTGGCTCCGTGATCGTCGCGGTCCACTCGTCTCGGCAGTCGATGAAGTCGCCAGCGACGTACGAGTGCGATCCCTCCGCCGACGAGACGCAGAACCATTGGCAGTCGGCGTCGTTGAGGTTCAACGTGAACTCCGCGGCAAGCGTCAGCGACATCGCGTTGTCGCCGTTCGGCTCGTTCCGACCGGTCGTGGAACACTCCCAACCGCCGTAGACGAGGACGGACGTCGGGAAGTCGGACGGAAGATCGCAGACCGTCGTATCGGGAGGATCGCAGCAGCAGCCGGCGTAGTACATATCAGACGCGCTCGTAGGCCGTGAGGACGAGAGACGTTGCCGCGCTCGCCTCGGCGAATAGGCGCTCGCCGGGAGCCAGCGCGATCGGGATCTCGATCACGGTCGAGCGCTTCGAGGCGATCGTCTGCTCGTGAAACAGCGATTGCGAGTCGTCGACGTCTTCGCCGGCCGGAACGTGCCAGATCGTCCACGTCTGGGTCGACCCGGCGACGTTGCAGATCACGAGCGTATCGACGACGACGAGGCCGGTATCGGCGCGGACGATCTCCAGCGGCTGATCGTCGAGGTAGCCGATCGAGTGGCGCCGGACGAGCGAGCGCTGGAGCACGGTAGGTCTTTGGAATGACGTCATGGCTCGGGTGCATCCTCGGGATCGCAGAAGACGTCGAACCGCGGCAACTCGCCGAACGCGTACGCGCCGGGATCGCCTCCGGGTACGCGTGCCGAGAGACGTACGCCGAGGAACATCGTGCCGGGGTCATAGAGTCGAGGACGAAGCGCCGGCGCCGTTCCTCCCTCGGCCGGCGTGATCGTCGGTTCGTTCGGGTAGGCCGTGTTCAGGTCGTACGCGAGCGCGTTGGTATCGACCTTCCGCAGCGACGTCTTATCCTTGCCGATGTAGACCTCGCACGAGTACCGCGCGCAAGACCGACTACCTGCTCCGGTATTGATCGTGACCTCGTTCCCGCCTCCGTTGAGTTCGAGGACGTACGCGCCGCCGGCCGCCGAGACGGGAATCAGGACGTATGCGACGCCGCCGAGCGTACGCTTGAGAACGAAGCAGATCGCCCATCCGCCTTCCCACGTCGTCGACGGGTCGAGCAGCATCCCGTAGGTGTTGAGTCCCTCGCCGGCGTCGCCGTCGCCTCCCTTCCGCGCGTTCGGGTCGTCGGTCGGTACGTTCCACGTCGCCTCGCCGGCGGTGATCGTCGCCTCCCACCAGTTGTACGCGCCTTCTCCGCCGTCACTCGACGGCTCGGCGTACGCCGGGAAGATGAGCGGCCGGATGTTGATCGACGTACCACCGCCTTCCGCGACGCGTTGGACGACCGGGAGCAGGACGTCCAGCCGTCGCATCATCTCGTTGAGGTGCGCGTAGTCGAGACGACCGATCGCACCCTCGGAGAATCGCGGGAGGTCGGTCACGGTGAGAGCATCCGGTATTGGAGGTTGACCGGCGCGGTATCGGCCTTGGCGTAGATCGTCGCGCTTGCGAGACGGCCGACCGCGTACTCGCCGGGAAGCAGTTTCAGGAAGGCGACGAAGGTCGAGCCGCTATGCTCGATGCCGACCTCGACGAAGTTGGTCTCATCAAGGTTGCGGACGAAGAACACGCCACCGTCGGTCGTGTCTCCCTTCGCCACGGCCTCGTACGTCGTTCCGATCGTCTGCGCTCCGCCGGCGCCTGCGGTCGAAGCGAGGTCGATCGAGATCGTGCCGGGTTGGAACGACTCGCGGAAGTTGGTAGCGCCGATCGCGAGCGAGGCGGTCAGCGTGATCTCGTCGGCCATCGAGTACCTCAGAAGTTGGAGGAGAGCGAACCGAAGTCGTACGTGTTCGGGAAGGGTTGGATGTGATAGACGGTATCGGCGTGACCGTCGGAGTCGGCGTCGATCGGCACGCCGTTCTGGTCGATGATCGGCTGCTGCTCCAAGTGCTTCCATTCGTCGTCGATGAAGGTATGCGAGACTTGGTAGACGTACAAGCCGGTCCGCCGGATCGACGCGCCGCGATAGAGGACGCGTCCGGGAGCCGCTCCGAGGAAGGCCGCGGAGTTCCGTTTGAATGCCGCCTCCGCGTAGTCCGCGATCCGCGGCACGTTGACCGTCTCCGTGAGCGTGATCGTCTGGCGACGTCGTTGGATAGACGTAGGCGACAGGCCGACGTCGATCGGCGTGCCTCCGATGTCCGCAACCTCCGGCGCGCTCGCGTCGTCTCCGGGAATCGACGCCTCAAGGCGATAGCCGTCCACGAACTCGACCGCGACGTCGGCCGACTCCTCGACGTATCCGACCTCGGCCGGGTACGCGGTGGCGACCGGGAACGACGGTTGCACCGCGAACGTCCGCTCCACGACCTCATACTGCCACTCGATCCGCCAGAGGTCGGTATGGCCGTCGACCTGCGTCGCCGTGAAGTCGCGCGCGATCGTGCCACGGAGGTTCGGGAAGGAGTCTCCCTTCTTGGGAACCTTGACGCTGCCGACGGTCTGGCCGAACGACCCAAGAAGGTCGTACGCGTTCGCGTAGCCGGACGCGAAGAAGACGCGCTTGGCGGCGCCGCGGCCTTGCGACGTCGAGATCGTCTGCGATGAGACGTGTTCGATCCACTCAGGCAAAGCCGAACCCTCCGAGCGCCGCGGTGTTCTGGACGATCTGCGCGAGGAAGTCGCGCGACTGCTCGCTGATCTTCGCGAGCACCTTGCCTTGGTCGACTTGCGCCTGCACGCCGGTCGTGAAGGATCCGCCGGCGGTCGCAAACGTACCGGTGGCGCCTCGCACCGATGCCTCGGCTTCTGCGCGAGCCGCTGCGACCTCGGCTTGGACCTCCGCGGCACGCTGCTCCAGCGCGAGCGCCTCCTGCGCGGCCGCCTCGCGCGCTGCGCGTTCCGCCTCGATCGCTTCCAGTCGCGCGCGCTTCGCGTCTTCCGCACCTTGCATCTGGGCGGCGAGATACTCCGCCTCCTGCTCCATCCGGAGTCGATGCGCTTCTTGCTCTGCCTTCTCCTGCGCGGCCGCGGCCTCGGCTTGCGCGGCTTCTTGCGCCGCGACCTGCTCCTCGTACGCTCGGCGCGTCTGGCTCATCTCGCGATCGAGCATCTCCTCGCGTTCGCTGTGCATCCGCATCTCTACGTTGCGCCGCTCCCGCATCTCCGCCGTCCACTCGTCGAACAACTTGGCGCCTGCGCTTCCTTCCTCTGGATCGTTGCCGTATACCTCGACGAGTTTCGCGGCGCGCTCCTGCGCCTCCTTGTCGATCAAGTCCATCCGCTCGCGGTGTTCGAGGTGCAGCAGTTCCTTCCGCTTCTCGTACGTGGCTTCGGCGATCGCGAGATCGTCCGTTCCACGCGACTTGAGGAGTTTCTCCTGATGGGTGATCGCATCGGTGAGCACGCCCATCTTGCGGTTGAGTTCCTCGATCTTGCTCTCGGTCCACTCGATGGCAGCCGCGAACTCCTCCTGCGTCGAGGCCGCGTTGCCGGTCGCGTCGCTCAACTCGTACATCTTCGTGATCAAGCCGCCGATGATCGGCAGGCTCGACAGGTTCTGGCGTAGTCCCTCGAAGTTGCCCGTGAGGAGATTCACCGCGGCGCCGGCGAGACCGAAGGCCAACTCGAACGCCGCCATCATCGCCATCACCTTGCCGGCGACGAGCAGCATCCCTTCGAGACCGCTCGCTGCGACCTTCGCGCCGCCACCGACGCCGGCGCCCATCTCCTTGCCGGCCTGCTCGACCTCCTTGGCGACCTCGTCCATATCGCGCTCCATCTTGCGGAGCGCGGCGTCGAAGTCGCTCATCTCGGCGATGAAGTCGACCTTGAGAGCGAAGTCACTCATGGAGGCGTCTCATCTGCTCGTCAACGTACGCGCGCGGGTCGAAGCCGCCGGACGTCGTACCGTGGGAAGGCCGGGCAAGATCGCGAACGGCGTCGATCGCGAACCGGTTGAACGCCTCGATGTCGAGGCCGAATGGATCGCCGAGACCGGGAAACACGCGTGCGATTCGCGCCGCCTCCGCGTACCAATCCCTGCCTCGGCCTACTGGTTTCCCTCCGCAGGCGCTCCGTTCGCCTTCTCGGCCGCCGCGGCGACCTTGACGCCGTCGAGGCCGAGCGCCCGCAGCGCGAGATCGGTCTGCTCGGTGATCGCGAGTCCGGCGATCTCGGCCGGAACCTCGCCGCCGAACGCGGTCGCGAGGATCTCGTGGGCGCCGGCGACCGTGAACGCCTGCCGGACGACGTACTGGACGAGGTCGGTATCGCGCCGATGCCGTTCGAGCCGATCGAGACGCGTCTCCGCGTCGCAGCCGGCGTCGTTGAGATCCTGCACCAGCGCGACGCGAGCGCGCTCGGCGGCGAGGTTCTGCACGTCGATGATCTGACGCACGGTGAGTCGAGGTACGAGACGCGTCTCGCCGGCGATCGTAGTCGCGAAGTCTGCCACGGTGCCTCCTACTTGGTGATGAGGCCGGTCGACGCCACGCGACGATCCGGCTCCTCCATCGTAGCGTCGACGCGATCGACGACCGAGCGGTCAAACACCTTGAGGTAGAGGAGCGCCCGCTGGACGGCCGACTCCTCGCCGCATCGACCGGAGAGTCGCACGACGCGTTCGGAGCCGTCGACGAAGACGACGCGCACGCGCCACTCGCGGCCGGTCGAGACGCCGAGACCGAGACGTCGGAGATCGTCGCGCGTCCGGATCACGATCCTTCATCCCACGCGAGCGCCGCGCCGTCCGAGTCGTTCATCTCGAAGTTGTACGAGATCGTGCTGGCTCCGTCCTGCGTCACGCTGAAGGCGTACGAGGAGAACACCGCGTTGAAGGTCAGCGTGCATCCGGCCGCGACGGTGAGGACGAGTTGGCCGCCTGCTTGGTCCGTCGGGATGGTCGCCGTGACCGGGAGAGGGATGTGAGTCGTGGCGTCGTACTTCGGCATTCCGCCGATCGAGCCGGTGATATCGTGGACCGCCGACGCGCGACGCGAAGCGCCGACGGCGCCGAAGCCGGTCGTGACCTGCGTCGTTCTCGACAGGGTCGCGGCCCACGTGTTGAGGACCGCGTTGTATCCGGAGGGAAGGGTAGCGGCTCCGTCCGATCCGATGGCAACGGTTGAGGCCATGAGGCGTGCTCCTAGGAGGTCGCGTGCGCGACCAGTTCAAGACTCGAATCGAGGCGCGTATACTCGCCTTCGTTCGCGGGTACGCCACGGTTCGTGACGCGGAGGTAGACGCGACCGTAGCCGGTCGCAGGGAGGTTCTGGCGATCGAGGAGCGTGAAGACTTCGGCCTCGATGTCGGCGAGCGCCGCGACGCCGACCTGCGTCTTGCCGACGACCGAGACGACGAGCGTACCGGTGACGCCTTCGCGTCCGCCGAAGGCGTGCGACGTCGATAGGTTCGAGAGTCCGAAGACGACGAGCGGCAGCGGCGAGGACGCCGGCGCCTCGATCTGGTAGATCCGATCGGAGACGGCCGTGCGCACCGGGTTCGTTCCGCCTCCGGTGTCGACCTTGAGCCGGTCGTAGATGGCCGTCAGAATCGCCTTCATAGCGTTCCTCCGATCTGGCCGACGCGCTTCTTGACGACGTCCGCGGCTTGCGCGATGCGGCGCGCGACGTACGGCTCGATCGAGTCCATAGCCAAGCCGAGGAAGGGACGAGGCAGCATCCGCTTGGTCCCGTTCTCCAGCCACTCCGCGTACTTCACGTTGGTTCCGGCGACGGCGACGATCGGGTCGCCTTTGCCCTTGACGCGGGTCCGCCACGACCGCGCCATCGTTCCGGTCCGCCAGTTCGGAGGGTCGCCGGGATTCGAGGGTGGCGGCGACTTTCCTGCCTTCTGGAGGACGCCGACCACGCCGATCACGTCGCCGTTGGCCTCGCCGCCGGCGAACGCCTCGGCGAGGTCGGTCGCGAGCGCGGTCGCCTCCTCGCGGAAGATGCGCGCGACGGCGTCGGCGTCGAAGTTATGGCGCGCCGAGCCGCTCATCCGAAGACCTCGACCGCGTCCACGATCGTGTAGCAGAGCGGGTCCGCCGTCGCGCGTTCGTCCGGCACGCGTACGCTGGTGATCTCGAAGGTTCCGCCGGCGATGCCGAGACGATCGCGGACGGCGACGACCTTGCGACCGGGAAAGTAGACGACCGCGACGCGCGTCGACCGCTCCGCCGCGCCGGCGACGCCGTCGGAGTTCCCGCGGATCTGGACGAAGGCCGTCGTGATCTCCGCCGCGTACGTCTCGACGCGCGAGCCGGTCGCGTCGAGGGAGTCCGACGACTTCGTCTGGACCGTGACCGGGATCGACCAGCGCGCGATCATCGACGAGACGGTCATCGGATCTCCCGGTACGGCGCGAGTCGGCCGACGTAGACGCCGAGGAGTTCCTCGGCGGCGCGTCGGCTGTAGTTATAGTCGCCGAGCGCCTCGCTGTTGACCGACTTGTCGACGAGCCGCTCGCGGTAGAGGTCGGCCGCGACGTCGATCGCGACCTGTTCGAGGTCGGCCGGGATCGTCGCGTATCCGCCGGCGTACTGGACGAAGACCGGGAAGAAGCCGGACGGGAACCGGTTGAGGTCGCCCATCGAGACCGGGAACCGATCGACCGTCACGTGGATCGTTCCGCTCGAGTGGTCGACCTCGTACTCGGCCGCCGAGTCGATCGGGTAGTTGAGGGTCACGGCCGCGGAGACGGCCGACCGGCCTCCGACGCGGTAGAGGGACCGCGCGTACGCGTTCTGGGTGAGCGTCGCCGACCAGCCGGAGACGGCCGACTGGATCTCGGAGACGAGCGCGGACGTCGTCGCGTACGTCGAGACGCTGAGAGACGCCGTCGAGGTCGTTCCGTCGGCCGCGACCTTGTAGAGCCGGAGGATCGAGCCGTCGAAGCCGACCGTGGCGACGACGTCGGTCGCCGACGTATCCGACGTGATCGCCATCGCCGGCGTCCGGCCGTACGCGACGAGGTCGACCGAGACGATCGGCGAGTGCCGGACGACCAGCGACCGCTCGCCGCGCGGCATCGCCCACTCGTAGTGGGTTCGCGCCTTCAGTTCGCGGTCGCAGACGGCCTCGATCAGCGCCGTAGCGCGGTCGATCGCCGACTCCAGCAGCGCGTCGCTGGCCGAGTCGGTGATCGAGAGCCACGACTTGAGCGTGGCGAGAGTCGTGAGCGCGTAGGTTCCGACTGCCATCAGTCGATCCTCGCGTATTCGCCGGTTCCAGCGCCGGCGGTCGCGTCCGCGTTGGACTGGTCGGCGTCGTTCCACTCGCCTTGGCGCGTGAGCAGGACGAAGGAGCCGAGCCTCGCGGCGTCGTTCCCGCTGACGATCGACTCGATGTACCGCTTGCGGAGCGTCGTGTCGATGAATACCACGCGAAGTTCTCCGGTGGCGCTGTTGGGACGAGTTCCGCTTGTCCCTTCGATCGTCACGTCGGTGCCCTTAGCGCTGAGATCAAAGATTTCGGAGTCGATCGAGCCGGTATCGTCGCCTTCGTTGAGGGTGACGCTTCCGTTCCCGGAATACTTCCACGCCAAGACGTACGTCGCGAAGTCGACGCCGGCGAGATCGACGGGATTGCGTACCGCGTCGACCTCCGCCTGCGGCGGATTCGCGACGCGAGCGGTCACTTGAGCGTATCGCCTCATCGCACGAGTCCTTCCGAGGTGATCTCGAACGCCTCGCCACCTGTTCCGGCCGTGAGGACGTTCTCTGGCGGATATCTCCCGTCGTGGCGGAGCGCGCAGACGATGTAGGTCTGCATGACGTCGGCTCCTCCGCCGTCGAGGTTGCCGACCGAGACGGCTCGCTGGTATCGCCGCGTTGGACGGTCTCTCGATACGGCGATCGAGATGACCTTCAGTTCTCCGTCCTCCGGCAGCGTAGACGTCGCGCCGTTCGTGAGGAGCGTCGAGCCAGCCGAGAATAGAGCCGACGAGGAACCCATCGCGGGATCGTCGTCGCCATTGATGGTGAACGTGCCCACCTCCGGCTTCGGCACGCCGGAGGCATCGAGGGTATAGGTCGCAAGCCAGATCGCCTCGGAGTATCCGTCCGTGTCGACGATCGCCGACTGCATAAGGCCGAGCGTGCAGTCGCCGACGTAGGCGAGCCGGAAGTGGAAGTTGCGGCCGTCGATCATTCGCGACTCCAAAGGGAGGCCGCCGGCCGAAGCCGACGACCTCCCCCAAAGGAGGTGAGGACTAGATGCGGCAGACGCCACCGAGGGACGACGCGAGACTGCGCTGCGCGGTCGTCACCGGCGACTCGGCCGCGCGGCTGAGGATCGCGACGCAGCCGACGGCCGTCGTCGAACCGCCGAAGGTAATCACCGGCTTGAGATAGCGCTTGCGGCCGCGGAGGTCGATCTCGAAGGCGTAGACCTTGTT
>Ga0099848_1001755_pt1 | contig 10134 bp, 10 predicted proteins | sample CB_VirMetaG_3_FD_78179 | JGI IMG/M metagenome (GOLD analysis project Ga0099848, IMG submission 78179) | Freshwater to marine saline gradient viral communities from Chesapeake Bay - CB_1508_1S Viral MetaG | ecosystem: Environmental > Aquatic > Marine > Coastal | place: USA: Chesapeake Bay... | reverse complement strand
TCTCCAATTTCAATTTATGTTTGCTAATCGTCTTAGCTCCTCAAGATTAACTCCTGGAACTAAACTATCATTCCATCTTGCTTTTGGCTCTTCACGAGACTCATCAATTGAACGAGTTTCGAGTTTTGCCTTACCCTGAAGTCTGGACTCTTGCAGATCAGCCTTTTTATGTTCAAGCTGAATCTGCAACTTCTTGTTTTCTTTGTTGATGTTGTGAAGTTTAGACTCCACTAACTTCAGAGTTCTCTTTAATGTTTCGTTTTCAGAAAGCAGGTTGTCAAGTTCTGCCTCAACAGCCTTTGAATCTTCAACTGCTTCTGCGGCTTCGTTCAACTGAGTTTCGACAATTGAATCAACGTATTGAGGAGCAACCTCTAGAGCAAGCATACCCTTGATTGATTCCATAAGCTCGTGGTTACGGAACTCAGGATCTTCGGCTTCTAGCTCTGCACGAGCGTGCTGCTTCATTTCATCAATTTTTAGACGAAGAAGAGCGTGGAACTTCGTGCTTAACGTTTCTACTTGTCGAGCAACTCCCTCTTGGATAGCCTCACTGACTAACTCAGCAACCTTAGTAACAGTTTCTTCTGAAAGATTTTCAGGAAGAATTTCTGCAATGGATTGCATCTTATTCTTTCTATTGCTCATAGTATTCCTCTCTAAATAGTATCTACTTATTATATAAAAAAATAACTAAATAAATTTTATTTTCGTGATTAGCTTTCACCACGTTGGTTACTAGCTGCTGTAGGGTTTACCCTTCGGCCTTGGTTATCACGAACATCCTCGCCAGGGTATCTTACTCGGTTAATTTTTACTCCAGCAGGCTTTAGGTTTTTTACATTCTTTTTTTCTTTTTTATGTCCTGATTCTGCTATTGGCATAGCAGGACCTGTTTCTGATTTTCTACGGTAAATCTTATGCTTATGGTTTTTCTTTTTGCCGCACATTTCGTTGATGGCTGCTTGAAGCATTTCTTTAGCTTCTTGCCTTGGGCTAAGTTTCTTTCCAGGAGTCTTGCCATCAGGGCCAGCTACTCTAGACATTAGTCTAGATATTCTTTCAGCTCTAGATCTCTTTCTTAAAGCTCTAGCTTTTGGATTATTGACAGCACCTTTTGCTTTTTGACGCTTGGTTAATGGAGGCTTAACTTCTTCCTTACCACCACGCATCATAGATGCAGTATCTTTATCATCTTGAGCATCTAGTTCTTTACCTAATCTGCCAAGAAGAGCAGACCTATCAATTTCCATTAGGTCCAGTTGCTTCTTGAGGCGAGCAACAAAAGCTCGTTCTGAGATTGCAGGTTTGATGACCTTTTCAACAAAATCAAGAGCATGTTGCTTTGATTCTGCAAGTGATGGGTATGCGCCCTTGGTTGATGGGTCAGCAACAAGATCGAAGGTAATCATCTTATAATCATCATTGACGATCTTTGATCCTTCCGATGACTCACTTAGAGTCCCCATACCACGGCTTGAAATACCGATCTTAACTCCTGCGTTGATCAAGCTCTTTGCGATCTGGCCCGCTGGGGTTGGGAGGATTTCTGCTTCGCCTATAAGGTCATTGCCCTTCCACTCTAGCTTGGTGATTAGGTGAGAAGCATTCTGCAACTTCACAACACCATCAGCAGGGTGGTCGAGTTCACCAACAAGTTCTCTACCAGAAAGTTTCTCTTGTAGTGACTTGACACAACCTTCTAATACTGCTTTTGGATATACTCGCTTGTTATGGTTTTCCTCTTCAGCACGTTGGAAGGTGCCTCGAATACACATAACACCAGTATCACGAGATTCTGAAATAACCTGTAAATCGGTTAAAACTCTTACTTCTTTTAGCAGCATATTATCCTCACTTTAATTTAATTCTTGAACCGTATTTTTTCTTCAAGCGACTACCGACATTCTTTCTGTAACGAAGCCTGGTTCTAATCGAATGTTTTTTAATTGAATCAAAATCAGCAGAAGGTGTGGCAGATCCTGGGGTAAAACCTTTAGCGATTTTATTTCCGACAACTTGATCGTCATCTTCACCCCACTTTCTCTTGCTTATGACATAAATTCTGTCTGAACCATCTGTAGTAAAGATATCACCATAATCGCCTTGTTTTAAAGCAGTCATGATAGAATCATACTCTTTTACTCTAGACTTAGTAGACTTAACAGTGCCTGCACGGCCTTTACCTTTGGTCCCTTCTTTGGAGCCATAAACTTTAGAACCTTTAGCTTCATTAATAAGAGATAGAAAGCTCATCAGCAGTTCCACTTCCGTAGTGATTTATTAATTCTTGAGTTAGGGTTCTTCTTGGACTTAGCACCTGTAAGCTTCTTCTTCATCCCGCTCATGCGAGCGCAGAAAGACTTACGACGCTTGGCTGCCTTTGAGCCCTTCTTCAATTTAGATGGTTTGGTTGTGACAGCAGTCTTCAGCTTCGAACCTGGATTTGCTGCACGGTATGATGCGACGCCCTTAGCGTTTAAACCGCCTGAAGGATTCTTTCCTTCTTTCCGTTGCCAAGCAGGGCTACCTTCGGCAACGGTTTCAGCTTTTTTTGAGGCACGAAGAAGCTTGAAATCTTCCGAATCAAGTCCGCCATTCTTGTTCATATCAAGCTTCTTTCGCTTGCCCTTAAGGACAATTGCTTCCTTCATGCAGGAACCCTTTGAGTAAGGTCTCTTGCCTGGAGTTGGTCTGTATCCTTTCCAGCAGCGTTTTGCTTCTTCTAGATTAACTCTTTTTAGAGTTTTCATTGGCTGTCCCCTGCGTCATCCATCTTACTTTTAGTTGATCCTGGTCCTTCTCCTGAATGGGGTGGAATAGGATCATATCTTTTCTTTCTAGTAGCTCTGCTACCACCATCTTTCTTATTGAGATGTCTGTTATAAGCACTTAAAGCTGAAAGAGGTCTTGAATCTAGACCATTTGCTTTTGCCCATGCTACTGCTGCATTGATTCTATCTTGATTAGTCTCTGATTCCATCAGGCTATTCATGGTTAGAGGGACAATTGAATCAGAGACTCTATTTTGTCTACCTTTAGCTTGTTGTCCTTTCTCTTTAGCCCAATCAGCAAGGTTGCTTGCTGTTTGACGCTTCCATATAGGATCTTTTTCGTTCTTGCTTGCAGCCGTCTCCTTTGCAGCGTATGCTCCCCAATATGCTCTGCCAGATCTGGCTTGACCGGCCATCTTTTTCTTTTGAGCTGCGAGCTTTTCGGCAGTAGTTGTGGCACTCACATCATCACGAATTCCTTGTCTGATCATTGAAAATGCGTGTCGGGCCTTATTTCTTTTCTTAGTTTCATCAATACGAACTGGTGTAAGGTATCTCATAATTATTTCCTTTTATTACTTGCTTCTTCTTATTCTCTTAAGCGCATTTCTTACTGCTTGATCTTTTCTAGCAGATAAAGATCTAGCTGCTTCTTTAGCCTTTCTTTCATCTCGTGCCTCTGGGGATTCTGGACCCCCCGCAGGCTCTTGACCTTGAAGAAAGTCTAAACTCCTAAAAGCATTTTCCGGGTGAGTTATTAACTGTCTGCCTTTTGCCGGTTCTTTCCTTTTTTTAGGTCCCATGCCTCCCATCCCTACAATGCCCATTCCAACAGTTGTCATTTCTGAGAAGAGCTTATTAGCCTTCTGAACAACTTGCTTGAATTCGACCATCAGTTCTAGCATTTCTTGCTTCAGATCTTTTGATGGTTCCTTAGCTTCAGCAACAACTTTCTTAGGAGCTTTCGGAGCACCAAATATATCGTTGAGATCAACATCAGGAACTTCTCTGAGATCAGGCATAGAAGGGTCGGAGACAGTCATAGGATCTGCCTCCGGCCTTACGTTACCCTCGTTTACCATGTCCTCAAAAAATTGAGAGACACTTATGCTTGGGTAGGAGTGCTTCATTTTCAGCCTTCGTATTCTTCTTCAAGAACTTCGAAGCCATCAGTATCAACTTCTTCGAACATCAGTGAATCTTCACCTTCAAAGACTTGATGGAGACCATAGTTTTCGTGGAAAATAAAGACTTGATCATCTTCATCAGAGAAGACATCAAAGATTTCTTGATCTTCGTTGACAAAGAAAAGCTCACCATCGACCTCGTAGAAGCCAGCTTCTACCTCATCGCTCTCATTAACTTCCTCGTAATGGTCTTCGACTGATTCAGCAACAACCTTCTTTGGTGCAAGACCAAGGCTTTCCCAATCGCAGCCTTCTAGGAACAACTTAACATCATTTGAGTTTGACATAATACTATCCTCGTAAAAGTATTTACTCTATTAAAAAATATTTATCTATTTATTTATTTTAAATTCCTACAAAAAGTCTTGGAGGAAATGTTATAGAGTTAACTATGACATCTCCACATGACATTGGTTTATAAGTAGTTACTGCTTGGATATTTCTAATAAAAACTCTAGTTGATCCAGTAGAAGGGGTTGCAACAGGAGTGTGAACATCCAAACCTGCACATGAATGAGGAGCAAAAACTGCTCCGACTGTTAAGGCTCTAAGTCCATTAACAAATACAGTTTGATTGGCTAGCTCAATTGTGCATGGAGTTTGTGCAAAACAACCATGACCAAACGTAAGATCTAAAAATTCTCTAGCTAAGGTGCTAAACATCTGATTACCTTATTCTCTCGTATAAATTATTTCTATCTCGCTCATCCAAATAAATAGGGTCTGGTATAGATGGATCTATTTCAGTTAAATTATTATCTGTTTGGTTAGGTCTATATAAAACATCTTTTATAGGGAACCCTAAAAATCCAGATGAAAGCTTTCGATAGACTATTTCAGGGAAGTCGAACATTAGTTTAGCGAACTCTCTTGCCGGAATTCTTCGGAAGATATCCCACCAAGTTAAGTATCTAAAACTATATTTAGCTTTAAGTCTCTCTATTACTTCATACACCATTTTTGCAGAAGCTGATCTAGTATTTCCTGAAAATTCATTGGTATATTTATTTCTGTTAAAAGTATAATAGAAGTTTTGCGTATCGAATACCCCAACTAGTCCATATTGATATATACCTTCACTATCATAGGTGAATGTCTTTTCTAGAGAGGTAGATAATAATTCATTTTCAAATAAATGAAAAGATGTATCACATTCTATGGATCTAACAACTGTGGTATCAAACTGCGTAATATTAGAGTATCCCCCAGTAGGATTATCTTTAGTTTCTCTTACGGGGTAAAGTATGAACCCGTCTGGCAAGTTTCTTACTATAATTGAGTCGCCTGTGGGGGTTCTTTTAGGAACAAATTGCCTAAAAGTGAGATCTTTCATTGCTAAGTTTATATTGCCTGATCTAGAAGCATATTGAAAGAATGGATCGTCTTCTTGTATGTTGAGTTGGAGGACTCTTGCTCCAAAAGTTTTAGCATGATCTTGTATGGCATCTTCGTTTGTAACTTTTACATAAGTAGCTGTGACATTTTCTATAAAGCTATCATTTGTTGGAGTAGTTACAATAGTTTTTAGATCTAACTTATAGTATTCAACTTGTTCTAAGTAGTCTTCCACATAGTTAGGTCCATACTCGGAGTTATCATAAGAAAGACTTACATTAAGTTTAAGGTTAGAATCTACGCCTAGAGCATTTAAGGCCAAGAGCCTTGTATTATTTTTAATATAATAAGCTTTATCAATTTGATTGTCTAAAACTAAAGGCAACAAAACACCACTAGCAGTTTCGATGTTATAGTAGTAACCGTCACCCTTTCCTGGTGGAACATAGTCACCTGAAAGAGAGACATTCTCCTGTAAACCTAAACTTGGGGCATACTCAACCTCAACACCAGCATCATGAAGTTCTAATTGATATTCTGTCCCGTCTATTGTTTCTACGTCAAACGTAGATTCTAAATCAGAAAGTAAGAATCTCATCTTCTTAACATTCATAGATTCTCTTACAGACCGATTTGAAACATCAATTTTTGTAGAGTCTTTTGATAGTAAAGACAAGACATAGTTTTTCTTTACTTGCTCGTTAGAGTTTCTAGAGATAACAGTTGCACTTCTTCTTCGTAGTGAGTTTGCTAGATCAATGTAATAATTATAATCAAAATTACTTACTGTGCCTTTTACTAAATGATCTAAAATCTTATCTAGAAAATAAAATCTTCCAACAGATACGCCATTAGCATCTACAATTCTATCAAATGCCTCAAGAAGTAAATCATTAACACTTAGCATTAATTTAATTTCAGTTAATCCTGTTATAAATCTTTCTTCATAGTTTGAAGGGTTAAGAGATTCATTTAATAAATACGCTACTTCTGAAGCTATTCTATCTTTAAAAATTCCCAAGTATTTTGTGTTATTGACGTAAGTAATAGGCGTGTCTTTATGATTCATAATATTCTTTACAGGGTCATAAAGAGTATTACTATTTCTTGAGAAAGAATTTGAGAAGAAGGAAGACTCAGTATCTCTACCTAAATCATAATAATTAGTCGATCCTGGAGCTGCAAAATTATTTGATTCTTGGATACCTCCGCCTGCTTGTGAGTCTTGCGGGTTATTACTGTAGTATTCTTCTACAAATCTATTGTATTCAGATAAAGCTTGTGCGTTATGGATAGCGTCTCTTGAAGTAAAAGGACTGTCTTGCAATCGCAATATCTGAGTAACTTCACTAAATATTGGATCATCAGGACGACTACCCCCTGAACCTATATCCTCTAATCTTCTTGGTTGTATTGTTATATTAGGAGGATCTTGTTCAAATCTAAATGGATTTTCCTCTTCCTCCTCTTGCCTCCCTCTACCACCGCCCCCACCTCCGGGTCCTGGGGTAGCTGGGCCAACAGGGCCAGGTGTTGAAGGACCTCTTATTGGACCGACCGGACCTAAATTTGGTGGTGTGGGCGGTCCCGGAGTTGCTGGTCCTAGTCCTCCTGGACCGGGAGTTGACGGTCCAGGTGTAGCAGGTCCAACGGCTCCTGGTGTCGATACTCGGCCACTTGGCGTAGTAGGCCCCAAAACACCTCCTCCTCCACCATTATTACCACCGCCGCCCCCTCCGGGACCCGGACCTCCAGGTCCGGGAGTTGCTGGGCCAACGCCTATTATTGGTGGTGGCGGAGGTGGAATAGTTACAGGAGGGCCTGGAGGTAGGTTGCCTCCTGCTCCTGGGCCTCTTTGGATATTAGGGTTTACTGGGTCCTCGCGCGTCCAAGTAGGGGGATCAGTGTTCCCTCCAGGAAGTGGTGGGGATGTTCCTGTCCTCCTATTCTTAGGAATTATAATCTTAGGAATAGGAGGAAGTGGGACTGCTGGAGCAAGGAATATTGTCCCCGGGATATACTCCCCGCATCCGAACAGGTTCCTTTGCCCAACTTCAGTCATAACTTATCTCAAGGTAATTGTTGCAGAAGAGTTATTCATATTTCTAGCTAAACCGTTCCAGTTGCCAGGGAACCCAGTTACAGTAAACTTAATTGTTGGGTAGATACAAATGCCTGCTGTTTGAAGATTGAGAGCGTTTTTTACTGATAATCCTTCAGTAATAACTGTAAATCCTGCCGTGACGTAAGGGTCATCCCTAACTCCTAATAAACCATTATTAGTAGTAATCTCTGCATATTTTGTCTGTTGACTGTCCGGGATTCTTCCGTAACCATATTCTTGGTTGGGATCATCAAAGTAATCTCCCCATCGCCTAAGGCTAAGCCCGTGTCTACCTTCTACTGCTTTATTCATTGGACCATCATTTAAGAATATGTTTTGCATACCTACCCAAGCACAGTATATTGTGAATTTATCATAACCATACTCAATCCAAATATTAGATGCTCCTGCATAAGTTTGAGTTTTTCCGTAACCTTCAAAATCACTTAGTTGAGATTGATGACTTAATGGAACACAGTTTACTAAGTGAGCATCCACCGAATAGTGATCCATCCAATCTACTTGAGATCTATCAAGTCTAACAGTTTTCTTACAGTAGAAAATAGCAGTAGGAGTCATCATCTGCTCTAGTTTTCCACCATTATAAGTTGTAGAGCATTTACCAACATAATCAAAAAGTTCGTTAGCTGCTCCGGCTGCCGTTAAGTTGTGAACATGTAAATGAACACAATCATTTGGGTAGTCTTTTTGAGCTGTTGCAGGAACCCAGGGAGCGACATCCCAATCAGGTCTAAATGGAGTGGCTGATTGTGTTGGATAGTTATGAATTCTTCTGAATTCATCGTAGGATGCTTGTGACGTAGTAAATCCTTGCCTAGACAGTAAGTCCCGAATTGCACCTTCAGGACCAAACTTTCCACCGCCTTGAATGATACCACCACCAACAACTCTAGCTCTTCTTAAAACACTGTCTTGAACAAAACTTCTAGTCCTAGCCTCTACAGCATCTAATTCCTTTCCAATCTCAATTGAAACGTTCTTCAATCTTAAATCAGTGACTACAGGATTTGCAATTGATGCTTGAGGGAAGGCAGCAGCTAACCCAGCTCTTTCATTATAAGTTAGTTCGGCTGTCCTGAAGAAAGGTCTAATGTCAATAATATCTGAATTTGTAATAACAGTTTCACCAAACTCATTTAAGCTAGCCTCTTTCCTAACGACAATGTAAGCAATAGGCAGCCCTGTTTGACCAACAAGTCTATGATCACTAGCTTGTAGACTGTCAAGAATTAAAGGTGCAACGTTTATCAGGTCGTCTGGTGCGGGGAACGTAGCTTTTACTTCTCTTGAAGCAAAACCATTATTAACTCCACTAGAGTCTGCGGGCGAGGCAAGGATCTTAAAGTTACCTTCACTGTCTAGTGATAATGTGCTATTCTCTGATCCAAAGTTTCCTGCATTAGATCCTGTCTTTCTAAGAACAACTCCTGCGCCTCTGATTAGGCCAAGTTGTGGTGATGTAAGAGTTCTAGTTGTGGTTGCTGTGTTTCCTCTAACCTTCACACCACTAGTATCCACGGGCTTTGCGTAAAGAAATAGTAAGTCTACTCTTAATTCAGCCTCTTGAGTTTGTAGATTTCCATTTTCGTCAAGATAATCAAAATCTGATGCTAAGAATGGGGGAATCTCAATGGATAGTTCTTCTGGGACATCTACGATAGCGAGACGGAATATTCCTCTCCAGAACTTAGTAATTACGTTCTCTAAGATAGGGCTTCTTCTAAATCCTAAATCTGGTCTTGTCTTAGACTCGTCCGATACCCACTCATTGTTGGTGTAGCTTGCCTGAGGCCAGAAAAACATTGAGTGTAGAGGTGATTGAATGGTAAAGTTTCCTGCTGAAGCTCTGTCAGGGAATACTGAATAAAGATCTCTGACCATCCAAGTAAAGTTTCTTTCAATTAAACCGTTTAAGTAAGGAGCTTGATCTCCATCGGTCCCCGTAATGTCATCTACATTATTTTTTACGGTAGCATCACCTAGAGTGGCGAATCTCCATTTATTTGGATCATCGAAAATTTGACCCATAAGTCTTGTGATTGCCTGTAGTCTATTATTTGTATCAACATAGTTTATTCTTGATGAGAATAAACCCGGCTTTACTTTTACTACATTATCTTCGCCATCACTGTAAGGCTTTAGCTCATTGAAGTCTTGTCTATCAAAACTAACACGAAAGTTCTTAAATCCTTGTTCTATCTGATCTTTAAGCCATAAATCATTTTCTTGAAGCTGCTTAAGTGGGATGTTATCTACTTCCCAATAATACGGATCGGTAGAAGTAAAATAACGAACAGGATCAGTGAATCTATAAGGTCCTGTAAAGAAAGAAAATTCATTTTGAGATGTAGCCATTTTAGTTTTCTTGAGTTATATCGAAAATGTTCGGACTTCTAAATCCTGATCCCTTACGGTCGGACGAGGATGCCTTACCTTCGCCTGTAGCGTCTGTCCTAGCTGAGTAGATAGAACATATTTGAGGTCGATTAGACGTTCCCATCGCACCATTCTTAGCATTCGCGAACGTATTTGCAGCAGACTCATCAAGTAGAATACTATTAGGATCGCACTTAACAAATTCATTTGAATAATAGAAACCTGAAACAGCAATTGAAGATGTTTCTGTTTCTCTTATTAACTTGCCATAAACAGCACTAGCAGAATCTACTGATGATAAGAACCCTGACGTATTATAGCCTTGAGCAAATATTTG
>Ga0099848_1001754_pt1 | contig 10135 bp, 17 predicted proteins | sample CB_VirMetaG_3_FD_78179 | JGI IMG/M metagenome (GOLD analysis project Ga0099848, IMG submission 78179) | Freshwater to marine saline gradient viral communities from Chesapeake Bay - CB_1508_1S Viral MetaG | ecosystem: Environmental > Aquatic > Marine > Coastal | place: USA: Chesapeake Bay... | reverse complement strand
GGTGTCGATCTGTGATTCATGCTCCCCTGAAGCGTTGCGCATCTTGTGGTGGGACACGATGGTCCACGGTGAACAAGTGTTCCGTGACAACTACAGCGGACTGGAGAAGATGCTCAAGCCGCAAGGTGGCGGTGGTACTCGCGTGGCGTGTGTCGCGGAGTACATAGAGGAGGCCAAGATCAAAGCCGAGTGCGTGATAGTATTCACGGACGGCTATGTGGAGAACTCGCCTAAGTGGTCGATACCAACTCCGACCCTGTGGCTGGTTACGCTCAACAAGGAGTGGACTCCTCCTGTTGGGCGTAAGGTTGTGTTCGAGTCTTGAGTTAGGAGATAGTCATGATTGAGAAGTACCTTGCGCCATTCAGTGCGCAGAACGACATCATTGGGATTTTGCAGAGGAACTGCAAGGAGTTCACCAACGGGGCGGCAGACTTCGCTGCGGCTTTCGATGTGCAGCTCGCCGCGCCCCTCAAGAAAGACGGGCCACCGAACTTCGGTGTGTTCACCAAGTCGGGCTTGTACGCGGGCATTTTGACCTACTCGCGAGACTACTCGCGGCACAAAAACTCCGATCACTTCTTCAACTTCCACGCGCCAGCTCTTATCCAGAAGGAGAAATCCTCTGCCCGCACGGGTAAGAACAGCCGCGACTCCGCGAAGATGTCCACCTTGATCAGGACTCTGGCGAAAGAGGACGAGACACCTACTGATGAGAAGCTGCTCAAATACATGAGGAGGGGTCTGCGCTACGCGTTCATCGCGATAAGGCAGAACCATTCGCACGCGCGCATTGATCTTTCTGATTCTGTGGTCCTCGCCCTTGTGGAGGACTACCTGGGTACCAATCCCCTGGCCGTGACGCAGTACAAGGACTTGATCACGGAGACGTACGACAAGTTTCTGGAGAAGCGCGAGAAAGCGAACAATACCGAGATGGAGTTCAGGCGATACGGTGCGGGGTGTACCTTTATCCGTATCGAGCGGAACGACTATCACCTTCCGGCGTACATTGTGGGGGAGGCATCTTTTGTTGGTACCGACGTTTCACCAACAGTACATGGAGAGGTTAAGCGCTACGAGTCCTTGCAGGACACTGAGCACGCCGCGCTTGCTGCAATGGCCCGTACCTACACTATGGGCAAGCCATGGCACGACGACGACAACGAGCTTGGCGTAGACCGTACTGATCTTTATGTGCCGGATCTGGACATCAGTATCGGTTACGACACTAGCGAGAGAAGTACGTTTGTCATCATCCCGAAAGCACCTAGTGCCAATCCCGCGTGACATGGTGCCTATACCTGTAGGCAAACCCCCGTATCAACTCATGCGTACACCTGTGGAGGTACTTGTACGTGAGGAGAGAGACCGCACGATCTACACGGTGGCAATCGGTCACGAAACGTATCGCCGCTTTGATGATACGAATGTGCCGAGTGAGATCACAAGTGTGCTGGGCATGATACGGGCGTTCCCGGAGCAAGAACGGATGGTGACCTTGTCAACGTGGGCATCGCGATACGTCGCGCCTGACCCTCGGCTGGAGTCCATCGGGTGGCAGATATCGAAGGACTTGTTCATCCTTCTGTTGCCTCTTCCGTTCTTGGAACACATACACGTCACAGCAGAGGAGTAGGTCGTGGCAAAGACTCCCGAGGGTAAGGTGAAGGATGCGGTGAAGGACATCCTGAAGAAGCATGGTGCGTACTACACCATGCCGGTAGCGTCGGGCTACGGGAACGTCGGTGTACCCGACATCCTCGCCTGCTATCGGGGTCGTTTCATCGCAATCGAGTGCAAGGCAGGCAGGGGCAAACCGACTGCCTTGCAGTTGTCCAACCTGAACAGCATCGCGCTGGCGGGTGGTGTGGCGCTCATCATCAACGAGACGAATCTGGTGGCGCTGGCGGACGCAATAACTGGCATCAATAAAGAGATCGGATGAAAACCAAACTACTGAAGATGGCCCGCAGGCTGTGGGCTTGCGCAGACGTTCACCCCACGGTGAACCGTAGGAATCAACTGAAGTGGGCACGAGCTGTCCACCGGTTGGGTGACAAGTGGCTATTGGCAAGACATCAACAACGGAGCTTGTGATGAACAGACCGACGCAGGAAAGCATTGCTATTTTCGACGACGTGAAGAACTACGTGTACGGGGATGCCCGGATCATCTGGGCAGAGACCACGAGGACTTCAGACGGTGTCCTGCGGCAAGCAGGGTGGGTCTTGCCCGGTGGCAGGCGCACGAACAACATCGAGGAGGTCGCGGACATGGCCAAGTGGATCAACAGGATCTGCCTCAAGGAAAGGTGGTCGCGGCAATGAAACCGTCTGACGTACTCCGCGCGTATCAACGCGGTATGCGCGATGCCGGGTTGATGGTTGAGGAGAACATGCTCATCCATGTGGATGAGCTGGCCGCTGCTCTTGGGTGGCCGGGTGGTGTCACGGAACCGATCCGTGACAAAACAAAACTGCTACAGATGGTGGCCGAACTTCACAGGAGATCTGTATGAAAAAACTTCCCAAGGGAGCGGACCAGCAGGGCCGCTACCCTGAGGCGGCGGAAACCGCCACCGACGTCGGACAAGATGACAGTCCACGCGAGGATGTGACGTGGTTTTGGGTCGTGGTCTTGGGCATCTTCGTCGGCGTGGTGCTCGCAGCAGCATGGGAGAGGGCGGTATGAGTACCCTTAGACAAGCCGCCCTAGCCGTCGCAGCAGAGCGCGAAAAACTCGCCCACTGGATGCGCAGCATGGGCTACGCCACCGGTCACGGCGACAGCATCGAGGGTCTGCTGGACCACCTCGGCACGCAGATTGCCGAGGGACTGGAGGCCGAGGTGACGATGGAGCGCGAGGCGTGCGCGAAGGTGGCAGAGCGTTGGGGCAAAGAAGTTAATGTTGAATCATGGGACATGGCTGGTAAAGACTGCGCCACAGCCATCCGGGCAAGGAGCAAGACATGACCCTCCCCGCCGACGTCGCCCGCTGCCTCGGCTACGGTGCTGCCGAGTGCAACACCTGCCGCCGCTACACCGACCCGCCGCATGAGCGGCAAGTATGGACAGGCCCTTGGGAACTCGAAGGGGTTCCTTGTGAAATGAGGATACCGTATGACTCCCAATCAGGAACTCCAGTGTCTGACAACCGCCAGTTGGTTAGCTGGCTACGTTGACGGCATCGAAGACAAGCAGCGTCACGCAGCGCTTATCGCACGTATTGTCCAAGCAGCAGAACTGCTCCTGACCTTACGAGAAGAATCCCTATGCTCGAACTCATCGCCGTCGTCAACCTAATCGGCGCATTTGCCCTCCTCCTGTGGAGAGAGTGATGCACCCCTCAGGACTGACGCTCGCCCGTTGGGCGTGGCCCTTCAAGACCGAAGCTGAGCGCGTACTGGTCGCTCGGTGGTTTGCCAAGCAGGATCGTGCCCAACGTGGGCAAGGTGAACCTGCACTGTTCTAGGAGGTATGTATGCCACGATCTCGGGTCTTGCCGGGTAGGATCGCGTATATCGTGATGCTGCTTGTCAAGCAGCCCCGCACAGTGCGTGAGATTTCCGCACTAACATACATGGACAAGGCCGCAGTGCGACGCTATCTCAACGCTTTTGTAGAGGAAGGACTTGTAAGAAAAAGGGCTATACCCCGTTCTTCACCAGAGTATCTCTATAGTTGGGAGCCAGAACGCTATACAATCATATAGTCTCTAGTGGACAACTGTTTTTCAACCAACCAACCAACTGTCAATCATGGCAAAAAACTCTCTCGCCAAAAAAGTCGTTGACTACATGGTCAAGCACCCGGACGCCAAGCCCACTGAACTGGCTACGCGTTTCAACACGACCCCGCAGTACATCTATGTGCTGCGCAGCAAGCAGAAGAAGCAGAAGAAGCAAGCCGCCCCGGTGGTTGAAGCCGCCCCGGTGGTTGAAGCCGCCCCGGTAGTCGAGCCTGTCGCACAAGTCGACGTCCGCGTTGACATGGTGAACGCTCCTCCGCACTACACCGATGGTGGTATGGAGGTCATCGACTTCATCGAGTCCAAGCGTCTGGACTACCACCTCGGCAATGTGGTGAAGTACGTCAGCCGCGCGGGCAAGAAGCACAACGAGCTGGAAGACCTGTCCAAGGCGATGTGGTATCTCAACCGCGCCATCGAGTCGCGGCAGATCGCCGCTTCCGTCAAGGCCATCGTCGACAACCGTTGAGCCCCCATGAGTCTGTTGACGTTCGACTTCGAGACGTACTACACAGACCATCTAGGTTTCCGTACCCAGACCACTGAGGAATACATCAGAGACCCGGCCTTCGAGGTGATCGGAGTGTCCGTACAGGTCGATGATGGAGAACCTCAGTGGTTCTCGGGTACACGGGAAGACACCCGCAAGTGGTTGCGTCAGTTCGACTGGAAGAACAGCATGGGGTTGGCGCACAACACGCTGTTCGATGGCGCAATCCTGCATTGGGTGTTTGGCCTCACGCCTATGGTGTTTCTGGACACGCTGTGTATGGCCCGCGCTCTGCACGGCGTGGATGTAGGCGGTTCACTCGCCAAACTGGCTGAACGGTACAAGGTCGGTGTTAAAGGCACTGAAGTTGTACAGGCCAAGGGCAAAGCCCGTCTGGACTTCGACCCTGATGAACTCGCCCGCTACGGCGAGTACTGCAAGAACGACGTGCGTCTGACGTACGACTTGTTCAAGTTGATGTCCAAGGAATTTCCGATGGCCGAACTTCGGCTCATCGACCTGACCATCAGGATGTTCACGCATCCACGGTTGTATGTAGACGAAAGCAGCCTTCAAGACCGCCTCGACGATCTGCGGACTGAGCGCAGTCAGTTGTTGCTCTCTTTGAAGGAAGCGCTCAGCGCGACTGATGAAGAGGATGTCCGCAAGAAGCTGTCCAGCAACAAGCAGTTCGCGCAAGTGCTGGAGACGTTCAAGGTCGAGGTGCCGATGAAGGTCAGCCCGACTACGGGCAAGGATACCTACGCACTGGCCAAGAAGGACGAAGGATTCATTGCGCTGACTGAGCATGAGGACCCCACGGTGCAGCACCTGTGCGCTGTGCGTCTGGGGACGAAGTCCACGCTGGAGGAGAAGCGGATCGAGCGGTTCATGCAGATCGCTCGCCGCAACCGGGGGCGCATCCCGGTGCCTCTGAAGTACTACGGCGCACACACAGGACGCTGGTCGGGTACGGACAAGGTGAACTTCCAGAACCTGCCTAGTCGTGACCCAAAGAAGAAGGCGCTCAAAAACGGCATCATCCCTCCTGAGGGATATGTCCTGATCAACTCGGACTCTTCACAGATTGAGGCGCGAGTGCTGGCATGGCTGGCGGGTCAGGAGGATGTGGTCACGCAGTTCGCCAACAAGGAGGACGTGTACTCCATCTTTGCCTCATCGGTATACGGGCGCAAGATCACCAAGGCTGACCCGACCGAGCGATTCGTGGGCAAGACCTGTGTCTTGGGGCTGGGCTACGGTACCGGCGCGGCTAAACTGCGCCACACCCTCGCGACGGCAGAGCCCGTGAACGTGGACCTGACAGAGGAGGAGTGCAAGCGCATCGTCGATGTGTACCGGGCAAAGAACGACCGGATCATCGAACTCTGGAGAGATGCGGACTCCATGCTCCAGACGATGCTGAACACCATCGTCAAGGAGCCGATATGCCTTGGTCAGCATGGCTGTCTATGGTACGACAACTCAGGGATCTTGCTTCCGAACGGTCTGTCGATACGCTACCCGAACCTGCGTCGGGGGCAGATGGACGGCAAGAGCAAGATCCTTTACGACTCACGCAAGGGGGAAGTGTCCTTGTGGGGCGGGTCGATTGTGGAGAACGTCGTACAGGCGTTGGCGAGGATCATCGTCAGCGAACAGATGGTCAAGATCGCGAGTGTCTATGACGTTGCGCTGACGGTCCATGACTCAGTGGTGATCGTCGTCCCTGAGGACGAGGCGCAGACAGCCGCCGCTCGGGTGGAGGAGATCATGCACGAGGCCCCCGAGTGGGCCGCTGGTCTGCCCGTGGCGTGCGAGGCCAAGATCGGTGCGACGTACGGTGACTGCTAAGATCGCACGTCTATTGACGGCACTTCCCACCATGTCTGACGTACGCATCCAGTGGTCATACTCCGGCCTGAAGGACTACCAGAATTGTCCTCGGCAGTACCATGAAGTCAAGGTACTCAAGAACTACACCAAGAAGCAGACGCAGCAGATGCTGTACGGGACGCAAGTCCACTCTGCGCTGGAGGACTACGTACGGGATGGCAAACCGCTGGCCAAGAACTACCAGCAGTACCAGCGACAGCTCGACCCACTACGTGACATGCCGGGGCAGAAGTACCCCGAGCACAAGATGGCGCTGACCCTCGACCGCGTGCCTTGTTCGTTTGGCGCGAAGGACTACTGGGTACGGGGCATCGCTGACCTGCTGGTGGTTGACGGGGATCACGGGTTCATCGTGGACTACAAGACCGGGAGCAACCGCTACCCGGACCCGAAGCAGTTGCAACTGATGGCCTTGATGGCGTTTGCACATTTCCCGGAGCTTGTCAGAATCAAGGCGGGGCTTCTGTTCGTTGTACATGAGCACTTCGTGACCTCGGAGTACACGCGCGAGGCCATACCGAATCTCTGGAAGGACTTCGAGGCGCCCTTGGAGCGGCTACGACTGTCCCATACCAACAACTCATGGCAACCGAACCCCACCCCACTGTGTGGGTGGTGCCCCGTGTCTTCCTGCGAATTCAGTAGAGAACGATGAACAGCCCATACGATCTGAAGGACTACGCTTATCCCAGCATGATGGCAGAGAAAGCCATCCATGATGGGCACTTGGCGATGCTGAACGGCAACTACGACGAAGCGATCCGTCACACGACAACCGCACTCGTCGAGTGCAGCCGATTGCTCGACGCAATCATCACGATGAAGGAGCGTGGCGATGCCTTACGTCAACAAGCCTCGACCGTATAAGAAAGAGTACCAGCAACAGAAAGCGCGTGGCGAGCACGAGCGACGCATGGAGCGTCAGCGAGGGCGGCGTGCGTACGACAAGAAGAACCCGGACGGCAACGGCAACGGCGTTGCGGACTCCCGCGAGGGCAAGGATTTGGCCCACCGTGTAGCGCTGGACAAGGGCGGCTCCAACGGGCACGGGTTGCGGGTCGAGTCGGCCAGCAAGAACCGCTCGTTCCGTCGCGACTCCAAGGGCAACCTAGTGTCAGAGACCAGCAAGCGCGAGCGGAAGCGCTAGGTGCTTTCCCTAGGAAACTTGACACTTCAAGTTTCCTGCGACACAATGGCAGCAGGCCGTCAGGTGTGAGTGGGCCTCGGTCGGTAGACCGGAAGGGGGTTGATCATGCCCCACAAACCGCATCAGCCAGTCGGTGTCGATCGCTGATCTCCCTACACGTCAGGGCTGGCCCCAACAACAGTTTGAGGAAGTATGAAGATAGTCGAGAACGCAGCAGTTCAGTTCAGTTGCCCAGACGAGACCGCAGACATGATCTGTGGCTACATCGACCGAAGCGAAGTCCTGCGATCAGAGCGGGGTGTCTCCGATATGGTTGTGTACTGGGGTCTGGACGAGATGCAGCGCTTGGCTCGCATAGCTCCTTCAACTATCAAGATCCCGTCCCCCATCGAGCGTGACTATGACTGGCCGGGGATGTACTCCCCGTTTGACCACCAGCGTGACACGGCTCGATTCCTCTCCCTGCACCGACGCGCCTTCTGCTTCAACGAAGCAGGTACAGGCAAGACTTCTGCCGCGATCTGGGCGGCGGACTACCTAATGAATCAGGGTAGGGTGAACCGAGTTTTAGTGGTGTGCCCTCTGTCAATCATGCAGTCGGCATGGCAGGCTGATCTGTTCAAGACCGCCATGCACCGATCATGCGGCATCGCCCACGGCTCCTCGACAAAGCGCGAGAAAGTGGTTCGAGGAGAGTACCAATTCGTGGTGATCAACTTCGATGGACTGGGCGTGGTCGAGAAGGCCATCGCAGAAAGCGGGTTCGATCTGATCATCGTGGACGAGGCGAACGCCTACAAGAACCCGTCCACGGTGCGCTGGAAAACTCTCGCGCGTCTCATCAGGAAAGACACCTACCTGTGGATGATGACAGGTACTCCTGCGTCGCAGTCCCCGATGGACGCCCTCGGGCTCGCACGTATGGTAAACCCTGACGGTGTACCGAGGTACATGTCTGCGTGGCGTGACAAAGTCATGCACCAAGTCAGCAAGTTCAAGTGGGTGCCCAAGCCCGGAGCCCGGGACATGGTGTTCAACGCACTACAGCCTGCCATCCGCTACGAGAAAGCGCAGTGCCTGGACTTGCCTGAGCTGACGTACCAGACGCGCATGGTACCGCTCACGCCGCAGGCGACGAAGTACTACCGTGACCTGTTGCGTGAGATGCAGATTGAGGCAGCGGGCCAGACGATCAGCACAGTCAACGCTGCGGCGGCACTGTCTCGCCTACTCCAGTTGTCCGGTGGGGCGGTCTACACCGATGACGGGAACGTCGTCGAGTTTGATGTCACTTCACGCTTGAAGGTGCTGGAAGAAGTACTGGACGAAACGCTCCACAAGGTGCTGGTGTTCGTTCCGTATCGCCACACGCTTGTACTACTGAAGAAGCACCTCGACTCGGTGGGGATCACTAACGAAGTGATTTCAGGAGACGTCACTGCCAACCAGCGCAGTGTGATCTTCAACAACTTTCAGAGGCTGTCCGAGCCCCGGGTGCTTCTGATCCAGCCACAGGCAGCGTCGCATGGTGTGACGTTGACCGCAGCAGACACAGTCGTGTTCTGGTCGCCTGTGATGTCCGTCGAAACGTACTTGCAGTGCATTGCGCGAATCGACCGCGTCGGGCAGAAGAACACGATGACTGTGATCCACCTCCAAGGGTCTGAGGTGGAGCGTCGTATGTACACCATGTTGCAGAACAAGGTAGACATGCACGAGAAATTAGTAGACCTTTTCCGTGATGAAGTAGAAGGAGAAAGTGATGAATGACGCAGAAGCGTTAGTCAGTGCCTATTTGACCTTACGTAAGCAACGTGAGAAGCTCAAGACTGACTACGAGTCGCAAGACAGTTTGCTCAAGGACGACATGGGCAAGATCGAGGCAGCTCTTCTGGAGATCTGCAACACCACAAACACCAACGGTCTGAGGACTTCGCATGGCGTCGTCATGCGTCAAGTTAAGGAGCGTTTCTTCTGCACTGACTGGGACCACTTCAAGCAGTTCATCGAGACTCAAGGCTCGATAGACCTGTTGGAGCGCCGTATCCACCAGCGCAACTTCAAAGAGTTCATGACTGAGCGGAAGGACGAAGGTCTGCCGCCCGGTGTGAATGCCCTGCGTGAGTTCGACATCGTCGTACGCAAGGCTACTACCCCCAGTGAAACTACAGTCTGAGGAAAGACAAATCATGGCGAACGAACTCGCAACCATCTTTGGCAACAACCCCGTCGAACTCGGGCTCGATGACGACACCCTGGCCGTAGCAGGTGGCGCGGTACGCGGCAACAAGCGGATCTCGATCGAGGGCCGGGTGTTCCGCAAGATCGTTGGTGGCAAGGAGCAATCCGTCAACACCAACAACGACATGAACGTCATCTTCGTGAAGATGGCCCATGACGCATCGCGTACTTTCTACGCTTCGTCCTACAAGAAGGGCGTGAAGATCTCCCCGACGTGCTGGTCGAACGACAGCAAGACCCCCGACGCGGACGTGCCCAACCCTTGCGCCCCCTCGTGCGCGGAGTGCCCGAACTCCGTCAAGGGCTCGGGACAAGGCGGGCAGGGCACAGCGTGCCGCCTCTCGTGGCGCACTGCGGTGGTCCTCCCCCACGACCCGTCGGGTGATGTCTACCAGCTTGTGCTCCCTGCGACGTCGGCTTTTGGCAAGGAGGAGAACGGGCGGTGGCCGTTCCGTCCGTACATTCAGATGCTGGCGAACAACAACGTGTCTGCGGGGCGCGTTGTGACGAAGATGCAGTTCGACATCAACTCGCCTGTTCCGCGTCTGCTGTTCAGCCCTGAGGCGGCGGTGCCACCCGAGATGCGGGATATGGTCGCGCGTCAGAGCAAG
>Ga0099848_1001753_pt1 | contig 10138 bp, 7 predicted proteins | sample CB_VirMetaG_3_FD_78179 | JGI IMG/M metagenome (GOLD analysis project Ga0099848, IMG submission 78179) | Freshwater to marine saline gradient viral communities from Chesapeake Bay - CB_1508_1S Viral MetaG | ecosystem: Environmental > Aquatic > Marine > Coastal | place: USA: Chesapeake Bay... | reverse complement strand
TAAGCTCGCGCTCAAGATCTAGGTTGTGGTAAGCCTTAAGGTCTTGTGAAGCCTCAAGGGTCCAGAGGGCACGCATCTTCTTGGTGCGTGCGATGACAGCCTGCTGCTCGATGTGAAGGCTAACTTCAGGAATGCCAGTACCAGTGAGAAGCTCACCAGCAGAAACGGACCAACCGTGACCACCAGAAGCAGCACCAGTTTGGGGCCACTTAGAGATAGCGGAAGCCATGTTGACACCACCTGTAAAAGGCTCGCTAAGTGCAGAGGCTCCGAACTGTTGTGAGGTTGGGAAAGTATCACCGTCTACATCAATACCCTCAGTAGTAGGGTTCACACTACCAGTGGTAAGACCACGGTAGGTGAGGTTGTACTTGCTGTAGAGAGTTTCACGGGCTGCGCCGTAAGCTCTGCTAGAACCAAGGTAGAAAACCTGTGAGACGGGACCGCTCATAGGCTGAACGCTAACAAGGCTGTTAGCAATTAGTTCGGGGAATACCCGACGAACGAGAGGGAATGCAAACTTCTGGAAAGTACCAAGGGCACCAACAGTGGTGGTTCCAGCACCAACGGCGTTTTCATCAATACGCTCATTCTGTGCTGCCTTGAGTTGGTTCTCCAAAAGTTGTGCAGTTACTCTCTTTGTGTAATCGTTTTCGATGCCGTCTAGTGCAGGACCCCACTTTGTTACAAGGTCATCACTGGCACCCATTTCCATAATATCCATAACTACAACTCCTTAAAGTTATATGCTCACTGCATAAGCTTGAGCATTTCTTCGGTTAAGAACTGATTTCCGATGCTTTCCAGTTGTTCATCCTCAACCTCTTCGTCTACATTGTTAGTAACGACTACAGCCTGTTCCGTAGACTCGAACAGCATAGTCTCCTTTTCTTCTGCTAGGGTATGAACGCTTTCAGTGAGAGTTATAATTTCTCTTTCACGCTTGGCGACCTTAGACTCTAGCAGTTGAATTGTTTTAGCAAGACGATCTTGCTCCTTTAGTGACTCGGAAAGTTCACGGGCAAGGATCTCATTGTCCTCGACAAGCTCAGAGGCTTCCGAAAGTCTTTTCTCACTCTCAGCATCAATGTACTCAGGGCGATACTCAACAGACATGTAACCCATAAGCTCACGGAACCTTTGTGCGTCACGGTAAACATCGTTAGACTCATGAAGCTCCTCAAGGGCTGCCTCTTGAATCTGCTGACGCTTCATGGATAAGTAAGCGAAAACCTTATCGGTAAGTTCGCCAACTTCCTCCTGTACTCTTTCCTCAATTAAACCCTGCATAACACCAGCGATTTCAACTACCGTCTCTTCGGTGATGCCCTCAGGAAGTAACTGGGCGATATCTTCTATTTTCTTTTTATCCATGATGGTACTCCAATCTATTGTTATCTATAGTTCTATTATAGATGTCGTTGTTTTTTACTATTTTTTCTCACTTACCCTGAGAAGCTTTAGCTACTGCTGCTGCTATCTCTTGTGGGGACTTACCTTGAGCAACCATTCTCTTTCTAAGTTTGCTAACCGCATTGATTCTATCCTTAATGGCTTTCTCACTTTCAGAACCGTAAGGGTTGCCTTGCTCTTTCAGAAGACCCTTAAGCTTGAGCATTGAGGTGTTCTCAGTTGCTAGTTCAGGGTTAGCACCTTTTGATTTTGATTTAACTTGCATGACGCATCTCTCATATTTCTTTGGATCTTTACGACCTACTTGAGCAGTGCATATAGCCCAAGGGTTGTTCTTTTCTTTCTTAGAAGCAGCCTTCTTCTTTGCAGACTTCATCTTGGCTTCGTCAAGACGCTCAACTAGAAGAGTGCTGAATACTTTTTCTTTGGTTACGCGAGGAAGAACATTGTTCATTATCTCCTCTACAAGAACGCTTTGGCGAGACTCGGCTAGGGAGGGGAATGCTCCTCGGGTTGAAGGATCAGCAACAAGGTCCCAGGTAATAAGGCGGAAGTCCTCGTTTACATAACGCTTGCCGTCTTGACCCTCAGATAATGTACCCATGCCTCTGGAAGAAATGCCGATTTGAACGCCCCCTTCGATAAGAGCCTTGGCTACCTTTCCCATAGGAGTATCCAGAATCTCAGCCTCACCAATGATCTCGTTACCCTTAGCCTCTAGCTTGGTAATAAGGTGAGAGACATTGGAAAGCTTTACGCTGTCATGTTGAGGGTGGTCAAGCTCACCCATAAGACGGCGACCTTTTAAAGACTCGTTTAACTTACTAATCTCACGCTCAAGAAGAGCCTTAGGGTAGATACGCTTGTTGTTGTTCTCCTCGTCTGCACGCTGGAAAACTCCACGGATTTTCATAACCTTTCCCTTATCAGTGTCTTCGTTGAGAACCTGTAGCCTTTCAATTACAAATACATCTTCTAGTAGCATCACTTGTCTCCTTTTGGTTTATTTTTTTCTCTACGAGCTTTGGCTGTAAGCTTCTTAGCCTTGCCTTGTCCGTGCTTGACCTTGGTTCTAGCAGCGTGGCTTTTAATGCTATCCCAAGAAGCTTTAGGAGTGGCACTACCTGGAGTAAATCCCTTTGCAGTTTTACCAGAAACCCTTTGCTGCTTGCTCTTGCCCCAGCCCTTAGCTGTGGTAACATACATCCTGTAAGAACCATCCGTAGAGAAGATAGTTCCAGGGCTTGTTTTAGAAAGAGCCTGTTTAATAGTATCGTAAACAGGAACACGACTCTTTCTTGAAGTCGTTACCTTACTTCTTTTATAACCGCCTCTCCCACCGGGATAGCGTTCAGACTTTTTTTCATCTACCCTTTGAGGATCGTCTCCTCTTAGGTTTCGGATTCTTGAAACCAAGTCCACTATGAGCACCTCCCATTCCTGTGGTCGTTGTACCAACGGTCATCTCTTGTAAAAGAGACTTTAGATATTTTACAGTTTTTGAAATCTCTGATCTAAGTTCTTCGTCAGTTCTTTTAGGTTCTTTCTTAATAGCGTTTTCAGGATTTCGAGCGACATCTAACATAGACTTCTTTTTTTCTTGAATTCCAAAAGACTCAAAAAGAACTGAGTTAACTTGATCCTTAGATACAGGGACATCGGAAATGTCAGGAACATTTCCTTTAGACGAGGCTTTTCTAGTTTGTGGTTGGGGATTGGTCGCCTCTTGCTCAAGTAATGCCTGAGCAAAATCACCAATCCCCATACCTGCGTCGTTAAGAGAAGCCATGACTAAATCAGCAGGACTCTTCGCCCTTCTTCATCTTTGCTTTTTTCTTCTTGTACATACCCTCAACAAGGGCAACTACTTCTTGAATCTCTTCTTCGTCAAGACCCTCAAGAAGATCTACTTCTTCTTCGCCTTCCTCTTCCTCGGAAAGCTCTTCACCTTCTTCAGCGTCCTCACCTTCGGAAAGAAGCTCTACCTCTTGGAAGAGTTCAGCCATCTGGTTGGCGTGCTCAAGTAGAGCCTCGTCTGAAAGCTCCTCCTCAAGGGTGGACTCGCAGAGTGGGCAAGTGTGAGCCTTAGGAGCAGTCTCCTCGGCCTTAGCTTCTTCGATGACCTCTTGCTCCTGAACGGGAGCAACGGACTCGTTAAGTAAACCAGCCTTCTTCCAGGCTGCGGTGCCGAGTACGGCTTCTCTTAATTGATCTCTGTTCATAATAAACTCCTGACGGTATCACCGTCTGTATGTATTTATACCTGATTAAATTTAGTTGTTGATTTTTCTGATTTTTATCAGCCAAAATTAGGGAAACTCGTAGGTAACACGATGATTCCAAGCGTTGTAGTCTTAGAACCAGACTCGTTAACCACTGTAAACTGTGTCCCAGAGAAACCGTTTCTATTCCATCGGTTTCCGTCTTCATTAAATGTAAAGTATCTTTCGTAGTTGTTCTCTGTAGGTACACCTTCAATGAGTCCTATTTGATCAGTAGGGACATTTCCGAAGCTAGGGAAGCCTACAGTAGCTAACCCTCCGAGAACAACCTGAGAATTTAGGTCTTGAGTTTTGCCTATATTTGTTTTAGTTGCAAGATCGAGGTCAGGTACGCCAAACTCTTCTAAAGATTCATCAAACTCTAGAGTTGGAGAAAGGTCAGTTCCTATGAAAGTAAGATCTCCAACTCCATTTATATCTTTCCACTCTTTATTAGAGGGCTTTATATAAATTGCAGGAGATCCTTCAATCATAATAATTTCTTCATACGGATACTCGAATGAAGTAGGGGCTGCTGGAGACGGCTTAGGCGCTTGAACGGTTCCTCCGTCCTGTCTAATTTGAGCCTGACCATTTGCAAAAACATTAGGGCTTCCCTGTATAGTTTCAGCGCCACACGCCCTAGCATCATGGAACCTGTGAACAGGAAACCCCCCTGCCGTAACATTAGTACTACCTTCGATAGGACCAGAGAGGATACCTCCTATGCCCTCTGTATGAACATTAGCAGGAGGAGGAATGTAAGTTAGATCTGTTGCTGCTCCTTGGGGACCTAAGGTTCCAGGTCCAGCAATGGCTATAGGTATCCCATTGACCGTTACGGTATCCCATACCGCTGAGGTTATCTGTCCCGCACCGTGGTCAGAAATATCTCCTTGTCTGGCTATCTTAGGCATCAGGGTAATGGTTCAGGGGTTTCGGCCTCAGGCTCAATGTCTAGCTTTTTGGCTGTAATTGTTGGAAGCACATACTCTCTGATATCGTCTAGGTTTAGTTTAGGAACTTCGGACACCTTTGGATACCTAGAGGCTACTTCTGGATTTGTTGCAAAACTTCCTAAGAATAACTTAGACTTAACATCTTCCCAGTTCTTAAACTCAGTTAGAAGAAGAGCTTTTCTTTCAAAGGGGGTCAAGGACTGGTAAATGGTTGCCCAAGATACGGTATCGTTCTGTCTGTTTACATACTTTGTCCCGTCTGCTTGTAGTTCGTTTAGGATCTTAAACAGTTTCTTTCCAGCAAGCTCTCTTCTAGGAAGAGGCTCGTCAACAGTCTTGTAAGGCTTAATGTTTTCTTTAACTACAGACCTATTGAAAGCGTACCTAGACTGTTCATTAGTTAACTCCCTCGGTCTTGGTCCTCCACCATAACCCGTCTCGCGTGTAAGAATTGGGTTGTTAAGTGAAGTTTTATGCTCTGATGGCATTGGGTTGAGTTTGAATATAATCTCCCTCTCATTATACTTAGTTTGATAGGACCTAGATCTACCGAACATTAGATCATCTCTATCTGTTGGAACTATGCCTATATGCCAAGGTATTCTTCTTGGGAAGATTGGGAGATCCTCATATCCTTGGAAAACATCCAGACTGAAATCTTCAAATTCAAGCACAGCTTCTTTCTTAGCCTCAAGATGTTCAAAGATTGGATCTTCGTGATCCACATAGAACTGCATATATGGGAATGGCTTTGTGCTTACCCAGTCGTTAATCTCTTGATCATCCTCAAGAAGATTAAATGTTGCCTGGGAATGTCTGACTAAGGGGTTTCTTCTTGGAAGATCCTCTAGAGTTGTAGGATCTAACTTAAGAACATAAACATCTGCCCGTGGATTCTCAGTGTCGTAAGTTTCTTCTATGAGTCTTAGCTCTGCTGAATCTATAACCATCTTGATTTCGTAAGGCTCATTCAACCTATACATTATCTTTGCTACATCATCATAATCATTTATAAGAGCCTTATCCTTATCAGAAACAATTTCAATCACGGCAGCATCTGTTTCATACTCATCCCCGTCAGTTATATAATTTGTATAAGCACTTAGATCTCTATCATACAGTATAATACTATCGTCCTTGTTAACATAAACATCCTGAATATCTCCAGAACGGGTTATGACCTCTATTCTTTTGTTAACATCAGTAGCCACAAGCTTCCAGTTTCTCATCTGCTCGCGCTGGTCGCCTTCTGGGTACTTATTGGGATCTACGCTCTTTCCAGTATCCACCGCTAAGGAAATTGCCTCTGCCTCATGACCTGTTGATCTTCTATTCTCAGGTGTCACATCATCTCGCTGACATTCATTTAGCAACCTTATAACGAAATCAGAACTTATTTTATCTAGTCTGTTGGTAACAATAAGCTCTCTTATGTAAATCAGAATCTCTTTCTTAATGTCTGTTCCGTCTGGATACTTAGCCCTTTCGAGAAGCCTCTTGATGTTGCTGTTCAAACTGCGTTCAATGTTTATCAAAGAGAGACTTCCGTATGGGAGATCCGAGAAAGACATTCTTCCATTGTTCATATTATCAACAGACTTTATGTACAAGTGAACCGTGTTAGCAAATAAATCAGAAGGAAGGTTTCCTCTATCTGTAGGTAAGAACTTGTAGTGATCAGGGTCCTTATACCTTCTGTTTGACGCAGCCGTGTCAAACACTGATTCACGATCATCAAAAGCGTATTCTCTTCTAGTAATACCTCCATTTGAATTTAGAGTAAGGTATTGGGTAGCCTCTGAAGAGCTTCCTAAGAAATCAAAACCTGTAGCATCTACATTTACTGAGGTATTGTCTCCACCAGCATCTATAACAGAGGCATTTCCTTTATCTTCGCTATAAGTGCCATTACCTCCAAGGTTTATAAGGGTTCTATTGTCGCACTCGTTATTGCACCTACTTTGTTTTGCAAAGTAAGTTATCTCCTCAGCGGTTCCTGGGTAGGTATAATTAAAGGATCCTGTAGTCGGACAAGACTCAAAAGGAATACTGTTAAGATATAAGTACTGTTTGAAACAAGGGAGTCCGTTTCCTATACATCTCCAGACTTCGCATGATTCAAGATCCGGGTTTCCAGGATCAGTTCCAGTGATTCCACCAGCTTGCTCAGGTATCTTTCTCCCAGGATCTGAGTCATAAAAGGTTGTACATATCAAATCACATCTAGACTGATTGAAAGTATAAGGAGATCCGTCGTATGTGAATATTCTATTTGATGTCTGTGGTGGACAGGCAAAGTAATTAGAACCAGTAGCCTGATTAATACGAGATAGTCTCAGTTGTGTTTGTATACAAGGTTGATTTTCTGTGGCACAACTATAAACATCACAATAAATAGGACCTTGAGTATCGTCTATAACTTGACCTCCACCAACATCTATAACATCAGGAGTATCATCAAAGATATCGTAATCTCCTATAGATCCCCCGTCTGTAAAGAAGCACTTAATAAAGCATCTAGACTGACTCCAATAAAGCTTTTCTCCACCGTATTCTATTGTTTTTCTAGAGTTTGGAGATAGGCAAGAAGTTAAATTGGCACCCTGGTCATTTAAATCACCTAAAGTAACTGATACTGGATTACAATCTCCAGCGTCACAACGATATAAAGTGCAAGTTGGTTGAGATACACCGCCTCCCACTGCCCCAGCATCTTGATTAAATGGATCAACTCCTAGTCCCCCACCACAAGCAGTAGAGTTATTACATTTTTGTTTTGTCCTGTAGAAGATAGCTCCGTTTGATTGGAATGATGGAGGTAGTTCAGCACATGTATCATACGCTCCTCCGTTTATACTTGTTATCAACCTGTTAAACTGTTCGCAGTCTACACCATTAACACAGGCATAGGCTGTACAAATTTCAGGAGGATCATCTCCAAAATCAACATCAGTGCTGGGTGTTATGCAGTCTCCATTACAATCCCTTGCTTGGTAGTATAAAGCACCCTGATAAACAATAGTCCCACCTAGAATATTAATATCACTACAGTAAGTTATACCTAAATCAGTTGTTGATTTAGTTGTAGAAATGCATACGGAACCTACGCATCGGTGAAGATCACAGTACTCAGGAACAATACCTTGACCGCCTGCGCCCGTAAAAGTTCCAGGGTCAGAGAATGAAGCTCCAGCACATTCTTGTTTACACTTTGATTCCTGTCTGTAAAACTCTATACCGTCAGATGATATAGTTCCATTAGGTATAGCATTGCATGAGTTATAACCTGGGAACTGTGATAAGTATCTAGCTATGGGTTGGCAATTAAGAAGTCCAGGCGTGGCACAGTAGTATCCAGCGCAAACAGGATCGTCTCCCCCAGGGTCAACACCCGTAAAACCTCCATCAGGAGCTACAAAACATTTAGAAGCACAAAGGCTTGGGTTGGCGTATACTAAATCACCCTCGTAGTTTATCTTAATTGAACTGTTGCTACCAGGACACTCATACATTGAGTTGTTTTGTGTTAGATAATATAATGGAATTCCTAAAGGTTGACAGTTTCCTAAAACACACTTATAGAAAGTACAGTATTCATCGGCTACTGTTGGTCCGCCGCCGACAGGGGTTGGAGGAGGTGTTATTGGAGTTATATTTCCACAACCCTGTTCATTGTCCTTACAAGCTTGTTTACTAAAGTAATAGGTACGGGCTCCGTATACAGAACCATTAATCTCAGCACAAGAATTCTTACCTGGGAAGTTAGACAAGCTTATACCTGCTTGCTTTAGGCAGTTACCTCCTGTTCCTGGGCACCAGAATAGATCACACAAATCATTAGCATCTCCTGGTACTATGCCTGGATCTGTGCCTTCACAAAAGATATCACAAAGATCCTTTGTTTTAAAAGTTATCTTGTTTCCAAGAAGGAATTTTCCTGGAATACTATCGCAATCTGAAACAGTTGCTTGAAGATCACTTAAGGGAAAGGTTATTTCATTACAAGTATCAGTAGACTGATTACACTGCCATCCTGTACAAATCTCTTCACATTGATTATTACAGTTTGGAGATCCATAATAAATTGTTCCGCCTTGAGTTACGAAAACACCAGGGGGAGGGCAGTCGGTATTGTTTGGTTGAAACTGAGTGGGGACACAGTTTCCAGTGCCATCCTCACACTTGAACGCATCACAAGGACAGTTGTTTTCACATGCATTCTTTTGAGTGTAGTAGTTGTATTGATTGGCTACTGCATTTACCTCAGCACAATTCCTTAGAGGTGCTGGGCTATTAAACTCGATGCTCCACTCCGCAGGAGTTTTGTACACAGGATCACAATTGTTATTTCCTACACATTTATACAGCCTACATTGAATAACCCCTGGGGTTGTAGGAGGCTGTTGAGGATCGGGATCCGTGCATTTAGCATCACAATTAGCTTTTCCTGTCCAGACTCCTGGGGCTATCTCAACCCCACCTCCCGTGTTAGAGGGGCAGTTTTCTGGATCTCCCCACCCTATTGCTGCTAATTGCTGTAGGTTAAAGTAACTTAGGAAACAAGGAAATCCTTGAATCTGACATACATACAGGGGACATAGAACTTGATCTGGAGGTCCGGTAGTAGGTCTATCAGGATCATTACAGCATCTACCTCCAGCGGGACCTCCTTGATTTTTACAAAGAGCGTTAGATCTCCATAAACCTCCAGGCTCTTGAGGTGCATTCTCTTCCCAGAACTCGTTACAATTTCTATGGCAATTTGTTTGAACAGCCCCGCATTTAGGAATGTCGTAAGGTATGGGCTCTAAATCACAAGTATGTGTTCCACAAGATTGGTTAGCAGAGTTACATTCCCAGCCGTCGCAGTCAAGATTTCCGCAACAAGATTCACACGCATTAGCATCTGAGAATAACTGCTGACCTTGTAGACCAACTAACGCAGCAACACAGTTTGCTCCAGCGTCAGTTGAAGGGTTTCCTCCAGTAGCACAATCTCCTACATTAGTTGCTAGATAGGGGCATACATCTGGGTTGTTATAATCAGCAGGGTTTATAAGACCTGGGCATTGTGTAATGATATCATCCCTAGTTACTGGGATTGTAATGCACCCTGCCCCAGCTTGCAAACATGCTTTATAAGGGCATTCTCCAGGGTATGTTACATCACCACCATCATCATCGTCATCATTGCCACCACCAAAGCCTCCACAACAGTCAGGAGGAGGGGGTCCTACCGGAGGATTCCCCCTTCCTGCAATTTTCAGAATGCAGTTGGTGAATACTGAAGCCATGAAATCACTGTAATACTACGGTGTTAGATTGTCCTAATCCTACTGCTGGGCTGAAGGTAGTTGGATAACCTATTACTGTGAACTGTACTGAGGGGTATGTACAGTGAAGACTTGGTGCGAAGTTTGATCCCGTATTTTCGTTACCGTGAGTCTCCCCATTATTGTAAGTAAGGAGATCGTGCGTAACATGGAATGCTGAGAAACATTCTCT
>Ga0099848_1001752_pt1 | contig 10150 bp, 14 predicted proteins | sample CB_VirMetaG_3_FD_78179 | JGI IMG/M metagenome (GOLD analysis project Ga0099848, IMG submission 78179) | Freshwater to marine saline gradient viral communities from Chesapeake Bay - CB_1508_1S Viral MetaG | ecosystem: Environmental > Aquatic > Marine > Coastal | place: USA: Chesapeake Bay... | reverse complement strand
TATAGAATTTAAGGGGAATAAGTTCCCTTCTGAAAGAAGTGTAAAAAAGGAACTACATCGCCAGGGTTTTGCTAAAAAACCAATTAGAAGTTTAGGCTTTTTTTGCTACCACGAGGAGACAGCGTAATGAACAAGCATTTTATTCAGAACAAAGATTGGCATATTAGTGATAAGCAAACTGGCAAATATTTAGGAGAAGTATTTTGCTATGAAGACGAAACACGTATTTGGATTAAAACTCCAATGAGTATTCCAAGTTTTCTAAAAACGCAAATTGAGTTTGGATTTGCTTATTTGAATAATGATGGCTATGTTGTTGTGCCTACTCATTATTATAATCAAATAACTGAATTTAGGGAGGCGTAAGAATGAAAACAATACATTATGTTCCAAAATTTACAACAGCAAAAACAGAATATAGAACTTTAAGTGAAGACGATCACACTTATATACTAGAGTTTCTAATGAAGACACTGGTTAAGATGGGTACTTTGAGCAATACAAAACATCCAGACGAAACAGTACTGCGAGATCAATGGTGGAGAAAACCGCGTGATACACTACCGCGTGGTAGACAAGGAATGAACTCTGCAGAAAGTATGGTTTCTGGTATATTGCTCAATATGCTGTACGCTGAAGAACGACAACGAGACTTTACTCGCCCACAATGCGAAGCAGTTGAAGAAGTGTCAAACTGGATGGCGGCATTAGATCAAGAACTATTTGATCAGATAAGGTTTCAAATAAGAGTTATATGACCAAACACAGGTTGCACTTTGAGCAACACTGGCCTTGGGAAATTCTATACGAAGAAGAGCACGATCTAACTGCCATGTCAGGCAAGGATGCTGACCCGCAGTTAGAATTCTTATATAAACTAGGATATGTACCACAAATATCAGTTGAAGAGACCGTTGTAGAAGAATATACCACGGTTAATTTAATTTTTTGGGTTGAAGACGCTGACCTAACAGCATTCCTTTTAAAGTATCCCTTTTCTGCCAATTCTTTAATCGTATAAATATTAAGACGACCTAGAGTCGCACTCTATTTCCCAGGGAGACAATTAAAGATGGCTAATGCTTTATCTAATGTATATGAGAACGCTGTTCTTAATCACTTATTCCGTTGCCAAACAACTGGCACGGCGAGAAACGAATTAACACAACCAGGGTCAGGTGCTAGTGGAATTTATGTAGCACTTTTTCACGGAAACACTGCCGCAGTGGCCGCTAATTTAGAAGCAGGTACACTTACTGATGAAATTACACTTGGTAGTTATACACGCAAACAAGTAGAATTTAGTGTTGCAAGTTCAGGCACAATCAGCAGTGATGGTGCAGTAACTTTCCCAACAGCAACTGCAAACTACGACGGTGACGTAACTGCACTAGCAGTAATGGACGCCAGCACAAGCGGTAATGTTATTGCTTACGGTAATCTTACAGTTAGCAAAACTGTTACCACTGGTGATACTTTTCAAATAGCAGATACAAACTTAACGATTTCGTTAGCATAATCTAACCAGGAGTATGGACTGTGTCCACTACTAAAATCTGGTTTAGACCTGACGACACTGATTTCTATGGCAATGCTACTATTGACATTCAGGGCAATAGTAGTGTCAGTGTGGTTACTGAAACCTTACAGAACACACAGCCATTAGCGAATGCATACTTCAATTCATTTGCTGATGAAGTTGGCGAAGGTTGGATAAAAACTGAAAACTATGGCGGATGGCGAAGTCCTAGCACAGGTTTAATTACAACAGATCCTTTAGGTAATCCTGGAGCGGTCAACAGCCACTATCTAACCTATGGTGTAAATGGTAATCCCATCTACTATGCCAATGTCAGTGCTAAAAACTTTACTATTGGTAATTTAAGTGCCAGTCTTGGTGCAGGTACTGGCAAATACATTGCTGACGAAACACGACTGTATTTTGTAACAGACTATATCACTGATGGTTATGCGGCTGACGCAGACAATCAGTATATGGTAGATGACTATTTTGAAGAAACTACCGCAATACCAGACTACACATTCCCAGGTGGTAACACACTACCAGGAGCAACTGGTAATGTCAGTGTCGTAGGTAAATGGGTAAAGCGTTATGCTTATCCAACACTGGGCACACAAGGCAGTACATTTACAGAACACTACACAGATCAGGGCAACACCAGTGTCAGCACATTCAGTTTCGTTAAATTTTCAACAGCAGACACATCACCAGTTTATAGCAACACAGAACCCACAAGTTATGAGATAACTGGTAATGCTACCACCATAACTGCGGCAGAAACCAACACATTCAACAATGAATTGTTCTTCGCCAACGTTGGTGTTGAAGCAGACAATACACTTTTTGATGAATATGCTATCAACGTTTACATAGCATACGAATATGAGTGGGGTGTATACTACGAAGTAAACTTACATTCTGTAACTTCTAGTATCACTAGTGAATTTACCGTTGCAGATACACTAGCAGGTATGCTGTTTAGTGGTACAGCAGATTTAGAAGATTCTGTCAGCACCACTTTAACCGCACAACTAGATATCAGTGCAGAGTCTAGCCTAGACTTTAGTCTAGATACAGCCATAACAGGTGGTTTACTGCATTCAGGTAGCAGTAGTATATCAGCAGAGTTAGATATACAGTCTACTACAGGCGTTATTATTGACTGTGATGCACTAACACTAGACATAGACTGCACAGTAGCAGATACACTGGCAAATAAAACTCCTGGCGGTAGTGCAGAATTAAACACAGACACAGAGTTAACCGCAACGGGTACACTGGCAATATTTGCACAATCAGATCTAGAGCAGACTACAAGTGTACTAGCAGACAGCAGTATTACGAGAGGCGGTAGCACTCAACTTGAAGCAGTAGCCAACATACCATTAGCACAACCTGGATTCTTAATTACAGCAGGCGTCATCACAGAATCCTCTGCCACTGTGGTAATAGAACAGTATGTCACAGGTGGTACAGGTGTTATATTAGGCAGTAGTGAAGCAGACTTCTCTGCAGAATCAAACCTAACCCTAATATCAGGTATTACACAAGAAGCAGAAGCCACGCTGTCAATTGAAACAGATGTAGACATACAATTAGCAGGTAGATTAATTACGGTTAGTCAAGAACTTGACATAGCCGCAGAATTAGCAGATGTTGCAGCCGCAATCACACAAACAGCAACAGCCAGTCTCTCTGCCGCCGCTGATGCAGAGATTGTAGCGGGTTATTTAATAGGTATTGATCTTGAAATAGTACAAGAGATCAACACTGACTTTGACCCAACAGAAGCAAGAATCTTCTACATAGACGAATACTATCAGGTCAAGGTTAAACCTGAAACTAGAATCACAAAGGTAAGTGATCAAAATTCAGTATTAAGTGTCAAATCAGAGACCAGAATAAATACTACCCTTGAAGAAACTCTAGGACTAGTAGTTAAACCAGAAACAAGACAAGCAGAACAGGCTATATTGCCTACAACGCTCGTAGGAACAAGATTACAAAGGATACCCCAATGACAATATCACAAACAGGATACAGTCGCGATCTAGCAGGTAGTTATATTACCAAGGATCCAGACAGCGTATTAGATTACAGCATAGACTGGTCAGACTGGCTACCCACAGGTGACACAATCACATCAGCCACAATGACACAGGAAAGCACACACACTGCAAACCTAACAGTGGGTTCAGCAACCATATTAGATGGCGTAGTCAGTAGCCAAATATCAGGTGGTGCAGTAGGCAATGTCTATGTTATTAAAAACACAATTGTGACTAACGAAGGACTGACAGATGTTAGACGCTTTAAGATTCGTGTTGAAAAGAGATATGTGTAAACAATGGCTGATATAGAAGACGATTTCTTACCTGACGAACCGCCACACCAAGAGTGTCCGCATCGTTGGGAGTATGAAAGACGTAAGGATCCCAAATGGGGAACTGTGACTAAAGAAGGACTCAAGGTTGGACGTGGGGATCGCCAACGAATTGTTCCACCAGATGAAGTATTTAAACTAGGTGCACTAGGCTGTACTGACACTGAAATAGCCACTTGGTTTGGCATAGATCAACAGACCTTGAGATACAACTTTAAGGAATACCTAGCAAAAGCAAGAGAAGATATTAAGATACGCTTAAGACAGGCTATGTTTAAGAATGCTCTAGGCGGACACGCAGTAATGCAGATTTTTCTCGCGAAGAATTTGCTAGGAATGAGTGACAATCCCGCACACACTGAAAGCCAAGAGCCGCTACCTTGGAGTGACACAGAGGACAAATAATGGCATTGAATTTGGGACAGGCTGAAGTAGCCAGTGACGAACATCGCTTTAAATGTATTGTTGCGGGCAGGCGCTGGGGGAAAACCTACTTGGCAACTAGAGAACTGGCAAGACAAGCACGATTCCCTGATCGTCGTGTATGGTACATTGCTCCGTCCTATCGTATGGCAAAACAGATTGTATGGCAACCACTCAAGTGGCGACTACAAGATTTAAGATGGGCACAGAAGATTAATGAGTCTGAACTTACTATTACACTACGCAATGGTAGCACTATCGCATTACGAGGTGCAGATAATCCAGACAGCCTGCGTGGTGTGGGCCTTGACTTTATGGTTATGGATGAATTCGCGATGATAGATGAGAACGCTTGGACTGAAGTACTGCGTCCAACACTATCTGATCGTAATGGTAGTGCTATGTTCATATCAACACCAATGGGCATACACAACTGGGCATATGATTTGTACAATAGACAGAATGAAGATGCTGCCTGGCGTAGTTGGAGTTTTAAAACGATTGATGGTGGGCGTGTCAGTGAAGAGGAGATTGCACAGGCACGTAGAGACTTGAGTGATCGTCAATTTAGACAAGAGTATGAAGCCACCTTTGAAACATATTCAGGACGCATCTACTATAACTTTGAACGAGCACAAAATGTTAAACCTTTTACAATGGAAATACCAAGAGAAGTTTTAATCTTTTGTGACTTTAACGTAAATCCAATATCAGCCTGCGTAGCCATATTTGTAGGCGAACAGCAACTGCACGTGATTGATGAAATAGTCATATGGAGCAGTAATACAGATGAACTGGTTGATGAAATAAAGAATAGATATCCTAACAAGTCAGTTAGAGTATATCCAGACCCAGCAGGCGTACAGCGTAAAACATCAGCAGGGGGACGAACAGATATAACAATTCTTGAGAACGCTGGATTCAGAGTGTTCTACCACAGAAGCCACCCCCTAGTTCGTGATCGTATTAATGCAGTGAATGCGGCATTTAAAAACACTGACGGTGAAGTTAATCTTTGGATTGACCCTAGATGTCGCAGAGTGATAGAAAGTTTGGAGAAGCAGGTATACAAAGAAAATACACAAATTCCAGAGAAAGGTGGCGATCAGGACTTTAGTCATATGAATGATGCACTGGGCTACGGTGTACAATACTTGAGACCTATACGCAAAGAACACGAAAGACGAGACGAACCTACAGTTTGGAGACACCAAACACAATCTGTTAGGTCGCAATAAATATTAGAGAGGCCAAGGAACAACAATGCGTGAAGAATATATTAAGGTAATGCAGACACACCCTTTTTACGAAAAGAATAGACTCCGCTGGAAGTTTTTATTAGAGAGTTATCTTGGTGGTGATGAATACAAACAGGGCAACTATCTAACAAGGTATGTGACAGAGTCAGAGAATGATTATCAGATGCGGTTAGAAACTACGCCAATTGATAATCACTGTCGTTCAGTCATACAAATTTACAACGCATTCTTATTCCGCCAAAAGCCTCGCAGAGACTTTGGTAGCCTCGCCACAGACCCTAACCTTGAGGCATTCTTACGGGATGCTGACTTGGAAGGTAGAAGTTTTGACAACTTTATGAAAGACGCCGCAACCTATAGTGCCATATTTGGACACGCTTGGATTATGGTGTCAAAGCCTGCTACACAATCACGCACACGAGCAGAAGAACTAGGACAGAACATTCGTCCTTATGTTAGCCTTATCAGTCCTCTTAATATTTTAGATTGGCATTGGTCTAGAGCAGTCAATGGTGTACACTATATTGACTACCTTAAGATTGCAGAAGACAATGATGATGGACGCACAACCACAATCCGCGAATGGACTGAAACAGACATCACAACTACCTTAATAGACAACACACGTCGTGACGCTAACCTAGTCAGTGTAGAGCCAAATGATTTAGGACGCATACCCGCAGTCCTACTCTATGCACAGCGTGGCATACAACGTGGTTTTGGTATTAGTGATATTGAGGATGTGGCAACAGCACAGCGTGCCATCTACAACTTTAATTCAAACATTGAAGAAGGTATTAGACTAGGCACACATCCTAGCCTCGTTAAAACACCAGGCACAGAAGCAGTGGCTGGAGCAGGCAGTATTATTCAGATGGAAGACAATATGGATCCAGGCTTGAAGCCTTATCTATTGGAACCATCAGGCAACAGTATAGAAAGTATTCACGAAAGTATTAGAGAACAGGTATCAGCGATTGACCGTATGGCTAACTTGGGTTCAGCCAGAGCACAAGAAGTTAGCCAACTGTCAGGTGTTGCATTAGAAACAGAATTTCAAATGTTAAATGCACGCCTGTCAGACAAAGCAGACAATTTAGAATTGTGTGAAGAGCATATCTGGGCATTATGGTCAGAGTATGAAGGTCGTGTATTTGATGGCGAGATTGATTACCCTGACAGTTTCAATATTAGAGATCAAGAGCGTGAACTCAAGCAGTTGAACATTGCCAAAGCAACCAGTTCAGACCCCGCAGTCGCACGTGTTATTGATTATCAGTTATTAGAATTGTTAGGTGTAGAAGCAGAAGAATACATCACAGAACAGCCTACAGAATCCGCAGACTTTGTAGAACACGAGATGATTAACCCTGCATCAGGTGAAGTAGTCCAAGTGACTAGTCCTGCACAACACGAACAATTAGTAGTAGAAGGATACGAGGAGACATAATGGCAAAGTATTACGGATCTGAATGTAAAACAGGCAACTGTGGAGGACATAAAGCAGGTTATCGCTATGCCAAAGGTGGCGGACGTATGTTGACAAGAAGCAGTAGCAGTTTTAACAAAGGTATGCGAATAGCACAACGACATCTTAAGAATCAGGGTATTCCTGTACGTCTAGCCATAAGAAAAGGAAGTCGTTAAAAAGGAGCAGACAGTGGCAGTTAAATATCGTGGAATGACATTCCCAGGTTATAACAAACCTAAACGTACCCCTAGTCATAAGACTAAAAGCCACGCAGTATTAGCAAAACAAGGTGATAAGGTTAGACTTATTCGCTTTGGACAGCAGGGAGTACAAGGTGCAGGTAAGAATCCCAGCACAGCCAGTGAGCGAGCAAGGCGTAGAAGTTTCAAAGCAAGACACGCAAAGAACATTGCTCGCGGTGTATTCAGTGGTGCTTACTGGGCAGACAAAGTAAAATGGTAAAAAGGAGACAGTAATGGCGTATTATAAACCAAAGAAACCACGTCCTAGACCTAAAAAGAAGTAAATTTTTGTGTTTACGCTAAATAAAAGCACAAACGAGACACTCAACTCGTAAAATTAGGAGGTATGCTTAACAATGGAGCAAGAAACATTGGCAACAGAAGATGAAAAGGTCACTGACACCCCAGTAGAAACTCAAAGTCAGGCAGAAAAGCAGTACAGTCAAAAAGAATTTGATGATGCAATGGCTAAAACAAGAGCCGCCGCAGAGAGAAAGGCACTTAAACCTTATCAGGATTTAGGTGATCTAGAAGAACTACGCACATACAAGTTAGAACTTGAACAGCGTCGTCTAGAAGAACAAAAGTCTCGCGGTCAGTATGATGAAATTATTAAAGACTTGGCTGCAAAAAAGGATGCTGAAATCGCACGTCGCGATAGTATCATAGCACAGTATCGCATTGAGTCGCCCTTAACAGAAGCCGCGGCACGCTATAAGGCAGTTGCACCAGAGCAGGTTAAAAGCCTACTACGCAACAGCGTTAGAGTTGGTGAAGCAGGTGATGTTGAAGTTGTAGATGAACGAGGACAAGTAAGATACAACGATTCAGGTGAGCCAATGCGTGTTGATGAACTTGTTAAAACATTTTTGGATACGAATCCACACTTTGTTTCAGCAGGTCCCGCTACTACCGCAAGTAGAAACAGTATCCAATCACAGTCCGCTCAACCATTAGATGTGACTAAATTAGATATGTCTAATCCAGAGCATAGACAAATTTACAAAGAATATAGGAAGACACAGGGTCTTCGTTAACTTAAGGATACTTAAATGACAATTAGTACAACCACAACCCTGAACGATCTGTTGCCTTCAATCGTTGCGGAAGCAATGTTTGTTGCCCAGGAGCGTTCTATTATGAGAAACCTTGTCAAGACCTACAACTTGGGTCCACAGCAGGGTAAAACAGTCACTGTTCCAATCTACCCAGTATCAACAGCATACTCATTAAGTGAGGGTGGTGACATCACAGGTAATGCAATTTCAACATCAGGTGCTACCTTAACAGTAGCAGAAGTTGGCTTAATGGCAACAGTCACAGACTTAAGCCGTGTAAGTAGTGCTTCTAATGTTGTTGCTGACGTTGGACGTTTATTTGGTGAAGCAATCGCAACCAAGATGGACAAAGACTTAACTGCATTATTTGCAAGTTTCACAACAAACACAGTTGGTGATCACACAACAGCATTATCAGCCGCACAGGTATTCCAGGCCGTTTCAAAACTACGTGCTCTTGGCGTTCCTGGTGCTGATTTAGCCTGTGTTGTTCACCCAAGTATTGCTTACGACTTGAAAGCAAACTTAACAAACACATTCGCAAATCCAAATGCAGGTATTATGCAGAATGAAGCATTAGCAACAGGTTATGTTGGTATGCTTGCAGGTGTTCCAGTGTTTGAAACATCAAACATTGACAACACAGGTACCGCTGGTGACTACACAGGTGCTGTGTTCCACCGCGATGCATTAGGTTTAGCAATGATGCGTGACATTCAGATTGAAACACAACGTGATGCATCACTTCGTGCAGACGAGATCGTAGGATCCGCAATGTACGGTGTTGGTGTTATCTACGAACAGTATGGATGTACATTAGAGAACGATAGTTCTATCGTATCGTAATAAATAACTATGCTAAAAACATAGTGACGAGGGTTTACGCCATAAGCCCGCCGTTAAAAGCAAAAAGGGACGCAAGTCCCTTTTTGTTTGAGTATAAATAAGATTAGCAGAAGGACTGCTCTAACATTTAAGGAAGGACCCTAAATGGCATACGCTACAATAGACGACTTATTGGTCGTGGAACCTACAATACTTGAGTACGGTGAATTAAACTGGGATAGTCAGTTAGCACAAAGCGAAACTGAAATTAATAGAGTCCTGTCTGTACGCTGGTGGCCCCAATATCAAAAACAATTAAGAGTAGACATCACCATTCGCGGTGATTTTGTCTTGATGGACACCACAAAATTAGATAGCACACAGTGGACAAAGGCAACTGTGTATCACGCACTTGCTTATCATATTTGTCCTAAACTTACAAAGTTTGAGCCTGACAGTGATAGATTTATGGAAATGATGAAATACTATCAGGGTCGCTTTGAACACGAAATGGATTTGTGTATTCGTGAAGGTGTGCATTATGACATTGACAACGATGGGATCTTTAGTAATGATGAGAAACAACCAGATACCTACTTGAGATTGCGTAGATGACAAGTTTAAGAGAACGAATAGTAAAAAATGTAGTCACAATCCTTAAGGAACGAGCAGATCCTGGATTTAGACTTGTGACTCGCGAGCCATTTAATGTTGCTGAACTGGCAATCACACAATTCCCCGCTGTATTAGTAAACTTTGCTGGAGAAGAACGCACCAGTGTGTCAATGGGTGCTCCTGCAGTAGGTAGACGTACAGGTCAAATATCACTAGAACTACGCGGCTTCGTGCGTGGTAATGAACTAGATCTTAAGCGCAATGAACTGATATCAAGTGTTGAAGACGCACTTGATTTAGACAGATACCTTGACTTACGGTCAGAAGGTGTCTTGGACAGTCAGGTTGTCAC
>Ga0099848_1001749_pt1 | contig 10162 bp, 14 predicted proteins | sample CB_VirMetaG_3_FD_78179 | JGI IMG/M metagenome (GOLD analysis project Ga0099848, IMG submission 78179) | Freshwater to marine saline gradient viral communities from Chesapeake Bay - CB_1508_1S Viral MetaG | ecosystem: Environmental > Aquatic > Marine > Coastal | place: USA: Chesapeake Bay... | reverse complement strand
TCGAAGTCGCAAAAGCGGTTATTTGAGAGCCGTTTACATACAACTTAATCCTATTTGCTGCAGTGGCTTGCGTTGTGTCAACAGCAACCACAACATGATACCAAGCCGAAAAATCTCTAAAAACTTGGCTTGTAATTAGATTGAAGTCAAAAGAGCTTCCGTTGTAATCGTAAAACTGTATGGCTGAATTTTGATCTGGCCCATTAAACATCAGGGTGTTATTACTTGATCCTGTTGTAAATAGGCTGTCATAGTTGCTTGCCGTTGATCGCTTCACCCATCCCGCCCAGGTCCACGTCTTTCTGTTTCCACTAGAAGTCGGTGTACGACTAAAATATGATGAATCTACTGAGTTAAGTCGAACTGATCTTTGGATAAGATATTCACCACCCTGCCCACTAGCGCCAATCAAGGCGTTATTATTTAAAATCGCCATCAGTAATTACCGGTCCACACTAATTGGACATTGCTTGAATCGTAAATAGCATAATCAATGCGGTCATACTTCCCAGATGTCGCGGTAATCGTAGGAGCTGTACCACCACTAAATTTGGCTGCTGCAGGCCAGCCACCCACCGTATAGCTTCCTGTTTGAGCGATAAAAATACTACCAGTCTGACCCGCTGTAGCGTTACTCAAAGTGATTGAAGTAACATTAGCATCTAAACTCAAATAAAAATTATTGCTATCATTAAAATCTATTGTTACACTACCAGCACTATTTGTCAATGCCGTAATTTCACCACGTTGGCCAGCAGTGAAAGTTTGACTAGAAGCAGTTTTAGCTGCTTCAGACTCTTTGATTAAAGGAAAGCCTCCGGCAGTGCTGCCATCATGAACGACAACAACATCCTTATCGATATCAACCGTTACTTCCCCAATAGCACCGGTAAAAGTCGAATGTTCACCGGTCGTTCCACGACGGAACTGAACTTGTTGTGCCATCAGGTAAGACTCCCGTAGTCGGAGGTGCCAGTAACAGAGCCGGTGATTAGCCCGTAATCAAGGTTTCCAGCGCCAGCAATGGTAAGGGTATTAGCGCCATCGTCATAGGTCAAGCTAATTCCAGTACCGGCCACTAATAAAGCATTGACTTTATCGCCAATTGTTTCGCTACTAAGCAGCTCGGCTTCTGTTAGCGCCATTACGGGCTACGGCAATCCTTTGATAGGATTCCTTAGTGTATTTAGATTGCGCAAAAATAAAGCCTTCCTTAAGGCTTGACATGAGACCCACTCGCTAGCTATGGTGAGACTGTAGTCCAGGTAACACACCATGGTGCAAGTTACTCCGATCCGGCTGACGCCTGCTCAAAGGCGCTTCCTGGAACAGTTTGATCTTTATACGGCATTCGGCCAAGACCCTAAAGAGTACCATTCGCTAAGAGATATTTGGCATATACAACATCGAACAATGAACTGGTGTCATAAAGTTGGTATCTTGCAACAAGTCTCAATCTCTAAAACAACTGGCAATCCAAAATTTATTATCAATCCTGCTCTCAGGGCCCTTGTTGGTTTGCCAGCACGGAAAATCAACATGGAACGCTTTACAAATAAAGCTCCCAAGATTATTAAGTGTAATATTTCTCGCCGTCGGCGGAAATCAGCCGTTTACGCATAAAATAAACCCTCCAGTTTACCTGGAGGGTGCACTTAAAGCATTCAGAGGCGATGCACCGCTCTTGTAAAGCGGAGAGGATGGTTCAATTCCGTCTGGGGGCTTGGTCAGGGCAATCGGGGTGGAATTTACTATTTGCGCACAATGCCTTGAGTTCAACTGGCAAGGGCGGATAATACGCCGAGACCTGAAGGATGTGAATTGCAATGGTTACAGCAAAACCAGCAAAGAACGCGATCCACATTTCATGGTTTTTCATTTTAGATACCTGCAGTAGTAAGTGTTCTAGATGCAACCTTAATTGCAATCACCCTACAGTCAGCCTGCATTTTACCTAACAGTGTTTGAGCTGCTCTTACTGCAGTATCAAGAACAACAAATTTTCGAGCTTGACGGATGTCACTTGATAAGACTCCATCGTGCTGCATGTATTTGCCATCAACATAGATGACAAAACGCTCGTTAAAGACTGGTGTCCGTTTCATCTTGTGTGTAAAGGGTTTCAAGTCGTTGTTTGACGATAGCTAGGATCATGTCATCAAGTTCTTTGATGACGCATTTCATGGCGATTTCAGCCATGAAGTAGAATTCATTAGGACACTTGTAGCCATCAAGATGAGGGGAATTAGCTTCCGTCCACATCCGCCACATATCCTTCGCAATCTTATCCCGCAGCGGATAGTTCATCTTGCTGGTAAGGTAGGAAATACTCACAAGAGTCTTCCGCGCCCCTATACCAGGCATAGATAACAGCTTCGGTATCAGATTTAGCTAAAAACCGCAAGCATTTGGAAGCAAGCGGACATTTGTCGTCATTGCACTTAGCAATGGGCATGGTCAATGGATCAATCCGTTAAGGCATATCAAGCATAGGGCCAGCAGAGGGCTATGTCAAGCTCCCAATCCGGCTTAGATCGTAATGAAATATATTGTAAAAATTCACCCTTCATCTCGTCTAACGTAAGACCACAACGCTTTGCTGCTGTTGGGACATTAACCCGCCCGGTAAATAGAGCTTGACAGGCAAGGTCAATATCGTTCATTTCGAAGGGATCCTAATTCAGAATGGAGCTGGTAATGCCGAATTGGCTCTGGAGATCAGTCGTAGGGCTTTCAGGGATGATTGCCCTTGTAACTGTATTGCAATGGGGTTCCTGCCGTTTCTATGTATTACCTACGATCTGGCCGTGGTACGCAAAGTATATCGGAACTGATCAGGCTGAAAAGATCGATCCGGGGCCAATGGGCTGCACAGATGCCGACAGTAGAACAATTAGTGTACTGATGGGATTGTTGACTACCCTGATCTCACTCAGCAGGAATGCCGAGTAATTAATCCATCTGAAAGATGGAGATGATAAACAGTAAAGTGCCGAACAGGATGATTCCTAGTCCGATAGCAACACCCCAGGGAAATTCAGTCACCACTTCACGCGATCTGCCCAGTAGGCAGCCGAGGTTTTGCCTTTTGCAATATTCTTTGCGTGGCGAGCTTTAAACGATGCCCGCTTTTGTTTCATTGCCGCGCTTTCGTTCTTCTTCGGCTTGCCAGCAGTTTTTGCTCCCTGTTCGCCAAATCTGATCGTTTTTACTGTGTCGCCTTCCTTAGCGACAACAATATGGCTTTTCGTGGGGTGATTGGGCGTTCTTTTAGGCTTGTTATAGCCTTCAACTCCAGCCCTTTCAAGCCTTGGGTCTTTTTTCTTTGCCATTTGCTTTCCTCGATACAATCAGTCTGCCGTCCTTTTCGACGACCTTCATACCAGCCTGCTCTGTCTGTCTTTTGAGTGACCGGTACTTTTCAGCAACGGTCATCTTTTTAGGTTTTTTCGAGATCATTTCTTTTTCTTCTTAGCGGTTTTTGCTGCTGCACGGAAATCTGCAGCGCTAGGTGCCCCTTTTGAGCCTGGTTTACGCATGCGTTCATCACTACCGGCCTTGATCCGGCGGCGTTTTGCGGCAATGTTTGCGTAAAGTCCAGGTTTCTTTGCCATCGATATAAATAATCTGCTTTATTCTTCCAGGCTCTTCCCGCGACAGGCTGCACCTATATCAGTAACGCTGAAATCAATGGGATCAGCTTTTATTCCTACTTTCGTACAGTAGTTTTTATTGATAGCTGCTTTTGATTCGTGGCACACGACATAGCACATTGAGTACTCCCTGTCATAGGTGACACGTACATTTTCGGGAATAATTGCCAATGAGCCAAGAGCATCAAGCAAGCCATTCAGCCGTTCCCTCGTTAGATCAGTCGGATTGCCATATGTGTCATAATAATCTCCGGAATAGACATAGACAGTCGAAACCTGATCATCTTTTCGTTTAAGCTCTAAAATTGGACGATTAAATAATTTTACTACAATGTTTTCGTCGTCCAGATAAACAGCGGTGTTATCTTGAGACCATTCCCTGCTTTTACCACCGCATAGATAATCTGTAACTGCGCGGATAGCAAAGTTGGTCAGCGCTCGATTAGAACGCCGCTTGCCTGGAGTGTGGATAATTGCCATGGAGTCTTCCGTTACGACTCATTTACGATAGCACACCATGGGTGTCTTGTCAAGAAAAAAGCGGGCCGAAGCCCGCCCACCCGTCGTTTTCCCCCTCAGATCCTAGCAACACAGACCCTCGTAACGCCAGCTCCAGGGTGACGAATTGCCGAAAATGCCCCATAACTCAGATCGATCATACGGTCATACACGTAGGGACCTCTGTCATTGATGGTTACCACTACGGTTTTTCCAGTTGTCTGATCAGTAACACGTAATTTTGTGCCAAATGGCAGAGAGCGATGGGCGGCCGTCAAACCATAAGCGTTAAAACGCTCTCCATTTGCCGTTCTCTGGCCATGATAGCCATCGCCTATTCCATAATGAGATGCAAGAGAGCATCCCATGCTGGCAGCATGTGCAGGCACTGTCTGGGCAATGAAGGCGCAACCAATCAGAGCGCAAACAGCGGGAATTGTTTTAGTCAATAAATTAAATAGAACTCGACGACATTGACCCTCAATGCCAAGGCAGGAAAACCTGAAGTCGCTGTGAAGAAAATGCGACTTGGGATAGTTTACCCCCTTTTAAGCGTTTCGAGCAATTCGTCAGGATTCTCAAGCAAGTCTTCTGGGACTTCGTAGGTGAAAAACTTGTACTGGCACTTGGGGCATTTCCGAAGACGCTTGACGGTCTCGTCAAGACTGCGGGAGTGAACAAGGTTAGTAATGTTCTTGCACTGAGGACAGATCATGATAAAAAAATAACAATGCCCGAAGCGAGATTCGAACTCGCCCTTGAACGATTTTAAGTCGTTTGCCTCTTCCGCTGGGCTATTCGGGCTGGTGCTCCTTGAGGGGATCGAACCCACCTTAGCCGAATTATGAGTTCGGTGCATTCACCAGATTGCTAAAGGAGCTGGCACCCCGTACAGGATTTGCACCTGTGACCAACCGCTTAGAAGGCGGATGCTCTGTCTACTGAGCTAACGGGGCATGTTGAGCTTGGTCAGTCTAGCATGGATTTCCCGATGGCAGTTGGAGCATACGAGGACGCATTTCTCGGCTTCTTCCTTTAATTTTTCATAATTTGTAGTGCTGTATGTCCTCTCTTTAATATTTGGATCTATATGATGAAAATCCAGGGCCTCTATGCAAGCGGAAAAACCACAACGGACACATTTGCCACCATATTCTTGAACCAGTCGTTTTTTGTTACTCCTGCGTACTTCTCTTTGCCACTGAGCTTTTTTGGGTGACCTCATAGCGTCAAGCCAAGAAGACTTTAAGCAGTATTAGACTTAAAAATGTCATCCAATAACTTGTCCCAAAAGTCATGGATATCACCCATGCCAACAGGAAGCCAGCACCAAAATAAAGAGCTACGAAAAATAAAATAAAGAAAATAGCACCAAAGGAGCCGGAGCTCTCTTGTATTCTTTCGACAGCCTGCCAAAAGTTTTCAGCGTCTGCAGCCATTGGCGGATTGCCATCTTTATGAGCTGACTACATTTTAGGTGAAAAACTACCGATGATGCGGGTATCATTTTTTCTTTTTTCTAGTTGATGGCTTTTGTTCTTTCAGTTTCTTCTCTGCTGAAATGCGCTGCGCATCAGCTACCGCCTCGTGGTAACCAGGGCTTTCCAGATCCTTTTCAGCAAGGACTCTTGTCCAGAAGTTCTGGTCAAATGAGCTGTTCGACATACAAGCGCCAGGTAGGCGCCCATATTAGCCGATAAAAGCCTCAAGGCAAATCATTTCAGAGCCGGTAAAGACAGTACAGCCCTCAATTGCATCCTCGACTTCTTGGCAGAATTTGATAACCTCCAAGCAGCTATCGAAGGTCATCTCGACAATGGTCTGACCAGAAGTCCACACAAACTGATCGGCAGCTTCGGGCTTAAATTCAAATCTTGCGAGAACCATGGTCTTAGTAATCCTTCCCTTAATTTAATGGAATTATTGCGCTCTGGATGCAGAAGCTTGCGCTCGATCCGGAGTTTCCACATTTGCCATAGATTCCCGATTTTGTTCACTTGCTGGATTCTGGTTAGCCACCGGAGTTGGTTCGGGTTTCTGCAGTGCTTCTTGTTGCTTGAGTTCATCTTCGATAATTTGATCGAGCTCGTTACTATGGTCCTCTTCTGTTCTTGCGATCTCATCATCCACTTTCAAATCTGGATCGAGGATGCCGCCACGCTGTAACTCATCTAAGACTGTCCTCTTAGAAAGCAGCCCCTGGGAATATAGATTGACCAATTGGGCAATTTCAGAAGCACCTAAAGGCTTATTGATGAGCGAATCATTAATAGCAATACCTGACTCTGGCAGTAACTGCTCTAATTCACCGCTGTAAGCGGCCCAGAGACGCATAACGATATTAAACGAGGCAGCTTTGTTGCGAACCAATGCGGCCACCTGAGAGGCGATTTGAGAGGCTCTCAGAGATGCTTCTGTAGCGGTCTTAATATTTGCACCATAAAGAAAATTCAGACTACTGCGATCCATTAAGGATTCAAGATGCTGAATTTCTGCTTGGTGGCGTTCGAGGCTACGGCCAGACGGCTCAGCAAATTCAAATTTGCCACCTTCGGCATCAAGATCAACCGCTGTGTTAGGGCCAAGAATCAGGGGTATGGGTTTGCCATCGGGACCAATTTTTGCACCAGTTCTGACCGGCACGGGCATAGCACATTTATGCAACAGCTCCTGCAGATCAGAGCGCATTTGGAAATGCTGAATCGAAAGTTCTGCTAAACCGTTCAGCGGAAGATCACCATGAGCAAAATGCGGATCCGTCGCACCATACCAGACCAATGGGACAACTGGTACGGATGTTTCCACTTCCCTTTCAAGGATTTGCTGCCAGCTTCTTCCCTGTTTCTCCAGTCGATATGTTTGGACCAAATTAGGCCGAAGGACATGATAGATAGCGTCTAGCTCTACACCATAGGAACCAGGAATCTGCTTTTGACGAAACTGCCGAATTGTCGCATGCATTACTTTTTCTCGTCCATTGACATAGTCAATAGACCAATTAATCACGTTGCTCCTTTCAACCATAATCAAGTATGGCCTGCGATTACTTTGCTGCTCGTCCAGAAAATTTAACTCTTCCTGCTCTGGCGTCATATCGACCATGATAAAGACACCCCCGTCTCTGAGCGCCTTTTCGTCGCAGCGGTTCCAGAAACTTTGGATGCTTTCGCCTTGGAGATCGATATCTTTTTCCGCTAATTCTAAAGAATCAGGAACATCGATAAGTTGAAAACGATTCAGTAAGCCAGCATAAGCTCTGATGCTATCCCTGTAAATGGGAGCATACGTGGAACGGCCAAGTCTTGCCTCATACGCCTTTCTTGGTTCGGCGGGCTCTTGGGGTAAATACTTTTCCTTGATAGCTTTAGATTTGCCGGAATTGTCGATATATGTACTATCGAGCAAATGCCAACAGTGATGCGCTAACTCAATAGCAGGAAGCTGACGAAGGAGCTCCGGTCTATGGTAAGAAACAAGCGACGGATCGTTCGTCGGATGGGGTACTCCCAGCATTGCTATCTCAGCGAAGAATGGCCTTCACGGCAAAAAGGTTGGCGCATCTCGCGACCTTTATTAGTCTTCCTTCATCCCTTGCTAGCAACCGGTCCCCTATCATTCATGTAACGACCAATCATTGCATAGCTTCTCAATGGTGGCACTTCAAGAGAATTAAACCGCAATTGCCCAATCCTCATGCCTGGCCACAGTTCAATAGAATGCCTCTGATTAACATTGATTAATTCGAGAGTCAGGTCTCCGCAAAAGCCGGGATCTATGTATCCGGCAAGCAAGTGCTCTAGACCCTCTCTAGCCCTACTGCTCTTGAGTTGAAATTGGCATTCAAGCCAATTTGGTAAACGAATAAACTCGGCAGCACTAGCAAGGATGAATTGACCAGGACTTAGGTTGAAGCCATTGGTGATGTCGACCTCACGCCACCTCACCCTTTCGTCCTCAGGGCCGCAAATGCGGCCTTCAACCTTGATCATGCTGCCAAGCGTAACGTCTAAGCTAGCTGGATTAATCAGATCGGGATCAAATGGCTCAACAAGTCCAGACTTGCGGCAAAGTTCTCGAATCTGATGGTCGACTAGCGTAGCCATTTAGGTACAATCGTCACCCGTACAGTGTAACGGATACTCAATCCTGTGAAACGTTGGTCGAACCAAAGCCTCCCAGGTTGCGAAGCGTAGGATTGAATACACTTTCGCTAGAGGTCACCTTAGAGCCAGATTGATCAAATACAAATTCATGCAGACCCTGAGCGATTCGGGCTCCGTGTGTAAACACATGGAAAGCAGTGCCCCTATTCGAAAGGCCTACCTTGACCCAATCCTGGTACCCAGAATCAACGATCCCGGGAGCATTGGCCACGACAATACCGTGCTTACAGGCCAGTCCACTTCTTGACACAATCTTATAGACAGGAAGCAAGCTGTTCCATGGTGCGCCGAGCTCATCCAATTTGCTCATAACAACCTTGAAGCCACCATTGACAATCTTGGTTTCACCTGGCTTAAGAATGACACCACCACCGGTGTTCTCAACAACCTCTAGAAACTCATCCAGACTGCTGAATTCATACTTTACACCGTCGATGAACAGATCACAGTTACCGCCAGGCGAAAGTGCTTTTTTGAATTTCTTATAAAATTCTTCAAACTGGCCGCGATTGTATTCATCTTTGACATAGGCCCGTATATCAGCCCCTGCATCTTCACCTGAGTGGATAACGCAGGGAGCAAAGGCTTCATCGCCAGGATTGACAAAAAATTTAATTAAGTTCATGAGCTTTTGAATGCGGGATAATTTTAACGGATTCAACCATGGCAGGCAAGGCATTCGCCCTGCTGCTCTTCTGAGTCTCCAAAAAACTTTGCAAGACCCTCGTATCCGCCTTCTACATGTTCTCCATTAAGCCAGATCTGGGGAACGGTGCTATAAGGCCAAGACTCATCCGGGACGCTGGAGCGATCCTTTTCCTGGATTACAAAACCCTGCTCAGCAAGCAAGCGCTTTGCCTTGACGCACCACGGGCAATCAGGTTTTGTTACAACTAATGCAACTTTGTCATTAACTTTCTGATTCTTGCTTTTTTTCACCTGCAAAGAAGACGATTTCAGATAATATAGAGATTTGAGCCCCGCCTTCCATGCGCTCAGGTGCAGTTTAATGATGTATTCCGGCGTAGCTTCTGGGTCCACGAAAAGATTAGTGGAAATCCCTTGGCAGACAAATTTCTGCCTGTCGCCGGCCTGCTTTACTATTTCAAACTGATCGATCTCTCGTGCTGTTTTGAAGATTTCCTTGGCACGTTTAGATAAAAAGTCAAGATGTTGCACACTTCCCCTTTCCTCGAGAATCGAATCCCAAACGTCTTGAGTGTTTTTACCTAAGGAAGCCAAATGCGCTTCTAGGTAGGGATTTTTGCGAACGAATGTACCTTTGGCATTGCCGGCGACGAAAAGATTTGCCGTAATAGGTTCAATCCCTTCGCTTACAGCGCCACAAATTACCGCATTAGTCTTAGTGGGAGCAATTGCAGTTCGCGTAGCATGTCGGACTCCATTCCCCTCGCACCATTCAGGTTCTCCATATTCAATGGCCATCTGACGAGAAGCCTTTAAAGTCATCTCATCAATCCATTTGTGCGCTTCAATATTGAGTTTTCTTGCCTCAAAACATGCAAATGGTAAGTTCTTATCTTGATATAATGCATGAAGTCCCATAGTCCCAAGCCCAAGGGCTCTTGACTTTTTGGCAAATCGAACTGAGCGCCCCATTGATGGAATCCGCTCTGCTTTATGGATAAACTCCTGGACGACGGCATCCAGAAAATAAATACCTAATTCAGGGGCAGTTTTTCCGGTTCTTGATCCGGTCCACTGACGTAGCTCATCATATTTCGCAAGGTTTAATGAGCTTAATACGCAAACAAAGGTGTGGCTTTCGTCCGTAGGTAAAAAGATCTCGCTACAAAGGTTAGATGTAAAGATTTCAAGCCCTCTTTG
>Ga0099848_1001748_pt1 | contig 10164 bp, 21 predicted proteins | sample CB_VirMetaG_3_FD_78179 | JGI IMG/M metagenome (GOLD analysis project Ga0099848, IMG submission 78179) | Freshwater to marine saline gradient viral communities from Chesapeake Bay - CB_1508_1S Viral MetaG | ecosystem: Environmental > Aquatic > Marine > Coastal | place: USA: Chesapeake Bay... | reverse complement strand
TGGCTCTACTAGAAATCGCTTTAATCTTTTATCCAATACAAAAACTTGAAACTTCCCATAAACCTAAAACTTCCTATGAACCCACAGTTCCTGAGCCTACCAAGGCTACAATGGAGCAGAAGAAAGCCAACAAGAAACTGGCTAGAAGAATTGCTTGGGTTGGGTATGGTTGGAAGGATAAAGAGTGGGTATGTCTTGATAGAATATTCTACAAGGAAGCCAAGTATGACCATCTCGCAAAGAACCAATCGGGTTCAAGTGCATATGGAATAGGTCAACGTCTTAAGGAGACAAGCAAAGACCCAATGGTTCAGATACTACACACTTATAAATACATTCAACATCGGTATAAAAATCCCTGCTCTGCTTGGAAATTTCACGTTAGGAATAATTATTACTGATGTTTGACTTAAGAGGAGAACCTGTTTTTGTATGCGTATGTGGTTCAAAAATGTGGAACTTAAAGGTTATGTGGGATACGGAAACAAGACAAGTAGGAATGTATTTGTTAGACCAAGTATGTGATGAATGCGGGGCAGTAGCCACCGCTCCGACAGAGATAGATGGGTGTGAGTAATGCCAACTTACGAGTATAGATGTAGTAAATGTCAAGCAGTTTATGTCTTAAGTAGAAGTGTAGATGAACGAAGCCACGATGTTAACTGTGTGTGTGGCAACAAAGCAGATAGAATTTTTAATTCATTCTCAGTGCAGTTTAAAGGCACAGGTTTCTATAAGACGGACAACAAATGAAAGAGTTATTCAGTTTCGCTTTCAACTTTGGGAAGTTGTTCCTGATTATCGCTACTATCCTCATTGTTGTTTTCTAAGTCTTCGTCATTGTAAGGTTTGAAGCCACCAAGTTTACGGATTAATCTACTTAAAGCACGGCGTTGTCTCATTCGTGCAGTATCTTCTGAACCTAATTCAAGAGTGTCAGCAATTAATTTATACTCTAATGACTCTGCGTGTCTTAAGAATAAAATCTTTCTATCATCTTTAGATAGTTTCCAATAAGCATAATCAATTTCTATCATCATAGCCATAAGATTGCCACCTTCGGCAGGAGCAGAGGTTCCCCTTACGCCACCTAAATCTAATTTATGTCCAACATTTATCTCACCTCTTAAGACAGAGGGCAACAGAGCCTCAACAAGACCTGCCTCATAGTAGTATAAATCACTGGTTTCATAGCCACTTGTGTTTGCTTTCCACTCTTGACAATAATCTAAGGCCTGATTACGAAGAGAGCGATAGATTAAATTCTTAGCATCTTTATCTCCGATACTTTCCTACTCTTTTAATTTGTTTGGGTGTTCGTAGAACCACTGGTATAAAGATTGTTTAATATCTTTTAACTCAACCATCTTAAATCTTTTACCATATTCAGAAGCAACTGCATCTACTACATAATCCCATTCTTTAATTTTATTCCAATCCATCACGTTAACTTGACGCCTAACTCTAGTGGTAAAAATGTAACTAACTTTGTTGTTTTAGATTTATCTTGAAACTCTGTGGTGGTAGGTAACCATTTCTCTACCCACTCTAATCCTTTGACTACTGTCTTAAGCGGAAAAGACCAGACGCCAAGAGGCGTTGAGTTGATATACCAAGGTGTATACCCAAGAGTATCTGCAGTTGAAACTAAGAAATCAAATTTCTTTTTTTCTAAAAGCAAGGTATCGTAATGAGTGTTACGAGACTTGAGTTCAATAAACATTTTGTAATGACTACTAGTGCAATCAAATCCATCATACTCTTTACTAGACTTTTCTAAGTCAGAGTAATGACCAACCTTTAGCCAATTAAATAGTTCTTGTTCTTTCATTTACTACTATCCCATTGCTGTCTTAAGACGAGTAATGCGATGATGGAATAGTTAGCCATATCTTTGAAAGAGTCTTCAAGGGATTCGTGTTGTGGGTTTCTGCTGTTGTCAACAAGGTTATTAATTCTTGCAAGTTTATCGTGCATACGAACTCGCAATCCATTGACAGGTCCACCAGGTGAGTCGCTGATATTCTTCGGGCCGTAATCAAGGTGCTTGCTGAGGAGTAATTCTTTGAGTTCATTAAAGGTATTCTCTACATCCTTCTTAAACTTATCATTAATATAATCTGACATATGTATCTACTTTCCACCTTCATTGTTGGGGTTTTCCTCTTCTAATAATGTCTTAAGACTATCATCAAATCCTTTTAATGCCGACTCAACCACCATATCTTCAACGAGTTCTTGTATAGGTCCAAACCCATTTTCTGAAGCAAATAGGGTTATGTATGTAGACTGGGTTATTAACTTTATCTGTTCGGGATTATTGCAATTATCATACATAAACTTAAGCATTGAACCAATCATTAGTCTATGACCACTAGGCAGTACTAGGTATGGGTTGAACTCTTCATCATCTTCCAGTAGATGGTCTACTAGTTCAAATGAACTATCAAACTCCTGACCACATTCATTGCAGGTATTATAGGGTGGCTCTTCTTCTAGGTTCATTTATTATTTATTTTGTTGTGAAAATATTCCGTTCCCGCTTCGACAAACATTGAGTTAACGTCGTGCCCATCAGGTAGTTGAATGATAGTTACTGGCAATTCTCTGGCAAGACTACGAGCAAACTCAGTTCCAGGTTGGTCTCCATCAGCAAATACAAATACTCTTTCAAAGTCTGCTAGTAATCTTGTATAATGTTTCTTCCAAGAGTTGGCACCAGGAACTCCAATACAAGGAATGCCAATACAACTAGACATAGTAATTGTATCTAGTTCACCCTCACATACTCCAATAAAATTACTTGCTTTTTCAATATCAAGCACGTTATACATTCTAGTTTCAGCACCAGTTAAACCCATATACTTAGGTTCAACAGCAGGATTAAGAGAGCGAAAACGCAAATCGACAACGCCAGTCTTGGTAATATACGGTATGGATAATCTTCCGATGTATGCTTCGTGCCCAACTTCAGGTTCCTCTACTACGCCTAATTGCGCCAGCCGTGCTACTTCTATTGGAATGCCCCTGTTTCTTAGGTAACTTTCCGCCTGATAAATGTTTGCCCCGTAATTTTCCGTTGCTTTCCCCAGTAATTCTTTCTGCAATATGCTTTGCTTCACGTATATCTACCCCTTCTTGCTTGCTGATAATTTGTAAACTGTTACCTTGCATTCCGCAGGCGAAACAGATGAATATATTACTGTTGAGATTAGCACTCCCAGACTTGTGAGTGTCGGAGTGGAATGGGCACTGGAGATTAACTTGCCCGTAAGTTTGTCGTATCTTTGCTCCGTAGTGTGTAAGTACTTCCCTAATACTTGGCAGGTCGTTGTCATTTTTTATCACCATATCCCGCCTCTCTTAGTAAATCTACTGCATCTTCAAGTCTTAAGAGTACAACCCAGTCTTTCACCTTCTGCTCCCCTTGTCCATTTAGTCTTAAACAAACTAAACCTAGTAGATTTTTCTTTGCTCTTTCTTTCAATTGTGTAATCGCAGTAGATGGATTAAATCCAGTTCGTGCTTTTACTTCCCAATCAATACCGACACAACCAGTTATGTCAGAACCACTACGTCCAGCACCTGTGCTTTCAGCAAATGGAAATCCATTCTCTGCTAGATACATAGCCAATACTTTTTGACTGCGATAACCTCTATGTTTACGTGACTGTGATGGCATTAGTATCCGCTCTTATTCTTTGAATTCAATAACTGGCACACGCCAGCCACTGATGTATGAATCGTACCATTTGTCTTCCATATAATCGGTAGGCTTGACATACCCATAGACTTCTACTTCAGAATAATAATCAACATCTAAAACTTTAGCCCCAAATATATAGTTATCTTTATCCTTTTCCCAGAATGGAATAGAGGTTTGAGTTCTAACTGACCTGACCTCATAGTTCTTACCAACATCTGGTAAGTGTTTGCGTTGGGAATGAAGGGCATTTGGATACCAAGGCACATTCCAGTTGATGTTGTAGTGCTTAGCAACCGCCCATTCAGCAATATTGGCTCTAACATTGGCAGTTAGTTCAGGTTCTAACTGACCATTCACTGCACCAGCAGCATAGTTAGGTCTATCTGTACTGCCAAACTTAGTCAGCCAGCGTTCCACTGCAAGCAGTGTACAAACTCTAACTTCATCCTTACTAAGTTTCACTATCGTAGTCATTCTCTTCCTCCTTCATTTGTTCTATGCTATCGTTTTCATAGTGTGGCCTATGGCCACCTAGTTTATTTATTAGTGTTCTGAGTGCACGTGCAACTTTCATACGTGCAGCATCAGATGTGATATGTAGTTGTGAGGCCAGTTCGCCTGGCCCAAAGTCTTCCATATACCTTAATCGCAACAGGTTCTGCTTTTCCTCTGGCAGTTCATTGAATGCCTTGCTGATATCAGAGAAGTAAGCAATCCAGTTGCCGTGTTCGGCAGGGTTAGACCCACCAGCACCAGTCAGACTTAAGTCAGATTGAATCAGGTCAAGAGTTGCAATCAAGTCTATCTCATCATTGACTTCTGACTTAAGTAAGTATGGAAGTATCTGCTCTACGATTGTCTTGTCGTAGTAGTAGTTGTCATCGGGTGAGTAGCCAAGTATCTTTGACTTCTCCTTCTGACAGAAATCGTGGGCTGCATTGCGCAGCGAACGGGCAAACAGTCTGTCGCCTTCCTTCGCATCTAACTTAGTCCACTCATTTGTTTTCTTTGGGTGCGTGATAAACCACATCCACAGTTCCTGCTCAATATCGTCTTTGTCAACCATCAGATACCGCTTGTGAAATTGACCAGCGATAGTACGGACTAGGGATTTGTAGTCATCGTATATTTTCTCTGTGATTTTTATAGGCATATTACCACTCGTATGTCTTTCCTTCTACCGTGAATGAACGACCCTTAACAGGTATTAAGACAGGAGTTACATTACCTCTACGGATGTACAGGATTACAAAGCCTTGCTGCCAGTTGGCACCACCGAACTTTAGGTAATCAGCCTGCTGTAAATCCATCATATTCCCGACTTCAATACCAAACAACTGCTTTGTGTACTTACCATTTAGACTTGTGTGTTCGTGTTGGATTCCAAGTCGGTGAGTGTGTCCACATATAATGCTAAGTCCTGTGCGTTTTGCGAGGCTAAGCGCAGTTCCACCTGCAGTTCGTATAAGATTCCCTTCATCTCCGTGAGCCATTGCCCACCCTGGGGCGAACTGCCATATTTTTGTATGATACGTAATGTCAAGTTTATCGTATCCAAGTAGCGTTGAGTATTCAAGCGCGCGGATTGGAGCGAGTGCTGGAGCGTACTTCTGGATGTAATGTTCAATTCTATCTCCGTGATTGCTTCTCATAACGTGGAATGGTTTATCACCTATGGCTTCTCGGAAGCCAGCCATAATCTGATGTGTCTTATCTAGTCCTTTCTGTAAGGTACCTGCATATTCTCCTGCTCGGCCCTTGTTCCAGCGACTCGGTTCTGGACTATCTGCTTCATCTCCCACGCAATAGAGTTCATCTGGGGCGAAGTCTTTGGTAAACTTCTGAACTGCTGTGACTAAACGGGCATCGTGTAGTGGTGCCTGTATGTCAGATAGTACTATTACTTTTTTCATTCGTGTTCCCACTTTCGGGGGTTAGGCCACTTGTCATCAAGAACCATTAAGGCGATGATGGCATAGTTGGCTAGGTCAAGGAATGAATCGTGTAAGGATTCGTTCTCTGGTTCTTTGCCAGAGTCTATTAAGTTATTTATCCGTGACACTTTATCAAAGATACGGACACGCAAACCATTAAGCGCACCGCCTGGTGCGTTAGCGATATTGCCTGGCCCGTAGTCAGTTTGCTTCTTTACTAGCACCCGATGCAGTTGACCGTAGTACTTCTCGGACTCTGTATAGAACTCAGTTATCGTTGTCGGTCTGCTCATCAAGTAACTCCTTTAGTTTTTCATCTAGGTTTTCTAGTGAATCTTCTATGTACATCTCATCAACAATGTCATCAAGTGTACCCTGCGCAGCAGAATAAAGTGTGGTGCCGATTGCATCGGTCACCATCTTGATAGCCTCGTAGTCTTCATCGTGAACCATCTCATTGATAGCCCTAAAGATATTCCACAAGTCCATACTGATTTCATTGGTGATACGCACTGGTATCTGAATGTCAATCTCTTTGTGTTCTATCAACGCGAAGATACTTTCGTATTTCTCATTGCAATCTTCGCAGATAAAGTCTTCTGTCATTAGCCTAATCTTTCATCAAACCAAGCACGACCGTACTTGATGTAGGTTGAATTAACATCTTCACCTTCAGGCATATGAACAGTTATCACATTGCCTAGTTCTTTGGTGAGGTTCTTAGCAAAGTCATAACCTGCCTGGTCACCATCTGCAAAGATAAGTATCTTGTCAAAGTCCTGCAAGATTCGTACATAGTGTCGCTTCCAGTTGTTCACACCTGGCACACCAATGGCTGGATAGTTCATCGCACTGTCTAGTGTGATGGTATCTATCTCACCCTCGCACACTGCAATCCAATCCTTCGCACGAAAGAAAGCGTTTACATTGTACAGGTGTGTGTTAGCACCTGGTAGGCCAAGGTATCTTGGTTGCTCTGCACCCATAGCCCTGAATCGTACATCAACAACTCCACTTCGTGTGAGATATGGGATGGCAAGTCTGCCAACATACTGCTCGTGTCCATTCAGTGGCTCAATCACCACGCCAAGCCTATGACGCAGAGCGTCTGCGTGAGATAATCCCCTGCCCCTGAGATATTCTTCTGCCGTTGCTAGGTTTTTTTGGTAGTGACTTACGGCTTGTTCCAGTAATTCTCTCTGCGAGTGAGATGGCTTCGCCATACTCAACACCTTCCTTTCTCATTATTACCTTGTAGGTATCGCCTTTTATATCGCAAGCAAAACATATGAATGTATCTAACTCCTCGTTCCACGCTGCGCTTGCGGTTCTGTCATCGTGAAACGGACATTTACATTTGACCCAACCTCTGCCGTTCCTAAGGCTCGCGCCATAATGCTCAAGGATGGGTCTAATTTGATGCTTCTGTGTCGCCACATTCTCCTCCTTACCACGGATAATCCTCCAGTCTAGTTACTACATATGCTTTGTCAATTGATTTACCTCTAGCCTTAATGATAACTATTGGTTGTGGTTCTGTCTTAAGACCTCTATGCTTCGCATAATTGGCGGCTTCCACTTCAGCCTCTTTAAGCCAACCACTAAGGTCAATAGAATTACCAGCCCCAGGTGCCTTGGCTTCCAATACATAATCCGCAACAGCAGCCTGTACATATACATCACCTTCATCATTCTTGCCAGTACGCGCTAGGCGTTCTGCTTTTAGTTTGCGGTTGCGAAACCAATCACGAACCTCAACCTCAAAGCGTGAGCCTCTTTGTTTATGTGATTTTCTACTTGTCATACTTACTCTTTGTAATGCGTCTGTCTCTTAACACTCTTAGTAATTCATTGTGCATCTTCTTGTTGCGGTACATCAAGATGCCAATGATAATAAGTAAAGTGATAGTTAACATCATACCCTTTCTGGTAGGTCTGCTATAAACATAAACTCTGGATTAAATTGTAGCCAGTGTGCTGTCGCACCTGACGCATCTGCCTTGCCGTATCTATTCTTGACTGGTGCAACCGCTAGGAAACCACGGCTGTCTTGTCCAACGGTGCAGATAAGTGCTGGCAACTGAGCCACCTTGCCCTGTAATGCAGAGCGTGGTGGGCACGGGTCACCATTAGATGCCTCGCTGGTATGGTGCAGTATTAAGACAGAAGCATTGGTATCACGGGCTAAATACTTTAACTCTTTAAGTGCTGAGCGTAAGCCACCCCACTCCTCTGCTCCATCCATTGCAATGTCAATCAAGTTATCCACAACGATTAGGTGTGGGCTGTTGCCCATCAATTCTTCAAACGCAGATACTTCATCATCCAAGTCCGTAAGACTTGGGGCTGAATCAAACGACCAGAAGATATGACCTGAGTGTTCCGATAGTTGTTCGGCTGCCCACTTAGGGTTAATCTCTAGCAACATCTCTGCATCATCCTGAGACTTGCCAGTAATCATTGACAGCAAACGCATAGCCATAGTGTGTGCGTTCGTATCTGCTGATACATAAAGCGTTGGAACTTTTGTCTTAAGTGCGATAGCCAGTGCCAGTGTGGATTTACCTACGCCTGGTGCGCCAGCAATCATAGATACTTCTGCTCTACGCAGAATGATTTTATTCTTCTCAAAGGTTTGGAAGACAGCAGGCAATGGCTCACCGCCAATGTCAATCCTGCCGACTGACCTGTTAAGTGTTTTCATTTACTCCTCCAATAGATGAAGTGAGGGATAGTGTGAATCGCCATTCGGGACTATCCCCCACCTCATTTGTTTTTACTTAGGGTTTACTGGTTTGCACTGCTGAGCACGAGGCCCTGTGCAAGCCCAGAACCTGTAAGGCTTACCAGTCTTAGATGATACGCCTTCCATCCACTTCATTGGCCCGTGTACGCACACTGGTGGCTGTTCGCCAGCAGCAGCAGGGGCTGCAGGTGGTACTGGTGTCCAACTATCTACTGGATTTGGTGCTGCAACTGCTGTTGCTGCTGTTGATAGTGATGTAGTTAGTGGCGCAGCAATGCCTGCCACCTTGAGGTTGGCACTAATCTTGTTGACCAGTTCAACCACTGAGTCATCAAAGGCCATCAAGTTCTGTACGAACTCCTCAATGCTTTCGCCTCTGATGTTTGTCATATCCTGTTCCTTAAAGCCACCCTTAAACGATGACTGGAACTTCCAGTTTTCCGACATTATTTCTTCTCCTCAATATATATCGGTATCTTCTTTGTTGCATCTGCTGATGGATACCATTCGCAGAACTCTCGTACCGAACACATATGGCAGTGTCCGTGATTAGGTAAGAATACTCCTGACTTGCGTGCTTTGTCAAAGCCTACAATGAGTTTCTCTATTTGGTGTGTTGGGTAATTATCTAGGTCGGTAATGTTTTCTGTACCAGCCTTGCGTGCCATCCAATATGTACCCCACTTAGGGCGTATGCCATACACTTTGTCAATGCCAGCAGCATAGACTGCTAACTGCAAGTCTGACTGTGGTGTTCGCTTTCCTGTCTTAAGGTCTAAGATTACTAGGTCACCATCAGGTCTTACGAACACACGGTCAATGCTCATCTTCACCTGAACATCACCAATCAGAATGTTAAAGTCTAACTCAATCGCTAGGCGATTGTCTGGTGCTCGCCATATCTGCCAGCCAACTGCTTTGCGCCAGTCAATCCAAGACTGAAGCATAACTTTGCCTTGCTCATTCCACCACTTGTAGTCCTCACCATCAGGATTACCCTTGGTCTGGCTGGATTTAGTGACACGCCACTGACTAGGGTCAGCATCTTTAGTTTCATCAGCCCAAGCCTTAGCCCATAACTCATCTACCACCATCCCTTTTTCCTCCTCTCATCTAGTGCATTGCAGAAACTATCATATCTATGCACTGCATATTTCATTGCTAACTCTGTCTGTTTGTAGATGCCCCACTTGATTGTCTTGTGCATCAGTTGGAACAATCCCCAAGCACCTGAGATTTTGTTGACTGCACGCTCTCGCCATCGGCTCTCAGCGTGAACAATCTCATCGGCGCATTGCGCCTCCTCAAGTCCTCGTTCTGTGTAGATAAACTTTAACACGCGGTTGCGTGTTGTGTTTACCTTGCGTGGATATTCGTCTCGCTCATCTATGTGTAGGTCATACACGATATCTGGTGGAGGTGGTGGAGGTACGGGAATCATTCACCCTCCACTTGCCTATCATACAACTCGGTTGCTGTATGTAGTGCCTTGCCACCGAATAGCCAAGCACTTGGTTCTTCATCCACTTGCATAATTCTGGTCAGTAAATACGAATGACCGCACGATAACCAAGTCGTGAGGCTGGAATAACTTATGTGTTTGGGCAACTCTTGCCCGTTAATTGTAATCATTTGTCCTCCTTAAGACAAGAAAAGAACTAGACTGATAGGACAAGGAGGAGGTTAATGGTGGCGCGAGAAAGGATGAAAGACCGCGCACTACCTGAGAAACCTACCAGTCTAGTTCTTTAAAACTATTTAATTATTATATAATATAT
>Ga0099848_1001746_pt1 | contig 10172 bp, 17 predicted proteins | sample CB_VirMetaG_3_FD_78179 | JGI IMG/M metagenome (GOLD analysis project Ga0099848, IMG submission 78179) | Freshwater to marine saline gradient viral communities from Chesapeake Bay - CB_1508_1S Viral MetaG | ecosystem: Environmental > Aquatic > Marine > Coastal | place: USA: Chesapeake Bay... | reverse complement strand
TTTTCGTCAAGCTCCTGCCTGTATTCACGGATCGCGCGGCAGACATGAGGGTGGATTCGGGGATTGGTGAGTTCAGAGGCCCTGACATGGGCAGACCGTTCAGGATAGCCCGCGTTAATCGCCGCTTCCCGCATTGTGATCTGTCCATCTTTTGACACAAGTTCGCGGACAAAAAGCTCCTGCCTTCTGGTCAAACGCTTTTGTGCCAATGGCGGACGGTTGGTTTGCTGTCGTTTTGCTTCAGGAAGTGCCGCCGCCTTGGTGTCCAGCACCTTGGCGTACCGCTTGGCTTTCTTTGTCACAGGAGTACCTCGGTATGTGAGTAAGTCCGGCTAACCATACCTTAATTTGGCTCCCTATATATATATTTTCCAGAAAAATAAAAATATTTTTTTTGAATCGTGAGGCCCCTAATATGGATAGCTTGATTAACAAGCTTGAACATAAGTGGTGTATACCCACGTTACCCACGTGTTACGACAAAACCCAGTGTTTATGCGGCTTTCAGGGCAAGGTAACGCGGTAACGCCGGTAACGGCTATTTAGAATTTATTTTTTATTTTTTTATTTCTCTGGGAAAACACTATATAGATAGCGAAATTAAGACCCGTGGTCCGTGATACGTGGCCCGTGGTCTATTCTCCCTGCTCCAAGTCTCGGGGCCATTCCCATTGAGGGTCGTGTGAGGTGACGATGGTGCATGATGCTATAAGGATAATGAGTATCCCTGCCATGACTTTCGCCGCCCCGACGAGCAGTTCACCTGTGCGGTCGCTCATAGGTAGAAGTAGACGTAGGCGGTGAGTACGGACATGACGAAGAGGGCGACGAAGTGTTCAGCGATTTGCATTTTGACGGGTTTGTCCTTGCGGTCTTTGTGGCATTGGTCGCAGAGGGCGTTGTTGATGGGCACCCCGCATCGGTTGCAGACGTAGCAGTGTCTCATTAGTGGAAGCTCTTGTGCTTGAACTGGTCGCGGGTTTCGATGAGGTAATCGGTGTAGACGATGAATCCGATTTGGCACAGGGCCATCACAAACTCATGTTCGTCGTCGGCCATCAGGGTTTCCATCATGTGCTTGCTTTGTTCGTCGCCCATCCAGATGTCGTTTTGCAGGGCATTGGCTACGAATTCGCGGAAGCTCTCGCTACTTTCCAGTAATTTGGCGGCGTCTACTCTTTTTTCTGAATCAATTGCCAATCCCATATCAGACTCTCCCGGCGGACTGTAGTAGTCTACTTCAATAGAAGGACTAACTCTATCTTATATCTGGGGGATAGCAAGATGATGCCGAGACTTTTTTTGGTCAAGTGGCGTGATGCGTGTGGCGGGAGCCGTGTGGGTTGGCGTTCGGTTGAGGAGATGAAGGAGACGAAAGAGGCGTCGGTGTTATCTATGGGCGTGATACTTCATCAGGACGAGCGGCGTCTTTTGCTGTGTCCGCACGTTTTGTTAAATGACAAGGGTGAAGTGGAAGAGGGGGACGCGGAGATTGCGATACCCATGGATTGGGTAATTAGCGTGGAGGAGTGGAAGAATAATGAGCCGGGATGATGATTGGGACGATTTGGTTCTAGATGATTTGGAAGAAGAGCTTGAGCTTGATTTCAATGGTGCTGAGAAACCCGTAGAAGAGCCAGAGGTTGAGGAAGAAGACGAATCGTTTTATGCGGGGCGGTTGAAATTGATAGAACAGGCGGCGCGCAGGCTGAAGCAGGATTAGTTTGTTCTGAGGGCTTTTGCGAGTACGGTACACCAAAAATAAAGGTCGCCGTCGGTCATATTGGACCGCATTTTATTGACGCGGTCGCAAACGAGTCGAATGTTGTCGAGGACATAACCTGCTTCAGGATCAATTCTGTCAACAGAAATGTTGGTCCCGCGCCGTGAGCCGTGGTTTGTGTACAGTCCTTCGTGCATCCATGTCATAGGTAGGCCGGACACGGCACAAAACCCGTTTTGTTTTTCAAACAGGTGCATTAGATAGTCTACGTTTACTTGTTCGTCGAGTTCTATGTCGTAGCGTCTGGATCGGGTACGCATGTCCCGGAAGCGGGAAGAGAGGTAGTTGCGGGGGCTTTTGTAGACGGAATCGACTTGAATTTTGGCATCACACTCGACACAGACGGGCTTACCGTTTTGGTATGACCCTGTCTTATGGTAGCGCGCGCCAAAATGTTTTTTAGATTTTCTTTTCTTGCATAATTTGCAAGTTAGTCGATCCAATCGCCTGCCCCCACATGCGAGTGGGGGTAGGTATACTTGATTAAGTCAAACCGATCAAGGACATAATTAATAAAATTACAAACAACGCGAAGTATCCTTGCCAACCCATTAGGCTTTTTTCTGGCTCTGCGATACGGTGGAGTTTTTTGGATGAGTCGCCTTTTGCGGCGGCGGGCGCGGTTATGGACACGCTAGCGTTCTGCGGCTGTTCCCACGCTTCGTTCACTTCTGTCTCAGGATTGTCCGCGATAAATCGTCCGTCTTTGCCACGGGCGCGGCGTTTTTTGTTAGCCATCAGGGTTTTCCTCCTCAGTGGGTCGGTAATAAATAACGTGTGCGCCGCAGTCGGAGCAGGTCAGGTTTGTAGACATGTCAAAATGGTCGTCGTCTTCTACGTCATGGTCGCCGCCCCATATCAGCTTTCCGCGACACCACCAACAAATGTCTCCGCTCATAGTCATTCCGGTTGCAACTTAGCCATGAAGAGCCTCCTTCAAATAACGATGGCGTTTTTTTAAACTTAAAATTTGGTTTTTTCTATGCCGTTCCCACGATTTTTTACTTATGAATCGAGGTTGAGGAATTATGCAAGAGTAGCGGTCCTCATAAGTAAGTCTATGGATTTCGTCTAATTCAATCTCGCAACGAATCAACCTAGCCCGCGTAATTCTTTCAGGGGGAAGTTTCATTCCGGTTGCAACTTTGACCATTGTGAACAGGGGTCCGTGGCCCGTGACTTGTGTAGCGTACAATACCACTTGCGTTTCGCTGTCGGCTTGGCGTGACGACAGGTGCGGCACTCGACGGAGAGCGGGAGAGGTTGTTCGCCGTCGGGCCAGCAGTGTGGCTTGTAGTTACAGTACTTGCACTCAAAGCAATCAGGGGTATCTGAGATGCGAGTAGTGGACGAGCCACGGACCACGGAGAGGGATTTACGCATCAGGTCCTTGAACCGTGGTGCGTCGAAAGGGACGTTCTGTGCGTGGTACACGGAGGTGTTTTTGTTGTACGCCACCATCCATGCGGATGTAAAGCCAGACAGCCCCATGAGGAGTTGCATCTGGTCGTAGTAGATTGGATGACTTTTTTCGATCCCCAAGTTTTTAAAGGTGCGCCATTTCTTTTCGTTCATCGACTTGATCTCAAGGATCTGCATCGATTCGCCGTTGTTGATGACGCCGTCGGCGTGGCCGCGTAGGTGTCCACCGAGGGCCGTGTACGTCCATTGTTTCCCGGTCTTTGGGTTAACCTCCTGAACGTAAACGCCCGCCATCTTCAGGTCTTCAACAACCACTTCTTCCAGATAGTGGCCGAGGGCGAAGATCCGCATGACTGCGGGTGGTGGGAGGTTTTGTGGGTAGCCGCGCAGGCTGTACTGAAGAAAGGCGTGGCAGGGATTACCTACATTACTTGCGCCTATGTAGCATCGGCGTTCGTTCTTGTAGGTTTTCACTGTCCCCATATCAATCGCGTCGATTAACTGCACGTATGCGCCCCATCTGAATTAGTTGGATAAAATAACATATGAAAAGCAAGAGCGCAAAAAAAGCCCCGCATTGCGCGGGGCCGGGTTAGGAGTATGTTCACTTTGGGAGTCTAACATTAACCCTAATCAAACGTTTTAGGAGTGACACGCATGAGAACATGTCACGCCCTCAAATTAACACTACGGTCGGACGATTTCAAGCACTTCTTTGGTGGCTTGATCGGCGGGCACAACCGACAGGTCGGATTGAATGGCTATGGGCTTTTGTAAGCGGTTGGCGCTTTGATGCGCGGCCTGTATGGCAATCTTTACATCTTCGTTAGCTATTCCAAACCACCATGTACCAGTTCGTCTATCAAACGTCCCAGAAACCATTCTGCTTTCCTCAGATCCTCTAACGGTTTTCCTTTATGCTCATAGCGCCAAAGATATTTCATTGAAGACGCCTTGAGATATGCCCGAAACCCTTCTTGGGTCAAGCTGGCCTTTATCGCGTCAATACATTCCACCGCACCTTGGTTGTAGTGCGAGGGACAATTAACGTTATCCGACTTCTCTGGCATTTTTTTCTCTCTCCGCGTCTAACTTGGTTTTGAGAAATTCATGCCACATATGCAGTTTGTCGAAGTCAGATCGATTAATTTTGTCGCCGCTTTCGTAGGCTTTTTCAAGCTTTCTCAACGCCTTGTCAAACTCCGCCTGCATGGTTGTAAATTGACTCATATTGAAAAGCTTTTTGACGTAAGGTCTACGCCATTCTCCTTTTTGAACGAATCTACTTGCTCCGCAATATATTCCTGATCGCCGTCTGACAGATTAGCCATCTTCCAGCCCTCATGAATATAACGAAGCTGTCCACTAATTGTACGCCCTTCAACGCGAGCAATCACTACAAGCTCTTCATAAACGTCACGCGGCAACAGCACGGATTTCCATTTGGTAGTGTCCATTACACTTCTCCTAGTTTGGTATAAGAGAGTATACGGACAGTCGTAGCCTCAAGCAACCGGCGTTAATCTATAATTACTTCCCTAATTCTGCGCGCTTTTACCTCAACCGCCCTTAAAACGCCCTCTTCTTCAAACTCGTCGTTATTGATTAGAGCTACGTCATATCTAACCCGGTTGAGCGCGTAGGCCGTGTCTGTCATGTCTCTATATCCTGCTGGCGTTAGTCCAGAAAAAGAAAATATATCGGCACACATCAAGTCAGAGTTTGTGAGGTAGTTTCCGTTAAAGCCGTAAGACATGATGTCGTCGTTGACGCCACAGATGTCATTCCAACCATGCCCAAACTCGGGGAAGATATAACCGGAGGCTTCGTTATATTGATTCTCTGGGCCGTGGGCCAAGCCTACTGAATGTCCGATTTCGTGCAAATCTGTATAGATAGTACAACGAGACATAGAAACCGGAGGAGCGTCTTTTTTAAAACTTCTATTAGGATGAGCCACCCCACACGTGTCTGGATAAGACGTGCCATGAGCCAATACAACATCTACCGAAAGCTGATTAGCTTGGCGCTCTACGTCTTTCAGTTTGTGGTAGTGTGAAAGCCACAGTTCTTTCAGTTCATATCTAACATAAACGCCAGACTTTTCATAAATCTCATTGTATTGATCCACTCTTTTTTGCCATTTATTCCACGCTTCCGGGTATTCCCGCATGAGTTCTATGGGCGTGTCTTTGCCGTATTTGGAGTGGGAGGCATATACTAATACACCGAGTTCCCACGTCACCGTGGTTTCATCCTCTTCCCCATAATAAATGAAGCCGTTAGTGGGTCCTTTAAAGTGATAACCCATGCAATCTAGATTTGCGTCTTTAGGGCAACGTGGCTCTTCTTGTATATGATATTGGATTTCTGTTACGCCTAACGTAAAGACGCCTTCTCCGACCCGGCCATCCCCGTAGATTTTTACGGTACAACAACCTTCTCGTTCCGCGCGGCCAATAGTGGTTTTGTGGTGAATCATGCCCCAAGGCTCTTCACGGCCCAGCATGTCTTTGTAATCTACGTTAATTATGGCGGGGTGAAATCTATCCCCCGCTTCTTTTTCCATCGTTAAATTCATATAACGACGAAAACCGCATTCCCAAGATCTAGGATCTTTTGTTGAGTAGCGGTTGCCATCAACGTCTTCGTAAATAAACCATTGAACGCCGGGATAGTTTTTAGAACATCCTGTTTTTATTAATGTGTCGGCTATTGCACTTTGAGAAAAAAATAAAAAAAGAACAAACTTACTTGTCTGTAAAAACCTCTGCATGGCGGTCTTCGTAAAGCTGTGTTAAGTCCGCAATTATATCTTGAATCACATCCAACTCGCAGATGTCTTCTAAAAGGACATACCACCGTTCATTTAAAACGACAAACCCTTCGCCATCGTGTAGGTCGTAATAAATTGAACCCACTTTTGCCGCCGTTCGTATGTCATCTCTCATGCTTGTTCCTCGCATTCTCCCCAGCTTGGCCCCACTTCTACATCACATTTATTTGGCACCTGTAAAGGCACCGCGTTTTCCATGATCGTGGCAAGTTCCTTGGCTTGCTCCGGGCTATCTACAGAAAAAGCCAGTTCATCATGCACCTGCAACATGGGAATAAAACCCGCCTCACAAACGTCTACCATCGCCTGCTTGGTCATATCTGCGGCAGAAGCCTGTATGAGCCTGTTCAACGCCTTATAAGTGTACGCCCGCCGCAAACCGGTCGTTGGGCCGTGGGTCGCGATTGCTTCTTCGCGGGGAAGCGCCTTGTGCATTTCAAAGCTGTTAGGTTCCCACAGATCAAAGCGGCATTTCCTGCCGCGCAGTGAACGCAGACTGCCCGAGGACCGTGGGTCGTCAAGCTTGTTTTGTACGCCTTTCATCAAGCCTCTTACGAAAGGTACGCGCTTGTGATACTGCTGTGTTAGGGCTTTTGCTTCGTCCACGGTCAGATCTAGTTGGTCCGACAGCTTGTTAACTCCCATGCCGTACATCATGCCGAGGTTGATCACCTTAGCTTGCTTACGTGGGATGCCTGCCATCTCGCTGACCATGCTGTGGAAGTCCATGTCCGGGTTGTTGCGGTAGCCGTCCACGAAGCTTTCTACGCCCTCCATGGGCATATTTTTATAGTCTCCGTAGTTCTTTGCGAAGTGAACCAAGATCCGTGGTTCCTGCTGGGAGAAGTCTATGGCCGCCCACTGCTGGCCTTCTTCTGGTAGGAATAGCGAACGGATCATAGGGCCTAACTCTGGGTCGCGGGCCGGGATTTGTTGTAGGTTGGGCGAGTTCATGGAAATGCGGCCTGAGACGGTGCCGCCATCGTCAGACCGTAACTGATTGATATGACTGTGGATTCTTCCATCGTGGACATATTTCAGGATGCCGTCGATGAATGAGCCACTGGTCTTGTTCAGGTTGCGCGCTTTGACGATGTGCTTTGCAAGCTCATGGCTATGCTCAGACAGAAACGATTTGGTAAAGCTGGGCGCTCCTTTCTCCGTGCGCGGATAGGGGATGCTCAGTTTGTCAAACGCCTTGGCTATAGATTGCGCGGCCCAGATCTCCACGTCCATGCCCGCCAGCGATTTGATCTGTTTGATCGTCTCCTTTTCCTGCTTCATTAGGATTTGCTTGGTCCGTTCGGCGCGGTCGATGTCTACCCGGATGCCCCGCATAGTCATATCCACAAGGTGCGGCAGGAGTGCAATTTCAAGCCGCCACACATCCCAAAGCTCCTCACGGTTCAACAACGTCTTGAAGTGTCCCCAAAGCTCCAGCGTAATCTCCGCGTCTGTTTCGGCGTAGGGGCCGACGTACATGGCGGGTAGCTTCCACATCTCGCCTTTCGGGTCTACGCCAAATTCTTTCGCGGCCTCTACCAAGGTCTTTTCTGATTTGGTTTTGCCAAGGTGGTCGTAACAGAGGGCGTTCAGGCTGTAGCTAAAGCGGTTTTCGTCAATCAGGCTAGCGGTAATCATTGTATCGATAACGCGCCCCTTAACCTCAAACCCCTCTGCACGTATCCAGCCCAGATCGTACTGAGCGTTGTGCATGATCTTGTCAGCAGGGCACTCAAATACTTTCTTGAGCCATTTACTGACGATGCGCTTGTCAAGGTTACCCCCGCCAGCATGACCGACGGGGACGTAGCCTTTCCAACCCGGCACTGCTATGGCGTAACCCACCACTTCACCATCCTTTGTGGGCCAGCCGGGTCCTTTCTGTTTCAGATTCGGGTCCCGTGTTTCCACGTCGATGGCGATTTCTTCGGCGTCAAAGATATTGGGCAACTCCACCGGAGGCACCCAATCGCTCTTTGGCGGGAACATAGCCATTTGCAGTTTGCCGGTTGTCATTAGGCCACCTTACGCTCGCGCAAAATTGCTTTCTCAAAATAGTCACAAGCTCGGCACCACCAGCCCACCCGTTTATTTTCTGCCGCGTGAATAATCTCTTCTGCCTTTTTCTCGCACTTTGGACAAGGTATGTAACTCATTTCTGTTATTTGCTTCATAAAGCGTAAGCTCTCCAATAATCTTCTGGTTCTAGGATGTAGAGGTTTTGAAGTGCCCGCGTCACCCCCACGTAAAAGACGCGGTGAAGATCGTCCCCCACCGACTCAAGCGCCGCCGCAGTCAGATCCGGAAGGATTACAACGTTTTGTGCCTCGCCGCCTTTTGCCCCGTGGATCGTGGACAGTCGAATGCGCGGCTTGGCGTTGAATTTTTCGCCCCGGCGTAGAAGTGCCGTGATGTAGGCTCGATCCCCATCAGGTATTTTATCCATTGCCTCATGCCAGATCATCTCGTCCGTGGCCAATAGACCGAAATGTTCTTGTAACTCCCTGAGTTCAAACATTTGGTTATCGTCGGCGTTAATGGTTTTGTGCCCGCGCTTGACCCGGACGCCATTTCCTGACATGTATGAGTAGATGGCTTGCGCGGTGCCCGTGGTCACGGCACGGCCTTTCCGCAAACCTTCCCATCCATTGATGGCTAAAGACATCTTTTGCGGGATGGAGCGACTACCATCTTGCCGCTCAAATAAATAGCCTCCGTTTTTTAATTCTTGTTGAATGGGATGAAGCATAAACCGTGCTTGTGCCATTATCAGCCAACTACCTTCTGACATGTCTATTGATCGAATGTCCGGCACACGATAAATCTGGCCCTGCTCCTGCCGAGGGCGGTACACCTTTGGAAAACGGTTTTGTATTCGTGAAGCTATTTTCTCAGCCAGTGCGTGAATGGCCGCAGGGACGCGGTAGCTTTGCTCCAGTACCTCCGCGCCGCCGGGCAAGTTAATGAAGTGATCAACGTCGGCTCCTGCCCAACGGTAAATGGCCTGATCGTCGTCGCCCGCCACAAACATGCGCTCTGACTTCGCGTCCAATTTATGGGCAATGTCCCACTGCAACGGGGAAAGGTCTTGCGCCTCGTCAAGGAAAGATATTTTGAATGAGGGCATCAAGTGATCGGCCTGCTTAACGAAAGCCAAAAGCATATCGGTAAAGTCCATGAGGCCAAACGATTTCTTATAATTTTCGTAAGAGTCGGCCACATACTTGACTTCAAGCCACGTGAAGTTCACGTTCGAGTGGTTGTACTCATGCTGAAGCGCGGTCTTTTTTGTTTTTGCAAGGTTTATTAGCTGAAGGATCGGGTGATCTGTCGCTTTAAACGACACATCCTCCTCTTCGCTACTTGAGCTATGAAGCGTGAACCCTATGGCTTTAGACAACTCCTTATAGTTTTGGTCGCTCATCAACTGGTTTTCGTTCACGCCCATTAGCCTGTAAGCCAGAGAATGGATTGTGCGGAAATACGGCAAGTCTTTTACGGGGTCCAAGTCAAACCGTTGAGCGGCCCGATCTCTCGCTTCGTTTGCCGCTTTTTTAGTAAACGCGAAAAACCCCAGTTGTGATGGGGTTATTCCTGCTTCTAGCGATTTTTCCACCATGTTTAACAACGTAGTGGTTTTCCCCGTTCCCGGAGGTCCAAAGATGCGAAACATTAGAACGGGTCCGTGGCCCGTGTTTCAAAACTTTTGGACTCTACTTGATCGTGCGGGATGTCCTGCACAGGTACGCGCCACACGCGTGTCGGCTTTCCTTTTATTTTTAACAGCATGGATTCCCCATTTATGTCCCGTAAACGTTGTGCCACTTTGTGGGTTTTAAACTCACTGAAGCGGTTCTTCCGTAGAAAGCTTTCAAAATCTTTCAGCCGGAAATGAACGGCGTTGCTCTCTTCATCAACCCATGGTCTGCGGAGCAATATCTCTTCGCGGTCTTCCGCTTTCTGTGTCGAGGTGCAGAACTCATCAAGGTACTCGTAGAACTGACCATTGATACTGGCGTCCTCCGACACTTCCATGATGGCCCCGTCGGTTTCTGCCATTTCTTTCATCAACTGATTGATGCGGCCTTCCCAGCCACGCCGGGGCATGGTCTGAGGCATGAAGTTAAG
>Ga0099848_1001745_pt1 | contig 10173 bp, 15 predicted proteins | sample CB_VirMetaG_3_FD_78179 | JGI IMG/M metagenome (GOLD analysis project Ga0099848, IMG submission 78179) | Freshwater to marine saline gradient viral communities from Chesapeake Bay - CB_1508_1S Viral MetaG | ecosystem: Environmental > Aquatic > Marine > Coastal | place: USA: Chesapeake Bay... | reverse complement strand
TAAATTTTGTCTTACTAAATCTCTTAATGTAAAAATACCATATTCAATCCAGTGTTTTTCATCTTCTATCATTAAACTTGTCCAGTTACCAGTAGTATTTCTATTTTCTTCATTATACTTACGTGCATTTTCGTTATGTTTTTTGATGTAATCAACTAGTTTTTGTGATATTTTCTTTGTCATATACACATAATATACCACACTTTGACTTAAAAGTCAAGCACTAAAAAACGTTGATTTTATTGAATTTTTGTTATTTTAAATGAGAACAAAACAAGAACATTTACTATTTCCAATGCTTTCTTACCCATTCTGACAACTCTAAAACCTGATTCGGTTTAGGATTACCGTGAAATACGGCAACCATAGCACCTGGTAACATATTATATCTATTATCTTTATTATATTTTTCAGGTTTGCCTCTAAACGGCCATCTATAGGAGTGTATCCATTCATCTTGGAAAGGTACTAATATACTCTTATATTCTTTTCTTAGAAATATAGTTGATATAACATTTTGATCTCCGTGGACTTTATCAAATATTGATTTTTGATTAATATACTCTTCCCATACAAAATTATGATGTTTAACATTAAACTTCATAACACTAGAATTGTATAGGTCTTTGGGTTGACCAAAGTCTCTTGGAATATTAAACCTATCGGATGATGTATAAGTAACTAATTTATCTATGTTATTGTATATAACAACATCTAAATCAAAAAATAAACAATCACCTTCTAAATTAATATCTTTATTAAATAGAGTTAGTTTATTCCACCAACCTGTCATACCAGGTATTAAAAAATCTCTACATTCTACTTCTGGAATTATCTGACTTCTATCGTCTGTAAAACAAATAAACTTAAAAGGTAAAGTTAAATTTCTCTTTACCATATTATATAATCTATTTACATATTCAAAATTATATTTGGTTCCCCATTTTATACAGACAACATTAATCATTGTGTAAGATATTTCCAACTAATTGGAAAATGATCTTTACAATGTCTGCCTATTTGCTCTGTAACCATTCTTGTTTCTACTTGAGCGTCATCTTTATTTCTTAAATTACAAGTACGAGCAAATGCATATAATGTTCCTGACCATATCCATTCTGTCATCATATTTTGAGGTAGTATCATTCTTGCCATTTCTGGTGCGATATTCTTTTCTAACATATCATTATAAAGTTGTTTTGATTGTTTTATAAAATCAACAATATCATATTCAACTTCTTCACTACTACTACCTTGTTTTTTATTTTCTGCCTTTTTACGCCACATAAAAGGTATATAAAATTCTGGTTCATAATCTACGTATCTTCTACTAACTTCATTCCAAACTAATCCTACTTGATGTTTAACTAATTGTCTTGCAACAAAGATAGGTGCCTTAATTCTAAACTGTAAACTTGCGTGACCAAATGGCGACCAATGATTGTGTTCCGCTAAAAACTTAATTAGTTTTTCATCTTTATCTTCAAACTGTTGTTTTGTTTTAGCAAATGATACTCTGGCAGCATTTACTATAGACAAATCACTTCCCATTTTATCTGTTAAATTAATTTCCATAATTCTCCTTTAATGTTTCATAAGCAGTTCCGTTTTCTATTTCTTTTAAAGTAAATTGAAAGTTATATATTGCACTACACCAATCTTCTACGTCTTCTTTTTTTACGTCTTTCAATACAAAGTTTTTATGTATTGTAGTTATATCATTACCTAATACAGACGCAACATTTCTATTATCACATACTACTTGAACACCATTTATTAGTGAGTCAACAGCACATAAACTCATATTTGTTACGCACAAATAAGCGCCTTCTAAATCTTTTTTAATATCTGTTCCCCAAAACTTGTTTCCTGGTCTTGGTTTTTCTCTAACAACAATAGGAAAATTATCAAATCTTTTTTTAAGCATTTCTGTAGTTGTTTCAATCCATTTCTCATATGACATATGACTAAACCTTCTAGTAACAGTAGGTGATGAAGGACATAGTAATATGTAATCTCCATATGTTCTTAAAGAAGAAACGTTTGGTATATGATTTAATGATCTAAATTTTTTATAATTTTTTAGTTTATCCTTTTTAAAAGTAATATGATGACCACCTTTTACAATTCTAAAATATGTATTGTCTAAATCTAATATTTTAGGTGGATACTTTTGTATAGGTGTTCCTAAGTAACCAACATCAACGTACCACCACTCTTGTTCTTTTTTCATACATTCATTTATCTTAGATATATTCTTATCTCCGAGACCCCAAAAAAAGAACACTTCCTTATGAGTTTCAACCCAACCTTTTTTTATAGCAGGCCAGATTTGATGTGATAGGCACTCTTGCCATTTCATTTGGTTACAAATAATCATTTTATAATTCTATCTTTACTGTGTTTGTATAAATGTTAAACCACTCATTTGCATAATCAGAATCTTCATAATCTTTAAAATAAGGTCCACCTAAAGTAAAGTGTACGTTATGTGCTAGAGGATTGTATTCATATTCAGTTACTAACCAATTCCATTCAAGTGGCAAACTGCCGATTAAGTTATCATTCTCTAACCATTTGAATTGATGTAGTTCTAGTCCTGTTGCTGTGTTAACATATTCAGGTGTTAATGCTTTACACTTTTCATTATTAATTAACATCATACTAGACCAGTTCTTCTTTTCAAACTTTTCATTCTTTGCACCTCTAAACTTAACTCCTTGATTTGGTTCATAATCGTGTTTACAACACATTAAGGCATATCTATCGTCTCTATTATTAAATAATATATTAATATCTGTTCTCATTAACATATCACAATCCATAAAGATAGACCAACCTTCATAATTAGAAAGATAAGGTACCAAAAATCTACTAAACGCAAATTCTGTAGATTGATTTGATACCTTTTCTCTTGTGAATACTTTCCTAATAGAGTGTAAATCTAATGGTATAAAACTTACAGGTTGACTAGTATGTCTTCTTATACTTTCACTTAAAACGTGAAAGGCAATCTTTTCGCCTTCGTCATAACCTATAAAAATTCTAATCATTTTATTTAATTTCCATCAAACTACATACTGCTTCACTAGCAGTTAAACCAACATTCTTATCCCACACCCAAACATATGAATAAACAACTTGATTGTCCTTTTCAACACATTTTTTACCAAATGAGATTCTTGGTTCTTTAATACTACAAGCAGTCATTAAAACTCCTGCAATTATTATTGTTATTAATTTTTTCATTTTACCTTTGCCTCTGGACTACGACCTTTTAGTTTTCGAGGTCCTTTTGTGTGGTCGTAGATTTCACCCAAAATTGACCTTGCTTGTACGTGACCTTCTTTGCCATCGCCAATATTATAATTCTTTACATTCCATTCTTGTTCCATTTCTTTTCTAATTAAATCCCATATATAACTATCGTGTTGTTCTTTTTCTTTATATATTAAATCTTCGGTATACATAGTTTTCATTTTTTTAGCATACGTTTTTACTAAAGGATGTTTCATATTAAAATATAAAAATCCACATTCTGAATAACTAGGTCTTCCTAAGTAAGTCATCATACAATCTTCTCTATGTATATGTTTTTTAATCCATTCAACATCAATTGGATTATAAAATACACTATCTATATCTATACAAATTAAACCATCATAATCTTCATTAGTGATAATCATATCTGTGTATGAATAGACTTTATAACAAAATCTTACTCCGTCTTGTCTATAAGCGTTTGACTTTTCTTTAAAGTCTGATAATGGTTTATCTTTATGACGTTCTACAAACTGTTCACATTCTGGCACTTCATCATATATACTTCTTACAATTATTTCTGTATGCGGTATCTCTTGCATATCTTCACTATATACAACAAGATCAAATGGCCAGTTATATGTCTCAAAAAATTTATGAGCATATGCCTTATATAGTTTTTTATTAAGTGTTGTTACTACTGCAATATTCATATAGTTCTAAGTTCTTTTTTCTACATTCATTTAAATACTTATCACCTGTTGATGTTAATATATCCTCATTAAGAAATTGTTTTTTATTAGTCTTTGATAATGTTTTTAATGGAAAATTAAAGTATAAAAACTTTGTAGACCAAGGACGATAAACAATAACTTTTTTATTACATAACGCTGCCCAATACGCACCGTGATAAGATTGAGAAATAATAATTTCTGACTTTTTAATTTCCTTAATTACATTTTCAATTGTATTATCTATACTATAAATTTTATGTATGTCATTAAATAATGGGTCTCTAAATGAGTCCACCTTAGTATGTCTAATAATTAAATACTTTCTTTTTACTTCTTCATTTGTATCAAAAACTTTATGCAAACAACTAGCACAAGGAACAAAGTTATATCTATTCTGTTTATCTCTTAAATTTAATTGAGACTTATTAAAGACTTTTAATTTATGAGGAAACTTTTCTGAAGTTTCATCTATTTCTTTTTGTGTCGAGTTTTTATGAAAAGGACTATTGATACCAGCGCCCCAAAATAATACCTTTTCAACATACTTTGGATGTTGTAATAAAGAAAGCGGTTTATCAAAATTTGGATTGAAAAGTAATCCACCACCTCCTATAATAATTTTATCGTAAGAAGTTAAATCTTTTTTGTGAAATTCAAATACATCTACCCAATCATCATTTTTAAATTCATCAAAATAATGTTTTGGAGTAGACCAATAATCACCAGGATTAGATTCTACTAATCTACTAATAAAGAGTCTTTTCATTTATTATTATTGCTTCACTTAATATTTTATTACGAGGTCTATTTAAATAAAGTTTGTAACCTTTTTCTTCAAACTCTTTTAATAAATCTTCATATTGTTTTATACTAGTTTCATTGTCAATAAGTTTTACTTCAAACTCTATTAGAAATGCTTTAAACTCAATATCATTATCTAATATCTCTCTACAAAAATCATACCATACACCTTCAATATCTGCTTTAATAATATCTACTTCAGGCATATCTTCTTTCATCATTGTAATTAAATTTTTAGTTTCTACTTCAATGTATGCTGGGTTTTCACCAAATTGTGGTAAAGGCATTAAAGAATAACATTTAGTTAAATCATTTTTGTCATAATAAAATTTCATCTTACCGTTATCTTTAGCATATGCTACTTGATGATAAGTCATTTTATTTTTAAATGCAAAATCACTTTCAAATAGTTTTACACTATCTGGAGTTGGGTCATATAAATGTATATTTAATTTTTGATTATACATACACATTGCTTGTTCAAATCCTACGTCTCTATGTACACCTAAAGATAATACATTTTTACTTTCCTTAACTATCTTTTCTGGTAACCAATAATTTTTAAATTGTTCAAATGTGTGAGGTTTTAAATATCTACCTTCAATTGCTTTCATTTTATCGTATAGTTCTTGTTCGTTCATAAATCTCCTTTTATATAAAATAGTTCTTCTTCCGTAGCATATATATCTTTATCCTTTTTAAGACCATAACTAACATTATAATTTAGTTTCATTATATTAGCAATGTTTTTATATATATCTTCTTGTTTATTCTTGTAAGTTAGTTGTGTAAATTTTATTCCTGGTTGACTAAACAAAATATTTGTTAATCCCGCTCCGTGTACACCTACAATCTCTTTTGCTTCATAACACATTTTCATTGCTGTTTTTAAGTTGACTTCATTTGGATCTAGTAATTCAAAGTCTTTCTTTTTTAATTTTTCAAATATTTCATCTTGGTTGCCACATCTTAATCTTTTTTGTAGTTCACCTTTTATACTTCTATTAATAAAAATCTTTCTAAAAGGAGTTACTGGCATAAAGTTTTCTTGCATATACTTTTGCCAAAATGCTACAGATAACTTTTTTACATCATCAACTGCTTTTTTAACATCTGAATTAGTACTTGCAAACATTTTAAGTGTTTTTACATAAAATCTATGTTTAGTAATTCTCTCTTTAGATACTTCATAATTAGAAAATTGTATATTTTTAAAATTTAAATACTGATTTAATATATCAAATAAACCTTCAAATCTATCTAATATGTTTTTATTAATTAAAATATTCTCATCTTTATTTGTATGATATGCCCACAACCTAGGTAAACTTTCAACCATCATATGAAAACAATTAGGTGAAGTTTGTATCATAAAGACATCATCATATTTTGTTTTTATTGTATCTGGACTATCTACTGAATAATTAGATAATATATCTTTATATTTTGAATAACTATGACTAGCAAATCTGTAATTATCTTCACTTATAGGATTAAATAATATATGTTTAAAAGGTTCGATCACAACATCTTTAAATTCATATAATTTAAATTTTATATCTTTTATATAATCTGACACAATATTAATCCATTCCAATATGTTGGATGCCCATTATGAGCAGTTGTTAAGTCAATCCAAATATCATACTTTAAATTTAAATCTTTAAATGCGTTAAGTGTTGCATTTTTAGGGTCTTCACCATTTGTATCATCTATTAAAACTAAACTACCTTTTTTTAAAAAAGGTGCCGCTTGTGTAATCGCTTTGTATTGATTATCGTAACTATGGTGACCATCATAAAAATAAAAATCTATTATATCTTTGTGTGTTTTAAAATATTCAATATAATCTATATCATAAAACTGACTATCTTCTCTTTTATATTTTTCATAATGATTTAAAAAGTTATCTTTTGGACCACCAAACTGACTAAAGTTATCAACACCTATTGCTTTACATTTAGTATTAACAAGTCCTGCAAAGTAAGTTAAACCATTCCATACACCTATATTTAAATATAGTTCTTCTTTACTTAATGATTTACATATTTCATTTATAAGATAACAATTCGCTGCTGTACTCATACCTTCTACATTTGATAAAGAAGACAATTCTTTTTTTGTAGGAAAATTTGTTTTAGACCAACTAATTTTATTTCTATTAGTTTTTGATACATCAATTTTTACATTAGGACTTATGCCATCAAATTGAATTTGTTTTATTTTATCTAAAAATTGTTCTTTTGTAATCATTTTAAATCTCAATCGTTTATATACTTATAAGCATATCCACTTTGCATTTCTTGTAAAGTAAATTGTGATCCTATTAAAGAATATAACCATTGTTCTCTATTAGGAGTTATTGGTGTTTCTATTTTGTTTATTTCGTTTAGTTTCAAACTCATTGGCGCTGCTGGAGAGTGAATACTACTAAAACTTGGTATGCCTTTTACAACTGACTCTACAGCACACATTGAGTGCCAAGAAACCATTGCCCAACAGTTTTCTAAATCTTCTTTTAAAGGTTTCTTATTTCTTTCTCCAAAAGATATACCATTAACGTATTTGTATCTAACTCGTATTTCTCTATCTGTGTGTTTTTTTAGTTCGTTAACTATATTATTAACCCACACATTTTCATCTATACTATACCATCTTGCTGTATGATGACTAGGAGGTATTACTAAAATATGATCTCCTTTAGTTCTCCAATCTTTTAAAACTAGTCCTTCATTACATTTATTATACACCTCTTTAAATCTTACCATATGTTTTAAGTTAGTATCTATGATAGATTGTTGAACATCATTTTTTATTATTCTATACCAAATATCATTAAAGATAGGATGAGTAGTATAACTTGTACCAAAGAAGTATGGTTGGTCAAAATAATAGTAATCATTACCGTTCTTTTCACAAACTTCAACAAGTTTATGTGTGTTTCTAATAATTCCTTGAAAAGCAATCTCTACTCCACTTTCTAATTGTTCGTTCCAAGAAGGCCATCTAGTATTATAAAACTCTTCTCCTGGACCATTAACATATGTAAAGTTTTTGTTTTCATAGTTTCTAGCAAAACCGTGTATAAATTTATTACTTGCTCTTTTAGTTTCAAATGTATAAATCATAGTGGATATTTTGTTCCGTGTATAAACAATTCATTATGCCAATAATCTCTTTCTTGTACTGATTTTACAAAAATACAATCTATAGTATCGTATTCTTTTGTTATAGCATATTTAAGTCTTTGATTACCCACAACACAACCTAATTGATCTCTATGTTGTGTCCATTCACTTTCGTGTAACCAAAAGTATTTGAAATGAGTTATTAAAATAGGTTTAAGCATTTTACAAGTTGATAAACTTTTAGTAAGTGCTTTATATAAGATTGGATTGTTTGGTTTAAAAACCGAAGTAATTCCTAATACAGGAACCTCTATAATATAATCTTTATATTTGTCTCGTTCAACTGCTCTAAATCTTTTTAGATTTTTCATAACCACACTTCGCAATATAATAACTATCTATAATATCTGTTACGGGATTGTTTAAAGTTTGCATATCAAAGTCTTTTTTTAAATCTACTTTATGTTCTTTTGTAAACGTATCATACATAAGTTGTTTATCTGCATTACCTTTACCTGTAGCATATTTCTTAACGACACTTGGAACAACTGTATCGTATTTAAAATTTGACAGATTGCGTAATCTATATTTAAGAATACCAGCATTTTCAGCAATTTGAAAAACTGCTTGACCTTTTGAACCAAAAGAGTAACCTTCAATAAAAACTTTAATATCGTTTTGTATATTAGAAAATGTATTGATTTTGTGAATTGCCCAAGTAGATAAATTTTCAAATCGTTCAATAGGATCATTATATTCTTTATGTTCATCACCTTGTATATTGTGTCTTATTTTTCCTAGATGTTTCTTTTTACTAGTTAAATAATAAAAAGAACATTTATCAAAATCAAATTCTTCGTCTTTGCAAATACAAATTGCAGGACTATTTAAACTATAATCAATCCCAACTATCGTTGTCTTCTTCATTAGACCAAATTTCCTCTTCTTCTATGTCTCCTACTTCGTGTCCACAGAAAGGACAAGTTAAAGGTTCTAAATCCTGAACCTCTATATCCCATTCTATAGTATATTTAGTTTCACAACTAGAACAAGTTTTTGGTCTTCGCTCTGACATTATAGTTTAAATCCTTTGAATTGATCTTTTTTAACATCTTGTTTAACACCACCAATAACATACGATTCTATTTCTGTTTCTTGTGGTGCATTTTGTAAACCTCTGCTATTTAACCAATGATCTGTCCAAGGTAATGGATTTGTTTTTTGATTATATGCAGGTGTTAACTGAATTGATCTCATTCTTTTATTTGCTATAAATTCTATAAATTGATGTAAAAGTTTTTCCGATAAACCTATCATTGAACCTTTACTAAACAAATATGTCGCCCATCTTTTTTCTTCACCGACTGCTTCATCATACATTTGATAAACTTCTTTTTCAGTTTCTTTTATAATCTTTAACATATCTTTATCGTTTTCAAAATCTCTCCAATTATTAATTATTCTTTGAGACATTGCTAAGTGTTGTGATTCGTCTCTAGCAATAAATGATATAATCTTTGCTGAACCTTCTAATAATTTTAATTCACCAAACGCAAACGAACAAGCAAATGATACATAAAATCTTAAACCTTCAAGTATGTTTACTGAAACCATTGCTTTGTATAATCTTTTTTTTAGTTCATACATATTAACTTTTTTAGGATCAATGCACCATTGATATCCCATATTAATTAAATCATCATAAGTTTGTGTTACTGACCTAGCACGTCTTTCAATCTTCTCGTCTTGTATGATTGTATCAAATACTTCACTAGGATTAGGATATAAGTTTTTGATAATGTATGTATAACTTCTACTATGTATTGTTTCAATAAAATCCCACGTTACTATACAACCTTCTAGTTCTGGTAATGAACAAAAAGGTAAAAACGCAAGACAAGGTCCTCTACCTTGTACACTATCTAACATAGTTTGATATTTAAGATTAGAAGTAAAGATAAACTTTTGTTCTTCTCTTAATTCTTTATAATCATTTCTGTCTTTTTGTAAAGACACTTCTTCAGGTCTCCAAAAGAAACCTAACTGTTGTTGATTTAGTTTATCAAAGATAGGATATTTCATATTATCATATCTTTGTACCGCTAGATCAGGACCAAAAAACATCATCTGTTTTGTTGAGTCTAATCCTTTATCTTTATTAAATACACTTTTCATTATACTACGTACTGTTTGTTTAATACTATTGATTTTAATCCTGTTTCTCTATTTAAAAATTTATAATCTAATTT
>Ga0099848_1001740_pt1 | contig 10204 bp, 19 predicted proteins | sample CB_VirMetaG_3_FD_78179 | JGI IMG/M metagenome (GOLD analysis project Ga0099848, IMG submission 78179) | Freshwater to marine saline gradient viral communities from Chesapeake Bay - CB_1508_1S Viral MetaG | ecosystem: Environmental > Aquatic > Marine > Coastal | place: USA: Chesapeake Bay... | reverse complement strand
TTTGTTGAGATAGCAATACTCGTCAAGATCGCGACTTGATGCGAAACGTTGCCCGCGCATCATTCGACCACCCATTGCATGCCGAACGTGAAGATCACGCAGATGTTGCGCTCGAACGTCGTGTTGGTGATGAACGGTACGCGGAACCCGTGAACGTGAAACACGCGCGCGGCTTGTTGCCGATCTTGTTCTGCGACCGTCACCATGACGTACTCGCCGTGTTGTGCCGTGATCGCCTTCACGCCTGCGTTCTTCAACGCCTTCGTGACGAACGATCGTGGAAGTGTTGGAATGTCCTTCATGTTGTCCCCTTGTTCAGGTCGACGTTGTTGTCGACGTAGTCAATCGTAAGTCCTAGTTACCGATCCTGTCAACTAGCGTTAGATGACAAGTTCGTGACAAGTTTGCGCAGACGCGTTCTAACGCGTTCTGAACCCAATAGGCATCATGACACGTGATCACCCGTTTCAATGCGTCACGCGCCTTCTACGTCGTTCTGACACGGTGTTTCAACCCATGCCCATTGATGCCATGCGCAAAGACCCACCGATCGCGAGTATGTAACAAGTTCTAGGGCTGCACGCAGGTTGATCGTCGGATCAAACAACTGATCGCACGATGTCAACACGCCCATCGTTTGCAGATAACCGTCTGAGTAATACTTTGACGGTAGGCACCAGAAACGGTTGATCTGCGTCAACCCGATACTTCCCCCGTTCGGGTCTGTTGTGTTGATCTGCGACGGGTCGCATCGCGATTCTCGATTGATCACACGATCGAGCATCGGCAACAACGTGTCATCGAACCCGACCGCGCGAGCAGTCGCCCACCATTGCGGACAGCGTGCGTCGGGGGGTGCAGGCACGACCGTCGTCGTTGATGTTGTTGATGTCGTCGTTGTAGTCGAAGTGTTGACCGTTTCAATAACAGTCGATTCTGGCATGGGCGCGTTCAATGCGTTGACGGGCAACGCGATCAGCACACTTGCGATACCCAATGATCCAATGATGTTTCGCAACCTGATCATTCATTCACCTGCTTCTTTGGTCGTCGGGACTCAATCGTCTGCGCGTACTGCGCAAGTGCAGCGTCTTGTTCTGCTTGCGTTCGGTGTGACATCGATGATAGCAGTTCATCGCGTGATCTGCCTGCGTGTGCCATTGCAGCACCCATACTTTGCGCCGATGCGATCACGGGATCGATGCGTTCAACAACGACTTCAACTTGTTGTTCATCGAGCCAACGTTCAGCGTTCAACCATGTCGCGAGATGCGCGCAATACTGCATGTCACGAATGTTCGACGCGTATCGCTCGACCGCTTTGATCAACACGTCAATCGACGGTGCATCAGGTTGACGCATCAAACGATCGAACGCGCGTTGTGCAGCACCTTTGGCAACCTTCTTCGGATACGCCTTCCACAACACGTCGAACGCATGTGACGGTTCATGACGGTTCAGTAATAATGTATGCGAACCGTTGAAGTGCGACCTATTCGCGGTTGTAGTCACACCTAAGTCATCAGATAGGTCTGACTCAGTACCACCTTTCGTCAGTCGATAACGACCGACCTTTCCGCGTCCGTTGCCTGCACGTTCAATGACTTCGATCATGTTGTCTTTGATCATCTGTCTCATTGTTTGTGACACCCATGACGTTGAACATCGCGCCTTGCGCGCCAACGTGTGATGACTAGGGAAACAAACACCTTCGTCGTTTGCGTAATCCGCTAACGCAAGATGCAACAACAAACGTTCGCCTGAGTACGGCGACGATTGCCACACCCACGTCATCCACTTGATACTCATGCCTTCCCCTTACGTTTCAACGTCAATCAATCAATCGAGATGTCCCGTATCGCGCGCCAACGCGATCAACTGTCCCAACACGTCAAGTTCCATTACCGCCAACCCTGATCGTTCACCGTCGCCCATGCAAACAAGTACAAACGCGCGAACATCACCGATCGCCCGTGCTGCTTCGCTTTGCGCACGCGCCGACTTGTACCGTGTGATGACGGGCGATACTTGCGCACCCGACTTCACTTCAACTCGAAACGCACCACCCCAATGTTCTTCGTGACGCGAGTTCACACCCGTGATGCCCAACACTTTGCGCGCACGTCGCGCCTTGTTGTCACCTTTGGCACGATTGCGTTTCCCGCGTGCAACGGGATCACCGCAACCTTTGACACGTCGCGCCCCGTCACGTGACGGTCGACCCAACGTGCCGAACTTCGGACACGCATCGCCCAACGTGCAACGATCACGTCGACCTTGACATTCACCTTTGCGATCGTCGACCACGTTTCGCGCCTTTCTCAACGTGCATCATCAGCACGTTCATTGCTTCGAACCCAGCGATCGCGACTTGTGATGATGTCATCGACGGCACAACACTCAACGCATCTTCGACATCAACGCGACTTGCGCCAATCTTGTTGACAGCGATCAACATGATGCCCAACAACCACTTGTTGCTTGTTTCGTGATCAATGACGTGTTCTTGCAACATCGCGACGATTGCACCGTTTGTTTCATTGTTGGGTTCACCGATCCAACCGCCTTCGACATCATGAAACCCGTCGAACATGTCATCGAAACCGTCGTCCATGTTGATCACACTAACCTTCGCATTCTTCGTCGTTCAGATGGTGTCGTACCACCGAACATGCCCCAACGATCTTCTGCGGGTTGTTGACGCAACGCGAGCGCGAGACATTGTTCGACGACGGGACATCGATCGCAGTATTCACGCGCCGCTTTCCATGTTTGTGTCGTGTGTCGACGCGCAGACGGAAAGAAGATGTCACCATCAGCCCCGCGACATGCTGCATCACGTCGCCAACGTTCAATCATGTCAACAATGATCGCACCGCCCACAACGGGATGAAACGCGCACCCGTGAACAAACAAACATCTTCCGTGTGTTTCAATCGTTCACCCGTTGACGTATCCGCGTAGTTGCCCCATGTGCGTCGTTGTTCGATCGACATGCCTGTTTCATCGCGTAGGTCGATGACGAAGTCGTCGTCGTCGCACGCAACCATGATCAACGGGACACACGATCGTTGTTTGGCAATCGCGTTCAATGTCTTGACTTTGTGGTATGACAACATGAAACGATGCGTCGCAAAGTATTCAAGTGGATACCGTCGCACTTTGATCTCGACAACAGCAGCCGTTCGCCCGTTCGGGTGCATCAACACACGATCGAACGGTGCAAACTGCGATGTCGTTACACACGCACCATGCCATTGTTTCGCAAGTCGATCTGCTGCGTGTTGTTCACCTAGAACATGGTCGACTGTTTCCCATGATCGATACTCGCGCGTCACGACATCAACGACTTGATCACGGCTGACGCTTCCTTCGATGTCAACGACGACAACGCGTCAACATCACGTCCCACAACATCACTTGCGTGTTGTTCGATGTTTCCGATCGAACGTTCACGCGCAAGTTTGTGCAACAAGTTCAGTTGTTTCTCTGATGCAACCGCGCCAAGTTGACGAACCTTCGATGTTTGTGGTGCGTCGACGACTTCGGTTGCGTTCGGGAACGCGTCTTTGACGACACGAATGACGTTGCCTTCAACACGTGTTGTCGGTTGTTCATCGTTGCGTCGATTGATCACTTCGTCACGGCTCGCGATGTGCGGTTCGTCGACTGCGAGACATGCCATGATCGCACGCCCCCACGCCGATGTCTCTGCGTTCATCACTTCGCTGTTTCGTGTGAACGATGATGCACCGATCACGGGTTCGGCTGCAACGGCAACGGCTGGGCAGTTGTCGTCGGGTGAACGGAAACATGCTGCGGTGTAGACGATGAACTCGCGACCACCGATCTCAACAATCTTGAACGGGTTGGCAGGATCGAACGGACGCAACACCGCTTCGGGATGTTTGTCGCGCAGTTGTTTGATACGTGTTGCCACGTCAACATAGTTGGATAGGTCGAATGTCATTGAGTGTGTCCCTTCGTGTTGATACGCATGACGCGCATCGGTTGTTGTTGTTTCATGTACGTCGCGACAAGATCAGGATGATCGTGTTTCAACGACGCAACGTCAAGTGATGTTCGTCCCGCTTGTTCTTTCCAAGTGAGAACGGTGACACCGTTCAACGTTGCGATCTCTGCGTCGAGCATGATCCGCGCGAGTTGATCGCGTGCGGCTTTCTCGATCGTTTCGGCTTGCTTCTTCAAGTCGCGTGCGTCGGCAAGGTCACGCACCCACGAATGTTCGTCAACGGTCAGTTCGCGTGTGATCGGTTGCGGTTTCCACATGTCTGCGATCTGTTCGGCTGTCAACGTTTCGATCATCGTTTCGGCAAGACGTTCATCTGCCATGTCGATTGCGTTGCCCAACAACTCGGCATCGTGCATCAACGTGTCCAACGCTTCTTGATTGCGTGGGATCTCATGATGCGTGATGTTCATGTCGCGATCAAGCACGATCAACCACACGGGTCGTTGCATGACCAACATCTGCGCCCAACATTGCCACAAGTAGTCGTGCGGTACGTCATCGATCGTGTTGATGCGATGTCGTCGCGTCGTCTTGACTTCACCGATCACGGCAGGCGTGTCGTTGTCATACCCGACTGCATCAAGTGTCACCGTGAAACGATGATCGCGATACATGACATCTGGCGTGATCATGTCGATGCCCAACCGTCGCCCAAGGTCTGCGACCAATGCGGGTTCAAGTACGTTGCCGACGTTCATCGCGGCTGTTGTTTCGGTGATGCGCGGTTGTGTTCGTTTCGCGTGCCAAAGATCGGCGCGTGACATGAACGGTGACGCGTTCATCAATGCAGGTGCGTCAGATGCGCCGAATGTGACACGTCCGAGATCGTCGCGATGTCGTCGTTGCAACCATTCGATCGATCCGTGTTTCGGTTTCTCGATGATCTTCATGTTGTCCCCTTTGTTGTTGATGAATGTGACACGATCATGTTGACACGTGGGTGTCACACGGTTTCGCGTCGATGTCGTTGTTGCCGTCACATTACAACCCAATCCACCGTCAGTTACGCATCTCGACAAACCGCCCGAGTTGACAAGGTGTGCTATACTTGTCGTGTCGACATCAACAACAACGTCGACAGAAGGAGACAAGGGGAATGATCAACGACAAGGTCGACCAAGCGGTGCGGGAGTTCGCACACGCGGTCGAGACATACGGGATGCCCGTATGGTACGCCCACGTCCCGATCACCGTGCAGGCAATCGTCCCGCGCGACGTGAAACGCGACGTACTCGCCAACGCTCGAATGAGTGAAGGGTGGGCATACCAAGACGGGTGCTACTTCAAAGGACGCATCGACGCACGACAAGCGTTGATCAAGTGGGCAACATCACACGTGTTCGAGATCATGACGGTCAAGGACATTGCGACATCGGCAGACGTGCCTGAGTCGGCGGTCAGGTCGATGATCAAGGATCGACCCGACATACTGCGCAAGTCAGACGGGCGTACCTACGAAGTGCGCGATCCGAACGCCGATCGACGACACGGGAAGGCGGGGTGACATGAAGCAGGCGCGATGGAAGTGTCCGACATGCGGTCACGGGTTGCTTGCACCGACCCGCCCACGACGCAACGATGTCCGTCGATACTGTTTGCCGTGTTCATCGAAGGCAGGCGTGTTGGTCGAACGTATCGCACCCGCGCTCGATGCGCAACGCAATCGACGCGATGCGCAACGACGGGAACGCGAGAAGGCGCAACGGGAACGGGAACGCAAACGCAAGAACACACCACGCAAGGTTGCCGCCCGACAGTTCAGCAAGGTCGGGCAGTACGGCATGCCGATCCAAACCGAAACGGCGCGCCTATGGCGAATGTTGCGACACATGCCCACGACCTATCGCGGTGCGACAACTGCGATCAGTCGATCGAAACGAATGCCTGCACCGAAGGTCGCGGTCAAGGACAAGTATTGGTCGATCGACAAGGACGGTCGAGTGTTGAACACGGGAAGGTCGGCGGGACTCGCGTACACATGGCAACATCGCATCGCGGTCGAACCGAATGTCAGTTGGGAAACGTTGGCGCATGAGATCATCCATTGCGCGGGATACCACAAACACGACATCGCGTTCTACTCTGCGTTGATCTGGTTGACCGAACGAAGGTGGCGCACGACGATCAAGGATCGACACACCATCACCGCCTACGGGTATCACATCGATGCGATGATCGAACGACAGATCGACGACATCGTTCGCAATCACTTCCAACCGACACCGATCGAACCCACCCAACCGACAACCGAGTGACACCCCAACCGTAGAAGGGTCGCATAGGCGCGTCAGAACGCGCGTGCTGCGTCAAACCCACCGACCCCCCATGATGACACCCCTGAACAAGAGCGCGCCTGCTATGCGATGCGTTCAGCGACGCGCCGACAACAACATCGACGCGCCGCCCACGACGGTGGGGAAGGGGAAACCGCGACCCGTCGTGTTGAACGCACTTGTCAGATTACTCGAACCGACACGACCATGTTGACGGGAACGCATAGAACATTGTCCAACCCATCTTCGTTCGTGATCGATTGCGCGATGACGACATGACCGTTCTTCGCTTCGGGCAGTAACCAACCGCACGTTTCAACGACCAAAGGTTCTTGATCGATGTCATCAAGGTCAACCCATGACGGTTCGGCGTGCGCATCATGCCAAACAACGATCGCCTTCGTGCGCTCGACCATTACCCCAACCTACCCATCACGGTCACACCCTGCGCGTAGAAGGGTCGCATAGGCGCGTCAGAACGCGTCTGCTGCGTCAAACCCCCCCACCCCCTATGCACATACCCCCCAACCAAGAGCGCGCCTGCTGATGCGTCGTTCATGTTCACCAACCTTCCTTCTTGCGATCATCGCAGAAGATAGGCGCGTGCAACGTGATCCCTTTGTTCGGTGCAACGATCGCGAACGCCTGCTGGGGTTGCTCGAACCCGAAGTTGTTGACATAGGCATACTCGTCGATGCCCTTCATCGATCCATTCACAACCAACGACGGTGAAGGCATGTACTGATGCCAATGCCCAATCCAAAGTGTGTCGAACGTTTGACCCGTCGCCAAGAATCGTTGCGCCTTACGTGCGCGCATTCTCATGATCGGTGGATAGATGCCACCAATCCCACCGCCCCCACTTACTTGATCGCCGTGTGACAACAAGTGCGTCGAGTCGTACACCTGCACGATCGCGTCCGTACCTTCGGGAATGTTGAACGTGAAACGTTTGTCGTCTTTGAAGAACCGTTCCAACTGTTTGCACAACAACCAATCGAAGTTTGTGCGTGCGCGCATCTTCATTCGCGGTTTGCGTGTCGTGCGCCCGTGATTACCTGCAACACCCGCAACATGCACATGCTTGAACTCGCCTGCGATCAGATCAAGTGCCGACGCAATGTGTTCACACCAATAGAGAAACGACGACAACATCGTGTCTTCATTCGTTTGTTGCAGTTCTTCATGAATGTCACCTGAGAAGATGTCGCCGCCCAACATCACGACGCAACCGTCGTACTTCATGCCTGCAAGATAGTGACGTGACAGTTTGACAACGTTCGCACACCAACGTTCCAACCTGATGCGTGCGATCGCACGGTTGTACGCGTTCAACCCGTCAACTTCGGCAGGTTCAACAACTTCATCGAGATGCAAGTCGGACAACATCAACATCAACGTCGCTGACGCTTTGCGCGACGGTTTCTTCGGCATCGCCCATTCGATCGGTTGAAGATGTTGCGACTCGACATGTTCAACGAACGTCAATGCACGTTGCACCGACGCAAGTTGTTCCGTCAATCGAGCAACTTCTTTCGTCGCGCTGTCACGTTCACGTCGAACACGTATCAAGTCGATGTTGTCATCAAGTGCGCGTTGATCGCGCAGTTCGTCACTCAGACCTGACATACAACCCCCGTCGCCAGTTCGACACCATTGTTTCTGACAACTTGAACCCGCGACGTTGCATCACACGCACGATCGACACCGCTGGGATCGTGTGATCATCGAGCGCGGCTAGAAACTCTTTGCGATCCTTGTCATCAAGTTGATCCGCGATGTCATCGATGCGCTTCTTGCGTTCGACGCGTTTCTCAGCCTTGATCTCGGTCAGCAGACCTGCCACCATTGCCCCCTTGTGCATGCCATTCTATGTGTCGATCAACCTTGTCACCAACACGTTCAACTTGTCGCCCAACCTTCTTCAACTCATTCACGACAGCCGCGTGATCATCGTGATTCTCGCGTCGAAACTTGTTGATCAACGCAACGATGATCGCGAACGTTCCCGTCACGATTGCAACAACGATCGATGTTTCCATGACACCTACGGTATCTGACGCAACGTCGCGAACGCAGCATTGACTAGGTCGGGATCATCTGCGAACATCGGCATCACTTCACAATGAAACCAATCACCGTTCGGTGCGCCTGCGATCGTGCGAACGTCATACCGTATCCATGCGCGTCGATCGCAACGCCACCCACGTCCGTGCGGTTGCGGAAAGTAATCCAAGATGAGTTCAAGTCCTATCATGTCAGCATTACGCACCAACGTTCGCATGACGTTGATCGCAACTTGTCGACCGCCTTCTTCGATCCCACGCGTCGACGAACCTTTGCCTATGTTGCGCATGAAACGGTATGAGATGTCAACAGCGCGACCCGTCGCATGAACACTCAACGACTCTTTGCCACGCATGTTCCTAACAACAAAGTCACCGTTGTTCCACAACGCACCACCACCCAACTCGATCACGTTGTCGATCCATGCCGTCATGCCTGCACGTCGCCCCTTAGCAACCCCGTCCTTCGTTCCCGTGTATCGTCGCGCCTTCACGACCCGCGCCCAAACGCAGGATCGTTCGAGTTCGCCCAACGCAACAACGGCGGGATGATCGCCGCCACCGCCGCCTTCGCAAGATCGTCGATGTTGTAGTTGCCCGTTGACGCAACCGCAAGAGCAGCACCTAGCGCGCTACGCAAGTATGACGCGATCATCGCCTTGTGTCGATCGTTGATGTTGAACATCATGATGTCTCCGTTTCTTCGATCGTTGGTGCGACGAATACGTCGTTGATCGCATCATAGGTGTCACCGATACCTGCGTACTTGGAACGGAAGTTTGCGTTGTACGAAGTTTGCTTCCACTCACCTGCAAGTCCTAGCAATGCAATGAACGCCTGACCTACGGCTTCTGACGCAGGGAAGTCGCCGCCACCGCAGTCATCGTTACCGATCACGATGACTTGCGAGACGATGCCGTTCTCAATCTTTGCGAAGTGTGCCACTGTTACAACCTAAACCTTACATAGATGATGCCTGAGCCACCTGCGCCTGCGGAAGAAAAACCGCCACCGCCGCCACCTGCCGTGTTCGCACCTGCCGCCGCAGGGCTACCCCCACCAGACGAGCCAGCACCACCAACCGACGAACCGCCTGCGCCACCCGTTGTTGAACCAGCACCGCCACCGCCGCCAGCCTTGTAGAGTGCCGACCCACCGATAAACGTTGAAACATCGTATCCAGCCCCACCAGCCCCACCCGTAGCACTAGAACCCGCTGACCCGTTTGCGGTCGCACCGCCGCCGCCGCCACCCGATGAAGGAGCCGACCCACTGAACACACCAGCACCGCCGTCATTACCGCACACACCGCCAAACATTGACACGTTCGGTGTGTTGTACTGTCCTTCGTTGTAACCAGCACCGCCGCCACCAGACGCACCCGAAACATTCTGTCCTCTGCGTGTGCCAATAAACCCAAGCCCCTGACCGCCACCTAATGTCGCTAAACCTCTAGCGGCGTTGATACCGCTACCGTTGCCGTTCGTTTGCGAAGCCCCACCAGCACCGATCGTTATTGTGTAAGTCGTTGCGTCTAGGTAAGCGGTTGTTTCCAAAATGCCACCAGCACCGCCGCCACCACCCCAAACTGCGCCGCTACCTGTCCCGCCGCCCGAACCCGAACCAAAGATAAGAAAGTCAAACAAACCAGCCTTCGTAACCGTCAAAGTACCCGTCGATGTGAAGGTCAGCAGCGTGTACGCCTGACTGCTCACCGTGATGCTCGACGACGTTCCACCCGTCGCAATCCCGTACTCACCACCAGCAAGCACCGTGTTCCACGACGACACATACCCCAACACACGACGCTGAGCCACAACTACTCTTCTTCG
>Ga0099848_1001739_pt1 | contig 10204 bp, 8 predicted proteins | sample CB_VirMetaG_3_FD_78179 | JGI IMG/M metagenome (GOLD analysis project Ga0099848, IMG submission 78179) | Freshwater to marine saline gradient viral communities from Chesapeake Bay - CB_1508_1S Viral MetaG | ecosystem: Environmental > Aquatic > Marine > Coastal | place: USA: Chesapeake Bay... | reverse complement strand
ATGTTGTAGAATCAGTATTGGACTCAAATAGAAGGGAATGCAATAATGAAAATTGCAGTTTCATTCTTGGAAATGAAAAGAATCTTCCAGGAGGAGATCTTCTCATTGTCAAAGACGTGATGATACATTGGAGTAATGAAAGAATAAACGAATTCTTTTCAAACGTAAAAGGTTACAGGAATATTCTCATAACCAATGATGTGACAGAAGATGTGCGGGTTAATCAAGATATTGTTTCTGGACAGTTCAGAGCGGTAGATATAGAAAAAGATCCATTTAACATAACTCCAGAATCTTCGTTTGATTGGGAATATACTAATGAACACGGAACAGTTAAAAAAAGAACTTGGTTGATCAATGGCATTTGAAAGTAAAAATAATAAAGTGATTTTTATACACTTGATGAAAACAGGTGGTACGTTTGTACGTACATTATATCCTGATTTTCAAGAGATATCTCCTGTTCATGCTTCTGCTAAAGCTACTAAAGATCTTGTATCAGATGAAAAATGGAAAGAGAGTTTTAAGTTTGGTTTTGTAAGACACCCATACGATACAATGGTAAGTCTATACAGATATCTAAAAGATCATTCAGAACACGCAGATCATAAAATGTCTGAATTGAATTTTCATCAATTTTTACTTAATTTTGAAAAATTTAAATTAAATAAAGGATTTTATTCTACACATACTAAAATGTTATACCATAATGATATGTGTTTAGTAGATAAAATCTTTAAGCAAGAGGAAATGGAAGATGCAGTTGCATACCTGCATCAAAATCATGGAGCTTTGAATAGTACCAATAAAATAAATGTTAGTACTAAAACCCAAGCTCCTCTAACAGAAAAAAATAAAGAGATAATTTATAGAATGTTCAAAGAAGACTTTGAAACATTTGGATATTTACCCTAATTTAAAACTACTGATCATGAATGCATTATTTCAAAGAACATGTTTATATGACGCAAATCTAGCTCAAAGACATGATAAAAAATCTAAAGCAATAGAATTACTAAGATTCAGACAATGTAGAGATACTTGTTGTCCTAAAAGATTTACTTCTAAAAGAGGAGAAGAGCTTATAAATAGAGGATTTGTTACAACAGATAATTCTAAAAGGAATACTAATAACAGAATAAAATCACTAATTTATTTAGAATTATTTTTGAAAAATAAAGAAGGATAACTAATTAAAATAGTAAAATTTGGAATCTATTAAAGAGTATTTATTAAAAAACGGCAGAGATAAAAGTTACAACGAACTTGCTGCTCAATTTAATATCAAAGACAAATCTGGAAATCTTTCTGGAGAAAAAGTCAGGGGAATTTGGAGAAGATTAAAAGTAAACAGAGTTCCAGAAGAAACAGAAACAAAAATAATAGAAGAAAACGGTAAAAAACACATTGAATACTCTAGCAAGGAAATTACATCTCTTGAAGATCTCATCAGTGCTGCTGGTGTTAATATTGATTTTTGGGATGTTACAAGTTTTAGAGTATCTACGTGGCAAGATTTTAAAGATCAAACAAAATATGCTGTAAGGGCAACATTTGACCAAAGCAGCGAGGTAAGGAATAATATACGTGAAGAATTTATAGAGTCTGCAAAAAAGCATGCTCCTAAATATAAAGCCGTAAAATATCCTAACCTTAAAGAAAAAGAGGCAATTGCCTATGAAATAAATTTACCAGACTTACATTTAGGTAAGTTGGGATGGGGAGAAGAAGTTGGAGAGAACTATAACGTAGATATTGCAAAATCATTATTTGTAAAAGCAGTAGATAAACTACTAGCTGCTGCAAATAACTACCATATAGAGAAGATAATATTTCCAATAGGAAATGATCTTTTAAACTCTGATGGTCTGAGCATGACAACTACAAAGGGAACTCCTCAACACGATGATGTTAGATGGCAACGTTCTTTTACATTATGCAGACAAATGCTCGTAGAAGTAATAGATAAACTGCGATTAGTAGCACCAGTTGATGTTATTGTAGTACCAGGTAATCACGACTACGAGAGAATGTTTTATATAGGAGATGTACTTTACTCATGGTACCATAACTGCGATGAAGTAACTGTTAATAACGAGCCTTCTCCTAGAAAGTATATTACTTATGGTAAAACCCTATTAGGATTTACACACGGTAATAATGAAAAACATGCAGATCTGCCTTTGATAATGGCAAAAGAAATGCCACATGAATGGGCAAATGCAGAATATACAGAATGGCATACAGGTCATTTACATAAAAGTAAATCACTTAACTGGGTAGACATAGATGAAAGATTTGGCACTATTGTACGCATACTTCCCTCCCTTTCTGGGGCAGATTCATGGCACCATGAAAAAGGGTACATTGGAAACATCCGTTCCGCGCAGGCATACGCATGGAGTAAAGAATATGGATACAAAGGACAATATCAAGTAAACTTAAAAGAATTGAAAAATGGCTAAATGTGAACACGGATTTGAACCTTCTCACCAATGTGGTATTTGCGCTAAAGAGCGTGACTACATGCAATTTGGAGGCGTATGGTCAGGAGAATTAGGACTTAAATATAAAGGGAAGCCCACAACAAAATTAGGGATGAAAGAGGCCATGGAAGAACGAGCTGCAGATTATGATCCCGAAAAACAAGAAGCTGCTATGGCAGAATTTGTACTTAAAAGTTTTACAACTGAAATAGATACTAATAATAGTAATGAGTAATTATCGTTTCATACAAGTAGATCCTCCAAAAGAGCAATTGACTCTGCCTAGTAGCATTGTAGATTTTGCAATATCTTCTACTGGAACAAAAGAAAATATAGTAACTTTTACTTTTACCAGTACTGTAGCCACATTTACAGGAGTCAGTTCAAGAGATCTTTTACAGATGTCTTTTGTGGATCCAAATACTTTTATTGAAACATTTATGTGCATTGTAGAAGTTGATTCTGTAGCAAGTGTAAACGAAATAACAACATCTGTTTTAGATATCTCAATACCTGCACAACGAAAGATAGTTACTGAGATATCTGATTTCAGAAGTAAAGAATTTCAAAGATTATATAAACTACCTACTAATAACTTTAGCCTGCAAGTAAAAACAGATAGTATAATTAGATACTACGAAGACCCCGTAGATAAAACAATTATGTATTTAGATGTGGTAGACAGTGCTTCTATTTGTGGGCATGGAACAGGGGCTTGCACAGAGGTATGGGGACATGATAGGACTAGTTTAGGAATTGTGACATTAAACAATACAAATAGAACACCTATGCATAATATAGTGCCTTACCTTAATTCAATTTTTATAGACAGCTAAGCCATGAGAATAGATGATATTATTTCCAGAGTAAAAGCTCTTTACAATAAAGGAGTAGAAACAGATGATAGTAGATTATCTGATAGGCTTGTTTACGATAAAATAAAGTCAGTAAGATCTCTTCTTATAAAAAGAGAAATAGATAAAAAACGTCAAGTATCAGATTGGATAGTTCAGACTATTCCATGTTTTGAGCTTACTGCAGCTTTGCCTAATGATTGTACTTCATGCTCAATCCCTCCAGCAGGTTGTAAAATACTAAAGTCTGTGAAAAAATTACCCAAACCTGTTCAATCTGTAGTTGGACCAGAATTAGAATCTGTAACTACAATGGATGGAAATAAAGTATTTTCTAAAACAAATTGGGTAAAAAAAAGATATAAATCAGGAGACAAGTATACAAGCCAGGTAGAAGACTACTTTATTAAAGATGGTCATTTATTTATAACTACAAATTCCTTGTTGAAGTATATTACTATAAGCGGAGTGTTTGAAGATCCTCTTGAAGTAGTAGGACTTGACGCTTGTGGAGTACCATGTATAAATCCATTAGAACAAGAATTTTATTTGGACGGGCACCTTACAGATGCTTTGATAGAAATGACAGTAGCAGAATTTATGGGACTTATGAAATCAGCTCCTGAAGATCCTTTGAACAATGCAATAGAAGATCCACAAAGAGTTGCCGCTCCTAGACCTCAACAACAACAGAGATAAAATAAAATGTCAAAAAGAAGTAAAACATTATTGGACGCTTATAAAAGCTTTAAAAAAGAAAATGCAAAAGAACCTTTGCTATCTAAAATAGATAAAGAAACTTATAAGAAAGTATGTACAGAATTTAATAAGTTACTTTCTCATAAAATTATGATAGAAGCTTATGAATTTAAATTACCTGCAAATTTAGGTAGTATAAGAGTAAAAAAGATAAAAGGAAATAATACAAGAAGAGTAGACTGGGAAACAACTAAAAAACATAATACTAAAATATACCATCTAAATTTTCACACAGATGGTTTTTATTATAAATGGTTTTGGCATAAGAAAAAGGCACTTTTTACTAATAAGTCTGCTTATTCTTTCACTCCTACTCGATATAATAAACGAACTTTAGCAAAGCTTCTAAAAACCCATCAAGTCGAATTTTTTGAATAGAACAAAATGAGCCAGGTAAAACTTACAAGTATAGAGAGAGTTATTTCAGGTATTTACAGAGATCTGAAACCTGTAATAGAACTCAATGAGAACGATATGATCGAATGGGCTGGTGAAGCTCTTGAGCATATTGGTGCTTATGGACAATTGGAAGAAAAAGTAATTAATCTTACTGTTTCTGATTACAGAGCGCTTGTACCATCTGGCTTGAAAGAAATAGTTCAGATCGCATATAAATTTACAGAAGGAGCTGTTACAACAACTCCAATGTTGACGACTGCAGATCCTTGTATAACATGTGATGATCCTTGCGGGGAACCAGATTGCCCCAGTTGTGCTACAGTTTGTGAAAACGCAGGCACTCTTATTACAAATGCAAGACTTTTTCTTGAATATTATAAACCTAATAGTTTCAGAGCTACAGGTTATTATTATGACAATTACAGACCATTAAGAAAAGCTTCTGGTCCATTTACTACTCCTTTTACAAATGATTGTACTACTTGTACAGATATTAATCAAACATGCGATCAAGAATACAGACTTGACTGGCCTTATATTAAAACAAGTTTTAAAGATGGGTACATATGTGTAGCATATGTAGGACAACCTTTGGATGAAAGAGGGTTTCCATTGATACCTGATGAAGTCAGTTATATAGAAGCGATCAAAAGATATATTACTTATAAAGTAAAATACTCAGAATTTTTGCAAGGACATCTTCCTGGAAATATTTACATAAAACTTGAAGATGACTGGCACTGGTACTGTAAGCAGGCCAGAAATAAAATGAATATGCCTAATACTATTGATGATCTGCAAAACCTTAAAGATCAGCATATTAGATTATTACCAAAACCTCATAGATACCACAGATTTTTCGGACATCTGCACTCTATGGAAAACTTAAACTTAGGAAACTAGTAAGTCATGGCAGAAGAATCAATGAAAGATAAAGGTGGGTCAGGTAAATTTATAACCTCACTTGGAAAAGGAATAAATACTGATGTTTCTCCTGATGTGCAACCTGATGGTACTTATCGTTGGGCACTTAATGCTATTGCAGAATCTGAAGAAGGAGACCTTGGATTTTTGACTAACGAAGAAGGTAATTATGCTTGCGGAAATATAGATCCAGATTGGGTAATAATAGGACATGTCTACATAGGAAAAGACGAGGCAGTTATTTTTCAAGCTCCTAAAAGTAATTCTGTTACAGCTCCTAATTATGGTTGGGGTAGGATATCAAGAGTAAAATCAGATTGCAGTATTACCAATATAATCACTGCAAGCTGTCTGAACTATAAAGTAGGACATCAGATACAAGCTACGTATAGAGTACGTAAAGGATGTGAGACTGCTATTTATTATACAGATAATTTCAATAAAGTAGGATATATAAATATAGATGCTTTAGAAGATTATTTGGCAGAAGGTCAAGAAGAATATATTGCAGATAACCCTAATACGTATATGAATGATGCGTATGATAGCAATGGCGATCCTATTTGGGATTGTGAAAAGTTAAGCTTATTTCCTGACTTCTCAATGCCTTGTATAGAATTTGTAAGAATAGATACTGCAGGAAATCTTATTTCTGGAGTTTATCAATTCGCTATTCAATATCTTGACCAGGATCTGAATGAATCAAGATGGACAACTATTACTCAGCCTATTCCTATTTATAAAGATGCCCAGACAAATGTATTTTCTATAATTGGAGATAGACCCACACAAGTAAATCCTGATGGCACCGTAGATTTTGTACAAACAAATAAATCTATTGTACTGAGATTTACCAATTTAGATGATTCGTATTCTTTTATAAGAGTAGCTGTAATTCCTTCTACCTATGGAATAGGTGCTCCTCAAGGTGCTTACATTGTAGATACTATCTCATTCTCAGGTACTGAAATAGAATATGTTTTTGATTCTTATGATCAGAATCAAGTAACTACTGCGTCTCTCGATCAGATCACTATACCAAGACAGACTTTTCAAAAAGCTAAGACTATTACACAGATAGAAAATAGACTTGTACTTGGAAATGTTGAAGATCAACAACTAGATCATGTAGAACTTACCAAAGCAGCTCTTAATGTACAATTGAGGTATGTGACAAGAGAACTTAATTCAGATGAACCTGGAGGAGAATTCGGAGGAGAATCAGCTCAATCAGGTAGATACTATTTTGACTATAGAAGCTTTATGCGAGATGAGATCTACGCATTTGGTCTTGTCTGGGTATTTAAAGATGGTACAGAATCTCCTGTATATCATATTCCAGGTAGAGCTAAGAACACTAAAGCTGATGGAACTCCTATGATAACTACTCCAAATAGTGATCCTAATGTTCCACATGCTTTAGGATTTGATCCTACTGTAAAAGCTCAACACAATAGAGAACTTCCAGTAGGTACAGATTGGGATTCAACTGTTATTTGGAATAATGCTAGTGCAGGACATAATATGAATGTTGACCACTATACACCTGCTGATATTAGTAGTGGAAATATAGAAAGATGGGAAGTATATAATACAGCAGTACGAGAAGAATTATTGATCGATTATAATTTATCAGGAGAGCAAGAACGAAAACTTACTAAAGGTCAATTAGCATATTATGAATGTAGAAACTCTAAATATCCTGATGTAAGAGATTGTGATGGTATTCCAATATTTCCGCATAGTGGAGATGGTAGTCCTGGTAATCCATTTGAAATGGATAATGTAAGACATCATAAAATGCCTGATACTACATTAGAACCGCATTTTTATGGTAATACACAAAATGGAACATCTGCTATTGGTTATATGGGAGATAATCCCCATGATTTTTTCAATAGCTATGACCAGTCTTATATAGTAACTCTTGGTATAGAAGCATCTAATATAGTAGTTCCTGAAAGTATAAAAGATCGTGTACAAGGATTTAGGATTGTAAAAGCAATTGCTAACGAAGGAGATAAAACTGTTCTTGATAAAGGAATTCTATTTAACATTCACTATGCTTTTAATTTTTACAGTGGAGTCAAGGTAGAAGTAGATCCAGAAAACTGTGCATATGCATTTCAAGGAAATAGATTCAATAAGCAATTAAACGAGTTTGCTTGTGCGCATGTTCCTTGGAGTGGCGCTTTAAAACCTGCAAAATATTTAGAAGATCCTAACTTTCTTGCATGGCCTGATGCAACAGGTAGAGCAAATATAGCTGCTGATAATTATTACTGTTTTGAATATAATGAAATAAATGAAGCTCATGGAGGTTATGTACTTAGAAAAGAGCCTAATGGTGTAAGTAATTGTTTTACTAGTAATGACGCTGAAAGAACTAAACAGTCATTTATGTCCCCATTGATTGTAAATCATGAATGGCAAAATTGGTATGGATCAACTACTAGTGCGTTATTCCCAAATTCTCAAGGATTAAATGATTTAAAAAATCCTACAGGATCAGGAGTTAACCCTGTACATGACAGAATAGACAGAGGTACTGGATATCCTTTAGGCAATTGGGGATGGTGGAAACCACCAGGAAATGCAGGTGAACCTGCAGATCTTGCAATAGACGATTCAGATGGAGTAAATATTGGATACTTTGAAAATAGAATAGCATATCCAAATTCTCCAATGGGATATCATGGTCCTCTTTCTAAATTTAGAACTATAAAAACTGCTTCTTATGTTAAAACAGAAAGAATACTTATAGGGTACAGTGAGAATATTATTTGTAATAATGCATGTTGTGCAAATGATAATGTAAGAGATAATAATCCTACAAATTTAAATGGTCTTGGATCTTTTGTAGAAAATAGGTACGATGGAGGTAGTGAAACACCTCCAGGAGGATCTACTTATATATTTACAAGAATGAGTTATGCACAATCTGCTGTACCTTATACTAATCCTTCTCAAACTTTTGATCCTGGAAATCAGATGCAATGGGAAAGATGGTCAAATGCTTGTAGTTATCAACCTGATACAGGTACTTATAATGTACCTGCAGATTGGGCTATTCCTGGAGTATCAGGTTCAGGCCATAGAGGTCAATCTATTTGGCAAAATCAAAATGCAAGATATTCTAAACCTTTACAGAACGTAAGACTTACAGGTTATGTTAAAATAGATTCTTATACAGAAGAAGTAGCTTTCTTAGAAGATATCTTAGGCCCAGGACCGTTCTTTTCAAATCATTCTCAGCAAGAAGTTCTTCTTATGGGATTTTCTTGGAGAGATCTTGACCCTACAACTAATCAAAGAGTTTTTTGGGCATGGCCTTGGCCAGGTAATAATTATTCAAGAGGAGGAGTAGTAGCTGGCTATGAAAATTATACTAGAGTACCTTTTGATCATGCATACTCTAGATTTAACTGTAGCTTTTTATATGATAGATATGAAAATGATCTTAGTTACGCAGCACCACCAGACGCAATAACAGGTCCTCCAGAGCAAATGGACAGTACAGATCCATATTACGATGCTTGGTATAATCTTGATGGTAACCCCTACTTTAAACCTTTAAATGGATTAGGAACAGCATATTATGTATCTATAAAAAAGAATGCATATGATGCATATGGAGCTTTATTCAATCTTAGCTATACGATAACTCATAATTGCGTAATTCCTATACAAGAAACTGTAGAAGAAATTTATGGTGGAGATTCTTTTATTTCAAAGTTTGCATTTAAGCAAACACAAGAAGCTGCTAAAGTTTCTAAAAAAGTAATACGATCTAGACAAGATGATTGCGCAGTAAGCGGTCAAGGCCCTTATATACAACCTTTAAATAGTGGAAGTGGATTTGGAGCAAATGTTCCTGGAGCTGCTTTTGAAAATTTATTATATGCTGATCAAACTAGACTATCATATGCTAATTTTAATCATATAGTTCAATATTGGGTAGAATCTTATATAAATACAGAGTTACGATTAGGAAGTGATATAGATGGCGAAAGAGTATATCCTAGACATTTTGAAGGTATCGATGCTCAACAAGGAACACTGAACTTTGTAGATGATGCTTTTTTGCAAGACGGAGGATATCCTTATGCTGAGATATCTCCTTTCCCAACTTATCCTAATTATTACGCACTTAATGAGGACTATAATAAATCTGCAGTAGAGAGTATTTTCTCCCCATTGCCTTTACAATTTGATTATTGTTCTGACTGTAGTAATAAACATCCACATAGAGTCTCTTATTCTGAAGTATCTATAGATAACGAACAGTCAGATGCTTTTAGAAATTTCCTTACAGGAAACTTTAGAGACATCCCAGGTAACAGAGGCGAGATCTGGAACATATGGACATCTAATAATGCCATATACATACATACAGCAGAGTCTTTATGGAGAGTAGATCCATCTAGACAAATGCTGCAACCGCAAGAGAATGAAGCTGCTATCTATATTGGAACAGGCGCTTTCTTCTCTAACCCTCCTAGAGAGATAGCTCAATCAGAATTAGGATATCTTGGTTCTAGATCTCAATGGGCTACTATGCTTACAGAAACAGGTGTCATATGGCCTGATGAGCAACAAGGGCATATTTATATGCAACAAGAAGGTCCAGGCGATATAGGCGCGAAAGGATTGAAATCTTGGTTAGAAAATAATATGCCTATAAATATTTATAAGCAATATGAAGCTATTTACGGTGAAGAGTTTCCTTTTATAGATAATCCAGCAAACCCTGTAGGTGCGGGATACACTGCTGTATTTGAT
>Ga0099848_1001737_pt1 | contig 10204 bp, 14 predicted proteins | sample CB_VirMetaG_3_FD_78179 | JGI IMG/M metagenome (GOLD analysis project Ga0099848, IMG submission 78179) | Freshwater to marine saline gradient viral communities from Chesapeake Bay - CB_1508_1S Viral MetaG | ecosystem: Environmental > Aquatic > Marine > Coastal | place: USA: Chesapeake Bay... | reverse complement strand
TTATTTATCCATCTTCCAATAAGAGTGGTGTAGCCACCTTCTAACAATTGATGAGGTCCGTATACGTTGTAAAAACGAGTTATTGATGCTTGAAGATTAAAATGAGTTTGGTATAATTTAACAATATCTTCTCCTAAGTCTTTTGAGAAGGTATAAGGGTTTTTAAACCTCCCGCTATGCTTTGAAGAAGAGCCGGCATAGATTAAAGGTATGTTATTTTCTATACAAAACTGAACAACTTGATATGTTCCATAAAAGTTTGTTTCTATGTAGTCTTCAGGCCTTTCAAATGAAGGCTGGATTCTAGCAATAGCTGCCATATGGAATACAATATCTATAGACATAAATCTATTGTCATATGCTGATATATTTTGTATGTCGTTTGTATAATATGTACACCCTTCAATTTCATTTCTTTTTAACCCCGTTGAATAATTGTCTAGAGAATAGACTTTATGCCCATCTTTTAAAAGCCTTTTAATTAAATTTGTTCCAACAAATCCGGCACCTCCTGTAACTAATACTCTCATAGTACTATTTGCTTTAAAAATACTTCTTCACTATAAAGATCCTGGTAGAGCTTTTTCGCTTTAGTCGAACATTGGTCATAGAAAACTTTATCTGTTTGTAATTGACTTGCCAGCTTTCTAGCCTGCAGTACATTACCTCTCTTAACTGATAGTTCTGGGAATAAGTCTCTCTGAGTGTTTATATCGTCATATCCTATGCAAGGTACTCCGAGGTATGCACAGTTTAGGGGGAACTGTCCAGCAGATGCTTGGTAGGCCTGTACTCCGTACCTGCATTTAGAAAGCTCATACATAAAGTCTTTCCAAACCATCCACGGTAAATAATTTACTCCGTTATTCTCTTCCCCAAGCTTAAACTTACCGCTTTTAAATCCTACCATCGGTAATTCAAATGAGCTACCTATCACCCAAGCATCAAAACCTCTATAAGTTGTATGCCAGTTGCCGGCTACAAAGACTTTATCTTCTTTCTCTGATGCTTGAGTAATTCCATCTGTGATCATTAAGGTAGGTAAAATTTTAGCTTGTTTGCCTGTTATACCTGTAAAATACGGAACATCTATATCGTTATGACATAAGACTGCATCTGCAGCATACAATTGCTGGTAGTACCAAACCATCGCTGGGTAGGATTCATCCTGCCAGTCCCAGTGGGTACTCTCCTGCATCACATAAACTCTATCAGCTACCTCTTTTACCTTCTCTACTAAAGGAAAGTTTATCTGTGCTAAATGTTCTCTGTTCTTTTCTTTAGGAACAATTACAATAGCTACATCTTGATGTTCGATTGGTAGTTGATTGATTGGATAGTGAACAGCATCTAAAGCACAAATCCAAGCCTGATCTGTTCTCATGTTAGGATTATTTCTTGAGATCTTTCCTAAGTATCCTCCTTCGGTTATAAATGCTATTTTCATATGTGTTGTAAGGTTGTGTAGTAGTTTGGCACTTCAGGTTGAAAGTATGAGACCTTACAATCAAATATAGATTCATCTAAATAATCTCTGCCGCCAGCACCGCTAATATATTCAGTAGCATCTAATTTTCTGCATATATCTGCTAGTCTCTGACTAGAGCTAGTTGCTATGTTTAACTCCGAGCTTAATACCATTGGTGTACTAATTCCTAATGCTTGTCTACAGAACTCAATAGAAGCTAAATTAATATCAACTAAATAGTTACTATTGTAAATCTCTGAAAGGTCTTTTTTAAATGTTGTTTGTAGTTTGTTTACTATAACTCTTCTCCATTTTGGATTAGAACTAACAGCTACCTGATTGATTAATTTTGTGTTAGCTTTTGATTCTACCTCGACTGTAAACCATTCATCAACTCCATTTAAATTTAAAAACTTATTTCTATTCTGAAAGTTATTCTTCGTATACTGAACGTCATCAAGTATAACAAATAGATCAGCTGCTTGCATCTTTTGAAAGAATCCAAGATATGGAAAGTGTTCCGGCTGATGTATTGTTACTTTCATACTATGATTGATATCCAATCTACTTTACCAATATACGAATTAACTTCTGGACAATCAACTCCATCTATAATTTTATGTAAAGGGGTGTAAGGTTCTCTTTTTGATTCTTGTGTAAAGTACATTCCTCTAAGCCATGCACTTTCTTGACCAATTAACTCTACTCCAGAATTCTTTATCTCTTGAGCAAGCTCTATTCTTCTTCTAAAGTTCTTTTGTATAAGTCCAGGCCAGTCTCTAATATCTGCTAGAGGTAGATTGATTTGCTGATCTAAGAAGAGGACTCCTCCTCCGTTAAAATCTAACCATTTACTCTTATTTGTAGAAGTAACTACAGCATCGGCATTTACCCCTAAGTTAGGTAGTCCGTGACATTGACTAAGATCTTCTATAATCTTTAAGTCTGTCATACTACGGATTGTCTCTACATCAGCTCTTATGCCAAACATATGCGGTACGATTACTGTGTCAGCATTTGATGCTTTAAGTCTAACCTCTTCAGTAGATATCTGTAAATTTTTGTTGCAATCTACAATAATAGGTTCACATCCAGCAAGACTTACTGCTGCTAGAATATCCGTACAGGTGTAAGTTGGGATGATAACTCTCTTTGACTCTAGATGCTGAAGGGCTTTAATAAGAGCTTCAGTGCCTGATTGTAGCTGATAGGCATATTCTTTATACATCACCGTACCATCTTTAAAATATGAAATGCCTCTGCATACTTTACTCCAGCTTGATTTCCTCTATACCTAGCTAAAGTCTTAATACCATCTAAGATATCAAAGCCGTACTGATTAAACTTATCTATTTGGCTCTTATGTGATTGACACCCCGCTAGCTTTGTCAGAAGGGTCTCTGTAATGTCAACATAGTAGTTTGCTACTGGGTAGGTGGTTGTGATTCTAGGAAGAGGTACCTGTTCATAACAGAGAACATTTTTTACTAATCGAGTAGCGGCCATTGTAGCTGATAACGTGTTAATATGGTCCTGATGAGTATCCCCACCCCAGTGTGTATATACAAAGTCAATACCCCTCTCCTTAACTACCTTCTCTATAAAGTTAACTGACTCAGAATTAAAAGGAACCTTAGTGTCTTGGAACGGACCTAGAATTAGTTCTGCTCCTAATACATCTGCTGCTTGCTGTGCCTCTGTCTTACTAATACTAGCTTCTCTGGTGACTTCGTTAGTATAGGCATCCTTAACATCACTCTGAGTCATTACAAGTAGTGTAACTTTATCTCCATTATTAAGGTGCTTCTTCAAGGTTCCAAAGCATCCGAATTCAATATCGTCTGGGTGTGCTCCAATTGCTAAAACATTATAAGACATCTTTCCAAGATTTAAATTTATAATTAGGATTAAATAAATTAGCTAAATTCATGCTGCTTGCTTGATAAGCTCTCTTATACCAATCATGCTGCTCTCTTAACAGTCCGGTATTAGTTGGATCTATCCCAGCTTCTCCTTTTACTTTGTAACGTTTGTTATGATGCTTTCTGTTATGTACTAATAGAATATTCCTAATAACATATTGAGGTATATTACCTAAGAGTTTATTAGTCATGTGCATCATCGCTGTATCTTCATGAACAAAAAACATACCTTTAGGTATATTAGCTCCTGCCTTAACTACTTCAGAAGAAATAACTAATCCACATCCATTAAATTTATGTTGAGGTAATGTAAGTACTTCTAGATCTTCTGTCTCATTGTTAATAGCATCCATCTCTGCCTCGGACATAGTATAACGTAAAGACCACCAGTTAGTAGTATCATTTTCAATAAAAGGTTTATCCGTAAACTTAGGATGCTCTAAAGGTTTCCAACTACTATCCCACATTTTACATCCTCCGAAAAAAGCCAAGTACTTAGGAGTTTGCTGATGAACTTGCTGGTGTAAGGAGTTTAGTACAGTAAACATCTGCTTAGGGGCAAGCATATCCGATTCCCCCCATACCAGTACGTCTGCTTCTTAACAGTACCTCTCGTTAAATTCTCTTCTATAGTCAGCAATGCTATGAATGTAGTTATTAATGTACCTTACCTCAACATCAAAACCTTCTTTATTAAGAGAGTTTATTACTTTAATTATATCATGATACACTATTAAAAACTCTTGGGATGTTCCGTCAAACTGTTCTAGATGCTCACCCATTACAACAGAGAAGTCTATCTTAACACTTTCTTTAGAATAAGCAGCGATAGCACCTTTGATAGATGATATATACTCTGGGATGATTTTTAGTTCATACCATTGAATCAAACAACCTATTGCAAACTTTGTCATTTAATATAACCTGTCTTATCATCTAGACACTCGTAAGGGCGCCCTATCTTTTCAGATACTGCTTTCATTAGCTCCATTTCAGACTCTCTATTAATATCGTCAAAAATAAGAAGAACATCTGTATTAAACAGATTTAAATGTTTTAAAAAACCTCCTCTACCAAACCTGCCGTTAGGTCCGTCTACTAGTATAGCATCGTACTCTGCAGGAAGATTCTGTGCAACAATCTCCGGATCAAACCATCCTTGTTGTTTAGGCATATCTTCTCCAGGTAAGTTTGGTGCAGTCCAATCTTTATCGTAGTATTTAATAGGAGCATGAATGTAAGTGGAGTTGTACTTATTAACCCACGCATTATAGTTCTCAATTGAATACATTTTGTAATGTTTAGCAAGGTGCATAGTACCCACACCGCTTCCTAGCTCTAGTATTGTTGAACCTCCTGGTAATGTCTCTCTAATAAAGTTAAAACAGGACTCTTGAATAGCCCATCCTCCAAAATCACTCATAAATACTTAGTATTAGTTATTATTATAAATGTATTTGTATGTTTTTTCCATCCAGTACTGAGATGATGGGGGTGTTCCTGCATTGTAGTGGCTTACATATCCATAACGTGTATGAAGCATATCATCCCCCAGTACCTCAAATCTCATCATATCTTGCATATTCCATTCGTAGCCTAAAACCTTATAGTCGTCTGAAAAATACTGGTTGATAAAGAAGTTGAAAATAGGTTGATCATTACCCACACAGTACGTATTCTGCATCCAGATTAATTTACTTCTATTCTCTTCGTAGTATTTTTGAAGCATTTCAAATAACGGTTTATGCTTCTTATTAAAAACCATTAAGCCTGAGTTAAAATACCTGTAATATGGGAAGGTGAAACCGTTGAAAAGTTCTTTAGAGTAGTTCTCGATACTCCTCAATACCCAGTCCATATCACCAAAGTTTCTAACAGCACAGAATTTATGATCAGTTAACTCAAAAATGTTAGGAGCTTCTGGAGTGACAATCGTATCGTAGTCTACATAGAGTACTTGATCATAATCTACCTCATTTGCTTCTAACACATCTAATATGTACATCTTAAACCAATTAGGTTTCATATATTCTATATCAAGCAATGGAGTATCAAGTACAAATACATCAGCATCGTGCTGTTTTGCATAATGCTTCCAACTCCTTATCGACCAATCAAAAGCTCCGTAAAGAGTATTACCTCCACCTTGGAACTTTTTATCATGAGTTATATTAATTAAGAAAATTATATTACGCATACTGCTGATGTATTATGTTCCAAGTCTGTTGCATCAATTTGTTACGCTCTCTTCTATCAAACCCGCTATACTTCCAAAGGTACCCGTACTTAATAAAGTAAGGAGTACGATCTTCATTTAGCTGCCAATTATATGCGAACCAATTGAACCTAGGCATATGATTGAGATTAAAACTGTTAGGAAGTTCAAATCTAAAGTCAATACTTTCTTGCTGGAGAAGGTAGTTGTAGACTGGCTGATCAGTTCCTCTGCTGACCTCTTTCTGTAATTTAAGAACTTTTTCTTGATTAGCAAAATAAAAGTCCTTTAATGTCTTCAAAAAAGGTAGATGCTTCTTTGTAAATATCTGAAATCCGCAATCCATATATTGTTTCAGGTCAAAAGAGGTATTAGGAAAAAGGCTTTGATAACCTGTTATACCTTCGTACATCCATCTAATATTTTCTAATGCTCTAAAAACACTAAGGTGGTTAGAGGTCAGTTCAAAGAAGTTAGGAGTATCCCAACGTACCATGTACGATGCATCGATAACTGCTACTTTATCCCAATCGTACTTTGAAAGTTCTGATTCTAGGTCAAACCATCTCTGCCAAGTAACTTTGTGAATATCAGTATCCGGGATCTGGGGGTTGTTGTACTCGTGGAAGATTATGTTATGCTTCTTACACCAGTATTCCCAGGTATTTTTTGAATATTGAAAGTATTCGAAGTTTCCATGCTTATTAACAGTAGAAGCATCTTGGCTCTTTACTCCTACCCAAAAGACTATATTCCTTTCCATTGTGACCATTTTATGTTTAAGTACTTTCGAGACTTTTCTACCTTCCTCGAGAACTCTTCTCTGTTAAATCGAGCTTTAACACTAAAATCTACTGTTCTATTCTCATATCCGAAATAACCTGAGCTGTCGTTACACCAGTAATTAGTTAGTCCGGATTCAATCGCTTGATAGCAGAAGTCTTGACTTTCGCAATCTCCGAAGTAATTCTCGTCAAAGCCTCCAATTAATCTATAAGTCTTTCCTGTAAAGAGCATTACTCCATCTGCCCAGTTACAAGGATGTATTGTAAACTTAGATTGGAAATTTATACCTTCTTTAATTGTATTGTTTGAAGCATGAGGACGTAAACCTAACACTCCAGCGTTAAAAGAAGGATCGTGAAGTATATCTGTGATAGGTATTATCCATTCAGGGTTTCTAAAAAAGGTGTCTGATTGTATAAATCCTAGTATATCGTTATCTTCAAATTTTATGCTTTCATATATAGAATTTATTGCTCTAGAAATACTAAATTCTAGATTAGAGATACTTTTTACTATATGTTTGTTAGTAGTTTGATAGTTGTTAAACTCTGCAATAGGAACGTTGGCTACAAAGTACAGAGTAAAATCTAATCTGTTAGATGTAAACTGTTCGACTAGTTGATCAAGACATTTAAATTCTTGAGCAGGGTTGGTCATAATTGTAGGTACTACTAAATGGTATTTCATTGTTGTAAAAATTTGTTAAGTTTGTCTAAATTCATACTTGTGTCTTTAGGTACGTATACAGGAGGATTAACCTCCTCACCTGTATTTAAAATTTCTTTTAAAAACTTACTGCCTGTACCTACGTTATACACTCCCTTAGCGTTTTTGTTTATTAATCGAATAATTAATTCTGCTATTTTATCTACCGTATCCCCAGAAGTTTTTACCCTCCAAACCTCAGGATAACTAGTATTTTTAGGCTTATGTAGTTCTCTACAAATTAAAAAATTACCATTAGTAAGCTTTATGTATTCGTCTGCTAATAGTTTTGTATACGCATACCAGGTATGATCAGGTAATGGTAGGTCCTCTTCTGTTGGAGGGTGTGTATTACCAGCGTATACAAATTCTGTAGATATATGAACTAGCTTTTTCGCTTTTAGTTTACATAAATCGCTCAACTTAACTGCAAATTCAAAATTTACATTCCAATGTCCTTGTTTATTAGTTGAGTATGAATCTGTGTTTGCAATACAATTAACTACTGTATCGTAATTAGAGATTAAATCATACAATTCCCAATAACTGTTAATATTTAAATTCCCTAATTTTCTAGAAGCAACAGGCCAGCCGGTTTGTTCTGCAAGTTCCGAACCAAGCAAACCGTCTCCTAATATTAATGCTCTGGGAATACTTCTATACATAAAACATTTTTATCGTTAATCATTATCATCCTACCATCGGAAGTAATCAATTTTGTAAACTGACCTTGTTTTATACTACTTGTTTGAATATTTTCAAATGTTCTTTTTTCACCATTTATAAAATGAATTATCTGTGTTACAAACTTACCTTGAGATTTAACTGATGATTGTAGGTCCATTAATTAAAGTTTTTGACTACCTTTTCTATATAGTTGAATATCTCTTCATTGTAGTGAGGAGCTGCGCCAATGAAGAATACCTTATCTAAAACTTTGTTAGCTTCTGGATAGTCTTTATAATTTCCTAAATGTTTATAACCTGGATGCATTAGTATATTTCCGGCAAAGTAGTTTCTAGTCTGTATTTTGTTAGCTTCCAAATGATCAACTAACCTATGCTTTAGTCCATTTTCTTCGCAAATAAATGGAGTACCAAACCAGCAAGTATCCGCTTTAGCAAGCTCTTTGACAGCCTTAACTCCTGGTATATTCTCAGTAAATATTTTGTCTAGTCTTTCCTTAGAAACCTTTCTATTAGCTTCAATTTCATCTAACTTCTCTAGCTGTACTAATCCTATTGCACCTTGCATATCTAAAGGCTTGAGATTGTACCCCATATTTTCAAATATATACTTATGGTCAATAACATTATCATAACCAGCTAAGTGGTATGAAAATCTACAACCACAGCTACCGTTAGGAAGTAAATTTGCTGCGCCTACACAGTAACATGCTCTACCCCACCAGGAAAAACTCATTACAGCTTTCTTAATTTCTTCATCATTAGTACAAACCATTCCTCCTTCACCTGTAGAGATATGATGAGATGGGTAAAAAGAATTAGAATAAGCTACATAATACTCATTTAAATACTTTCCATCCCACTTACTACCTAAACTGTCACAGTTGTCGCCGATTAGCTTTAAATTATATTTCTCAGCAATACTAATTAATTTATCGAAATCAGGAGCATTTCCAAGTACTGGAGATACGAAGATTGCTCTAGTTTTAGATGTAATTTTATCCTCAATAAGATCAAGGTTAAAGTTTAGTGTACCCCACTCTATGTCAATGAAGACGGGTGTTAATCTGTTTTGGTATATAACAGATACAGTAGTAGCAAAACCTACAGGAGACACAATTATTTGATCCCCATCATCCCATCCAAATCTTTTCTTTACCGCAGCAATCATGGTTAAGTTAGCAGAGCTTCCAGAATTAACCATATGAGAATACTTAGTTTTAAACCTTCTTCCAAACTTCATTTCGAAGCGGTTCACTTTTGCTCCTGTAGTAACCCAATTCCCGTTTAGAAATGTATCCATTGCCTCTGTTAACTCCCTGTCATCCCAATACGGACCAGAATACCATACAGTAGATTCACCAGGAACAAACTTTTGGCGGTTGTGTAAATAAGGAGGTTTATGTCCTGCTAGTAGATTTTTAATTTTATCTTTTTCTATCATAAAGTATCGTAATAAGCGTTTTGTCTTTCTTGTCTTTCTATATCTTTAGGATGATATAATGCTAGTTCTTCCTGAGCCGGTAGAGGTGCATAAGCTTTAAATCCTTCTAGTACTTCATGTACTTTATTTTTCCATTTAATCTCTGGGTTATTCTTCCAGATTCTCCATTGGTAGTCCGGCCAATTAACCCATCCTTTTTCATTTACATTCCATCTCCATTTTAGAATATGATCCTGGGTTAGTCCTTCTACTGTATTAACTCTAGGAACTAAGTAAACTTGGTTATCTGGGTTTGAATCTAGAAGAATTGGTAGATTATCAATTAGTGCTTTATGAGGAATTTCATCTGCATCAATCTGAAATATATAATCTCCTGAGCATAGTTCGGTTAGTCTGTTTTTCCAATTAGCGAAATGATTATCAAACTCTCCTTTATGCCAGGCATATCCTCCATTAACAGAATGAGATCTTAGGTAATTTTCCAGTTCTTTATCTCCATTCTTACTATCATAAAGAATAACTATTTCGTCTTGATGTCTTTTATTTTCTAGAAGAAAAGAAATCAACCTTTGTACCTCTACAAATTCATTACAAACTGTTATAGCATAACTTATTTTCATACCTACAATATAAGAAATAATAAGAGATTAATCAACTTTAAACATACCAATGTAGTCGGCTGCTTCCATAAAATCTTTTTGTTCAAAATGCTTTACATTTTTCATATCCATTTTATGAGTCTGATCTTCAGATACTTTTTTATCCCCTTCTTGTAAAGGTACGGCCTGTACCCCGGCCCATTTCCAATTATTTTTGCCTGTACCGTCAATAAATACCATACCTTTTTCCGGTAAGGTAAGAGTTGCAGGCAGCCATGTAAGCCCATCCTTATCTCTAAACATTAAGTCTTTATAAAGTTCTGGGGAAGTTTCTAAAGCCTGGGTAACTACCTCGCTTTTATCTGTCATTAAAGTTGAT